>Ga0138256_10005818_pt1 | contig 13052 bp, 14 predicted proteins | sample KNB2016incub_MG_FD_105486 | JGI IMG/M metagenome (GOLD analysis project Ga0138256, IMG submission 105486) | Active sludge microbial communities from wastewater in Klosterneuburg, Austria - KNB2014incub_MG | ecosystem: Engineered > WWTP > Activated sludge > Unclassified | place: Austria... | reverse complement strand
TAAGGTTGGCAATACGGACTATCGTATTTCAGCCATCCCGCTCGGCGCTTACGTAAAACTTTACGGGGACGAGGCAACCGGGCCACTCGAAGGCGGCGTTGACAATTCGGAAAGCGTGCCGGAATCGGAATTGTATGAATTGCGCCCGCGATGGCAGAAATTTTTTGTCATGCTTGGCGGCCCGTTCATGAATTTTGTCCTAGCGCTCTCGATTCCCTTTGCTATTGGGTTATTGTACGGAGTCCCGGCCAATCCCGCCCCGATTGTCGGCTTTGTCAAGGCCGATGGTGCTGCGGCACGGGCGGGCATCCAGCCCGGTGACCGAATCGTGAGCTTTGACGGCATCGAAAGTCCGTCGTGGGAGCGCATTCAGGATGATGCCCTGCTGATACCGGAGAAAGAAGTCGCCGTCGTAGTAGAACGAAACGGCCAGCGTGTTCCGCTTAAGATTACACCGACCAAAGTCACCGAGCAGGGGCAATCCGGCGGCTTTCTCGATATGGCGGCTGACGCGGGCACCGAACCCGTCGTCGTTGGTTCCATTGATCCGACAATGCCGGCCGCAAGTTCCGGCCTGCAAAAAGGCGATTGGATCACATCGGTCAATGGCAAACCGATTCGTAACAGCCAGGAAATGAAAATCATGGTCGGCGAATCAAAAGATCAGCCGATCAAACTGGCTGTCAACCGCAATGGCCAGCGCGTGGATATTGCAACCAACGCAATTCAAAAAGAAGGCGAGTGGCGGATCGGCATTGCCTTTGATCCGTCGCTGATGACGACCCGCGAACCCGCCGGCATAGTTGCCGCCGCGGGCTATGCGGTCGATACGAACCTTCGCATACTTCGTCTCACCGGTAAAGCTCTCGGCCAGGTCGGCACCGGCGAACGTTCGGCAAAGGATACCGTTTCCGGCCCAATCGGCATCGGGCAAGTCATCGTCAATACCGTTTTCTCGGCCGGATTTTTTGGCCTGCTCTCGGTGCTCACGATGATCAGCCTCAGCCTCGGCGTTATGAATTTATTGCCGATACCAATGCTCGATGGCGGCCAGATTATGGTACTAGGTATCGAAAAGGTAATGTCCTGGTTCGGCAAAACGCTCTCGATGGCCGCGAAAGAACGCATTCAGTTAAGCGGTCTGGCGATAGTATTGTTATTAATGGTGACGGTGATTTTCTTCGACGTTTCGCGGCTGATCGGGAATTAGCCGGAACGCAGGCTGGCAAGCCTGCGAGGCATTTTACCCATTCAAGACACACACGCAGGTTAGGACTGCGTTTCAATTTATGGCTCGTTTAACAAGACCGGTAATGGTCCGCAACATCCAGATCGGCGGCGGTGCGCCGGTTGTTGTGCAGTCAATGACCAAGACCGACACGACGGATGTCGATGCAACGCTCAGTCAAATTGATCAGATGGTTGAGGCCGGGTGCGAAATCGTGCGCATCGCCGTGCCCGACGATGATGCGGCAGCGGCCCTGTATGAGATACGCAAGCGGACAGACGTACCGATCGTTGCGGATATTCATTTTCACTACAAGCTCGCACTAAAAGCACTCGATGCGGGTATTGATAAATTGAGAATCAATCCAGGCAATATCGGCCATATTGACCGCGTTCGAGAGGTTGTTCGCGCGGCAGAGGCCCAAAAGGTTCCGATCCGCATAGGGGTAAATGGCGGTTCGCTGGAAAAGGACCTTCTGAAAAAGTATGGAACCGCAACGGCTGAGGCGATTGTTGAAAGCGGCATGCGGCATATTCGTATCCTTGAGGACCTCGGATTTTCGGATACGATCATTTCACTCAAAGCCTCGGACGTTAACCGGATGGTAGCGGCATACCGGATGATGGCGGCTAAGGTCGATTATCCGCTGCATCTTGGCGTAACCGAGGCCGGAACACCGTTTGGCGGTACCATCAAATCGGCAATCGGACTTGGCATCCTGCTCCACGAAGGTATCGGCGACACCATTCGAGTCAGTCTCGCCGCAGAACCGCACGAAGAAGTTCGCGTTGGATGGGAAATTCTGAAATCTCTCGAACTCAGGAAGCGAGGCGTGACCGTAGTAGCATGTCCGACATGTGGACGTTTGGACGTGGATAACTTTGTCGAAATTGTCACCGAAGTCGAACGCCGTCTCGCCCATGTCGAAGAGCCGCTGCATCTGTCGATCATGGGATGTGCCGTCAATGGCCCCGGCGAGGCCCACGATTCGCAGCTCGGCATAACTTTTGGCCGCCAGGTCGGCATGATATTTAAGGACGGAGTTCCAATGCGAAAGGTTTCGGGCGAGGATATTGTCGAGGAATTTGTCAAGGAGGTCGAAATTCTCCGCAAAGAGGGTTCGTCGGCCAAGTCGCTTTCCGAAACGGATCGGCTTGTTCGAATCACCTAGGAATTTTTGCCCGCGAATAGCGCGAATAGGCATGAATTTAAGAAGGGCATATCATCTTATTTAGTCTAATAAGCGTTATTCGCGTGCCAAACAATTTTTATGGGAAAAGGATAGTGAAAGGCCACGCGGGTATATTTCGCAGAACGCCAAATCCGAGCAGGACCAGCATAAACGTCCACAGAAATTTTGGCCGCGTCGCCCACATTTTGAGCCCGCGACCACGGAGAGCGAGCACGTCGAGCGACACAAAAACATAGCCAAATATTGTCGCCCAAGCTGGTATTAGAAAATTGAAATCCAGGGCCGGGATAATATCGCCGTGAAATAAGGCGTGAAATCCCCGTGTCAGTCCGCAGCCAGGACACGCAAATCCGGTTAATGCGAACAACGGGCATTTGGGAAAGAAGTTTCCGTTAGTCGGATCAAAAAAGGCGACGGCGACCGATCCGCCAAGCAACGCGATTGCTCCCGCCGCCCCAAGCAAGCGTTCAGTAACCGGACGCTTTTCATTGCGATCTTGTAAGGACAATGGAATCGATGCGGATTGTTCCATACGTTCTGATAGACGTATTGTACCAATTTTACTACGTCGCCATCCCTGCAAATAATGCATCTGTGGCGACCTTGCGGTTGATATTCACGATCAGATTCTGACGCATTGTATCGATGGCGGAAAGCCAGGCCGGGATATTTGAGGCTGAAGGATTACCGGCTAGTTCTCCCACCCGGTCGGCCAGGTCAGTGTTTACTAGACGCGAGACATCCCGGCTTATTCGCACAGTCCAGATGTCATGCAGGATCGAGGACAATATGTCAATACTTTCCTCAAACGTCTCCTTATTCTTCGCATCATTCATTTCCTCGGAAATCCGTAGAAGCGCAGCCACGTCGCCGGTCTCGATCGCGTTGGCAGCGACGGTGAGCATCCGGTCACGTCGCCCCCGAAATTTTTCAATATCTATCGAAACCGCGCCGCCAATACTGCCCCTCGACAAACTCGCAGCCAGCCTGGCCTCGTCGCTTGTAAATGCCCTGTCATTAATCAGAAACTGTTGGATATCGTCCGTCTGTACCGGAGCAAATCTCAGCATTTGACAGCGCGAGCGGATCGTCGGCAGCAACGCATCGGGACGCGATGTAACCAGAAAGATGTTGCTTGTGGCAGGCGGCTCTTCCAGCGTTTTGAGTAGGGCATTTGCCGCCGCATCATTCATCTTGTGGACATCGTCGATGATAAAAAACCGCGACGCGGACTCGTATGGACGAAAGTTCGCCTCCGATTCGAGATGTCGAACGGCATCAACGAGAATGTTTCGATTATAGGGAATGACATAGCCAATATCAGGATGATCTGTAAATAGGACCCGCTTGAACGAATCCTTGTCCTCCGGTTTGGGAAGCGTTAGAATCTCGGCTCGCCGGCAGGCGGAACAAACGTCGCATGCCTCACCATTCGTGGGATCGGTGCAAACGAATGTCTTAGCAAGCTGTAGGGCAAATCGACGTTTTCCAACGCCCTCGCCGCCCACAAAGAGCAGCGAATTTGGAACACGGCCCTTTGAGATCAGTTGCCTGAGAGTAGTTTTGACCGGTTCATTTCCGACAAGTTTGCTAAACATCGAGCACCTCGGAAACAAGATCAAGAACGCGGGCGTGAATTTCCTGTGGGGTGCCGGCAGCGTTCACAATGCGAAATCGCAGAGGCTCACTCTCCGCGATCTTTAAATAACCACTTCGAACCCGGCCATAAAAATCGGCCGTCTCGACATCCATCCTATTGCTTTTTGCCTGTCGCTCGTCGCGCCCAGCCATGCGCCGAACCGCTTCGACGACCGGAATATCAAAAAATATGGTCAGGTCCGGCTTGAGCCCGCCCGTAGCGAGTTCGATCACCTGCAATACCTTGTCCTCGGCAAAGCCCCGTCCGGCTCCCTGATAAGCAAACGTGGCGTCCGCATAGCGGTCGGAAATTACAACCGAGCCTCTTGCGAGCGCCGGCTTGATGAGATATTCGACGTGCTGCGCACGGTCGGCGGCAAACGACAACAATTCGGCCATCGGAGCGACAGCTTCGTTTGTTTCGAGAAACGCCGCACGCAATCGCCGACCGAGAGGCGTTCCGCCGGGTTCGCAGGTTGTCACAAAATCTACGCCGCGACAATGCAAACTTTCAGCGAGCATACGCAGTTGCGTCGATTTCCCGCTGCCATCGATGCCCTCAAGCGTTATAAATTTTCCGTTCAAGATGAGTGAGATTCGGGTGCCGGACGGCGCTCCTGCGAGATAGACGAAATGGCATGCTTAAAGATCAAAACATCTGGCCCGCCAACATCAAGCAAAACCGAAAATTTGTCAAAGCTTTTAATTCGGCCTGAAACCGTCGCTCCGTGCAGCAGGTGTACAACTACCGAAATTCGTTCACGCCGAGCCGAGTTCAAAAAGGCATCCTGGATATTCTGCGCAGCCTGCTTTTCCATATCGAATCCTCGATTCCAATAAAGTACAAGGGTGTTGGTTTGAGTATAGCAGAATTATCGCGCATAACAATAACTTTGTGTACTATTGATTCTCAACGGCATCGAAAAGCTCGTCGCGTACGCGGGCATCATCGCCAAAACCGTCCAACCATATGGCGCCAGGCTCACGCCGGAACCACGTTAGCTGACGTTTTGCGTAATTCCGAACATCTTGCTGAGATTTTTCGATTGCCGATTCCAACGATCGTTCTCCGCGGAGATATTCGCACACCCGGCGGTACGCATGTGCTCCCAGGGCGTTGCCATCAGATCGAATGCCCGCGGCAAGCAGGTTTTTTACCTCATCGACAAGCCCCGCCGCAAAATGCCGTTCTGTTCGCTGGTTTATTTTTTCGTAGAGCTCTACGCGAGGTGGATTTAGCACGAAAAGCCGCATTCTCGTACTAAATTCCGGAGGTTCGGCCCGATCCGGCTGTTGAGAGCTGATCGGCCTGCCTGTTTGAAAAAATACTTCGAGGCCGCGTATGGCTCTGACATAGTCGCGAACCGGCAACCGCTCGGCCGCCTTCGGATCAAGGCGTCTCAGCATCGCGTGGATATGAGTAGCCCCGCGCCTTTGATGAATCATGCTCAGACGCTGCCGCAATTTTTGATCCGTCTTTGGACTATCAAACAATGGTTCGCGCAGGGTTCGCAGGTAAAACCCGGTCCCGCCGACCAGGATTGGCACGCGGCCGCGCGATTCTATTTCGATGATCCTCTCCGACGCATCAGTCGCCCAGTCGGCCGCTGTATAGTTGATGTTTGGGTCAACATAACCGATCAGGTGATGCACAACGCCGAGCATCTCCTCTGCTGTCGGCTTTGCCGTTGCAATCTGAATCCCGCGATATACCTGGACAGAATCACAATTTATTACTTCGCCATTTACATGAATTGCCAACTTAACAGCAAGTTCAGTTTTACCCGAACAGGTGGGGCCAGAAATTGCGTAGATTGCTTTCATCCGAGTCGAGATTAGCACAACAGCTGAGGCTTAGGGCTAGAACACGATCAGCCGACAGTTCACCAGTTGGCTAACGGGAAACGCAAAAGCGTATTACCGAAAACGCTATGATTATTGCAAGAAGAATAACTGCTCCGGTGATCTGATGTCTTGAAAATCTCATTTCGCATCAAAAAGCTGAACGGGGTTGATCTTGAATTGTAGCTGTTTAGCCGTTTCGCGGCCGCCGTCGCCGCCTTTTCGCTGCATGGTTACGCGGCCGATTTTTAGGTTGCCCGCACGCGTTATCTCGACCTTGCCCTCGCCAAAAAACCTAATCGCTTCGGTCGACGAACGAATTATCCATTTTGTATTCGCAGTTGCCTTTAACGCTACCATCACCCAACCGGCAGCGTGCAGGCCGTCGCCGGCAAAAAGGTCGGAAACAATTTCAGCCTTTTTGGCGGTGAAAAATTCGACAATTAGCTTTTGCTGGGCAGGGTCAAGCTCATTCAAATACATGCGTTTCGGGTCTCGGCCCGGCCTCAGCGGCGGCTTTTCGCCAACAAAAAACTGCAGAGCGTTACTGACCTCGACGGGCATTCTCCACATCTTCGCATAGGTTGCGAGCCACCGTTTGTCGATCTGGTTAAAGCCCGTGGGACTCGACACCAGTTTGATCGAAATGCCCTCGATCTTTTCACCCGTTTTGGTTTGCACGCGCACTTCAACATCGGCCTTCTCGCCATGCGGCTTGGCGGCCAGCACATTTTGAATGTCGGCAACTCGATAATTCATAGCCGAAAGCCAATCTTTTGCGTCGTTGTCCAGTTTCCAGTTATTGAACTTATCGCGAATCTCATCTTCGTTTTTAAAACCGTTCTTTGCCGTGAGCGACCCCAACCGGACCGCAGCCGCTGTGGAACCACCCGCTCCGTCCTGGGCAAACCCGCCAACGGTGACTAGGAAGAAAGCAAGAATTAGAAGTGGATACGCCTTTGAGTTGCTCATCGGTTAAATCATTAATATCCTGCCACAAATCGTACCGGATTAAGAAGCGTCCAGCCGACGCCGCTGATCACTGCTGTTAAACCACTGAATCAGTATGATTTGCGTGATGAGATTGTAGTAAAGCCCGGCTTTTCCTATCATATTCGTTTGATATGAGCGAAACACTGAGTGCGCCTGCCGCTAATCAAGCCGAAACGGTCGTGCATAATGCAGGTTACGACTTCGTCCCGCCGGCGGAGATGCGGCTGGACGTCATCGCAGATGCTGTCAAAAAGGACGGGTTTTCGACGGCAGGTATTCTGGTGAGAGGTTTTCTTTGCACTGCTTTTCTCGGGAATGCGGCGACGCTGTCCGCTTTGTTGGTAACCCAGGGCTGGCCGTCGGCTGCTGCAGGGTTAGCCTTTCCCGTTGGGTACGTTATGCTTGCCTTTTTGGGGTTAGAGATGGCAACGGGCAGCTTTTCTGTTATGCCCATCGGTGTCTATGCCGGCCGTGTGCGGGCCGCCGGCGCCGCACGCAACTGGTTCTGGACATACACAGGCAACTTTATCGGTGGCTTATTTTTTTCGGCCTTGCTCTGGTTCGCCCTTACGAAAGGAGGGCTCGTTGCCGCGGAAGGCGTGCTTACAACTCTTTCGCATATTGCGGAAAAGAAAGTCTCATACGAGCACTACGGCGCATCAGGTTGGTTCGCAGCAGTCGCGATGGGCGTTTTATGTAATTGGCTTGTCAGCCTGGCACCGATTATCGCCAAGGGCTCTCGTAGCGTGGTGGGCAAAATCGTTCTGATGTGGCTTCCTGTCGCGACGTTTTTCGCACTCGGATTTGAACATTCAATTGTTAACCTTTTCGTTTTTCCAATCTCAATGTTGTCCGGTGCCCAGATAAGCATAGGAGAATGGTGGCTCTGGAATCAGATTCCCGTCACACTCGGCAACATATTGGGCGCCTTCATATTCAATTCGACACTTTGGAATTTTAGCCAAAAACCTAAAGACTAGATATTGTGGGCTCGATCGCAACCGGAAATTTGTCGGAACTCTAGTGGCGAACTAATATTGTTATTAATAATCGAGATTAATTGGAAGGCATTGAATCATGACCAAAGTCTTTGTGAATATCGCGCTCAGTCTTGACGGCTATATGGCGCCGGAAGGGATGACAATGGGCAAGCCTGAGTACAAGAACTGGGGAGCGAAGTGGGGCTCTCTGATGGCGTGGATCATCAATCAACAGTACTTCCGCGATAATCTCAATCTCGGACCCGGCGGCGAGACCGGCCCGGTCAATGACATGGTTCGTGCCACCACCGAGCGCATAGGCGCGAATATCATGGGCAAGCGGATGTTCGATCAAGGCGAGGTAGCATGGCCTGAGGAGGCTCCGTTTCACACGCCGGTTTACGTACTTACGCACGAGAAACGCGAACCCTGGGCCCGGCCCGGCGGGACGACCTTCTACTTTATCAATGACGGCCCGGAGAGCGCCCTTGAGCAGGCTCGAGAGTCTGCACTCGGTCGTGATATTCGCATCGCGGGCGGTGCAGACGTGATCCAGCAATACCTGAACATGGGAGCCATCGACGAATTGGAAATCGCCCTGGCACCCGTATTGTTCGGCGGCGGACGACGCTTGTTCGAGAACCTGCATGAGAGCGTGTCGCCGTTTCGAATTGATAAGGTTCTCGATAGCCCTACGGCAACGCATTTGCGATATGTCCGTGAATGATCGTCGCGAACAACTCGTTGGTTCACATTCAGGAAATCCCGGTATAAGCCCGCTGATTCTACCTATCCCAGGATGCCGCAAAAGGCGTCGGAATCGACTTTCGGCAAGCTATTTTTTCAGGATTTGGGGATTTATTGTTGGCCCTTTTGAAAATCAGACTCTGATGTTAGAATTCATCAGATCCAATAGTCTAGTTCAAGGAATATCTGAGCGTACTGCGACTCAATTGCGTCCGAGTAATCTTTGGCAAATCACTGCCCTTATACAGTAGATTCATAGTCTGACATGAAAAAAGCTTTTGCACTAGCAATATGTTTTGTCTTTTTTGCTACCGGTTTTGTTTTGCCCGCATATGGGCAGAAAATGCCCAAGCCCCCGAATCTTTCGGGCAAGGCACTAACGGTCCTCGGAGCGGTTGACCCAATAAAACTCGGGCCAACTCTGATGCACGAGCATATTTTTATCGACTTTAAGACGCCGCCGGCGATGATTCCGGCCCCGACAAATATTTTTGTCATTCAGCCGCCGCCGAAGGATCCTAAGAAACGTCGCGGCCTCACCTCCTTTGACCAGTCCTTCGGCGCGATAATGGATTTCAAAAATATCGGCGGCGGAACCATCGTCGATGTTTCATCGTTTGGCTTGTCACGCGACCCTATTGCTCTAAAAATGGTCTCACGTATCTCGGGGCTAAATGTCGTAATGGGGGCTGGCTTCTATATGAAATCGCTCCACCCGCCCGATATGGATAAGCTGACGGTTGAGCAAATGACGGAGATTATCGTCCGCGACGTTGTTGTTGGCGCACAGGGCACGAGCATTCGAGCAGGTATCATTGGTGAGGTTGGCGTGGTCGGTAAACCTTTGACGGACAATGAGCTGAAGAGCATTCGTGCGAGCGCACGGGCTGCCCGCATCACCGGAGCCCCGTTGTCGATCCACAATTTTGAGCCGCTCGACGAAATGATACGGGTTCTCGACATTATCGAATCCGAAGGCGTCGATCTGCATCGCGTCGTCATGTCGCACACCGGCGGGCGAGATGTCGCGACGATGGAAACCATCTTCAAACGCGGTGCATATGTCGAATGGGATTTTATGGGCCAGGCACCGCTTCCGAAAAAATCCGATGATCAGCGGATCGAAAGCATTTTTGCGATGATTCAGGCCGGCCACGCCGATCAGATAATCCTCTCGCATGACGTTTGTATTCAATCGCAGCTTAAAGAAAACGGCGGCGGCGGTTATACATACATCCACGACATTATCCTCCCCGGCCTAAAAGCCAAGGGCGTTACCGATGAAACGATCAAGAAGATAATGGAAGACAATCCACGTCAAGTTCTAACTTTCGTTGCTCCGCGAAAACCCGTGAAGCAAAAAAATGGGGCAACCAAATCCTCGGGACGCGATCCGAATCGTTGAATTCTCTCGGTGCAATTGAAGTGACAATGTTTACATCGGCGTGGCGTTTGAGCGGAATAACAGGCAGCGAGGCGGGGCATCTCGAACTCAATAGTGGACGGCTGATCTATACGCCGCTCGAAGGCACGGGGTTTAACGTTCCGCTCGGCGAGGTTCGCGAAGTAACATTTCCCTGGTACTATCTCGGCGGCGGCGTAAAATTTCGCATCGGAGCCGAGAAATATCGGTTTTCATTCATTGAACCGCACAATGATAATGCTGATGTTTCCGCCGGCCGCCAAACCGGAAAGGCCTGGAAAAAAGTATTGCTCGGATAGGCCGGGCCCGCAGGTTAAACAACCATACATGGCCATTTACTTGACACCGGAGCTTTCCACGCTATCCTGTATTGGTAATCACCAAAATCGGGCAATATACAACGCTTTATGACACGCTCTATCTCACGATCAACTGTCGTCAGATATATATTCTGGGGCATGATTATCGTATTTGTCGCGATGCCATTTGCACTAGCACAATCGGGCCGAAGCATACCGAAGCAGCCCCAAGCAATTCCCCCGGCAGCCCCGGAACCACTCCCGGTCGCAAAACCGCGACCGACACCAATGTTTTCCATACGAGTGGTTTCCGATATTCAGCCAAGTGCACATTTCGCTTTTCCAAAACCCGAATATATGCATGAATGGGCAATCGATCGTCTGCGCAAATCATCGTTGCTCACCGTTCTAGACGGAGGTTTTGCTAACCGCCGCGACGCTATAAATCATGCCAAGTCGGAAACGGAGGCATATGTTCTTTTGCTGCAACTGCAAGACAGCCCCTCCAGCCCGGGCGCCGCTGCAGAACGTCCGGCGGCGGGACAGATGTGGATAGATTTATCGATCTTAATACCGGGCAGCGGCAAGGCTAAACACACGAAACGAATAACGCTGAACGAGGAACTTCGTCAGGGCCTGCCGCCATCCATCCTGCGCACTTGCCGCACCGGAATTTTTGGCAACGATTATTTGCTGCTCGAAGCCAGCCTTAAGGCAGCAGAGCATGTTATGAGTTTGTTCAATATCCCGATTCCGCCTGACTGTCCGAGACCATAGCTATGAAACCAACAATCGCAATCCTACTATTGTTCATTTTGACGTCAGGTGTCTTTACACAGATCCCTTTTGCTGAGTTTATACGCGTGAATTCGAAAATTGTCGTTCTGAAAAACGTCCGCGTCATCGATGGCACGGGTGCAGCACCTGTCGAAGATCAAACGATAATTTTGACCGGCGAAAGAATAGGCTCTGTCGGCCCTTCTGCTACTACGGCGATACCGCCCGATGCCCAGGTACTCGACCTTAAAGGCTATACGGTATTGCCAGGCCTAGTCGGGATGCACAACCATATCTTCTTTCCTGAGGGCGGTTCGCCGCCGATATACTCGAATATGGCGATCAGCTTTCCCCGGCTGTATCTCGCACTCGGCGTCACGACAATTCGAACCGCGGGCAGCGTTACGCCATATACCGATCTTGAGATTAAAAAGCGTATCGACGCGGGCAGCATGATAGGGCCAAAGATGCATGTCACGGCACCGTACCTCGAGGGCAAAGGCTCTTTTACACCCGTGATGCGTGAGTTGACGGGTGTCGATGACGCGCGGCGGATGGTCAATTTCTGGGCGGATCAGGGGGCGACATCTTTTAAGGCGTACATGAATATCTCGCGGGCTGAGCTGCGGGCAGCGGTCGAAGAGGCTCATAAGAGAAACCTCAAAGTAACCGGCCACCTCTGTTCCGTCGGCTACAAAGAGGCCGCCGAGATCGGCATCGACAATCTGGAACATGGCCTGTTTGCTAACTCGGAATATGTTGCGGGCAAAAAACCAGACCAATGTCCGCCGGGCGTCAGCGCAAGTCTTCAGCGGCTCGACATCAATGGGCCGGAAGTAAAAGAAACAATACGCGTTTTGGTCGATAAAAAGGTGGCGATCACGTCAACACTTCCGGTGTTTGAGGCAGGCGCACCGTTGGCCCAGACTGGTATCGGAGCGGCGTCGGCAATTCTGAATCCGCGGATGCTCAATGTGATGTCAACCGACGCCCGCGTCCGCTTTTTGTCTGCGAGATCTCGCGTACCCGCAAATTCGCAGCAAACTGCATTAATCCGCAAAGCGATGGATTTTGAGCGTTTGTTTGTTCAGGCCGGCGGTTTGCTGATCGCCGGGCTCGACCCGACCGGCAACGGCGGTGTTGTAGCGGGTTTTGGCGACCAACGCGAGGTCGAACTACTTGTCGAAGCCGGATTTACACCCGTTGAGGCGATCAAAATAGCGAGCCTTAATGGCGCCAAATTCCTCGGTGAGGATTCGCGCATCGGCTCGATAGCCTCTGGCAAGATAGCCGATCTGATGGTTGTTAGGGGAAATCCGGCGGCAAATATCGCAGAGATTGAAAAGGTCGAGATCGTTTTTAAGAATGGAATCGGCTGGGATACGGAAAAGCTCATTCAGTCCGTTCAGGGCCTTGTGGGAACACGGTAATTGGGTGATCTAGTTGACCGGCATATCACCGTCTTGAACAACCTCGATCGGGTATTCGCCGTCGTGCGAATACCCAGCACGCGTCGCGGTTCCAGAAAAATAGTCAAAGACATAAATATCGTCTCGTCCATTTTCCTTCGCTTTATAGAGCGCCCGGTCAGCCGATGTGACCAATTCGGCCTCGGCCATCGACAGCGTCGGAAAGACCGTCGCTATTCCAACGCTAACAGTAAGAAATTCCGATGTCGTCGAACCGGCATGCGGTATCGCCAGCGCACGAATGCTTTGAAAAGCCTCTTCGGCGATCGTTTGTGCTCCCGGCGCATCCGTCCCGCCCAGCACGATCGCAAATTCCTCACCGCCAAATCGTGCGACGAGATCGGTCGGACGATGAATCGTTTCGGCCAGCGTCTCGGCGACTCGCTGCAGGCAATCGTCACCCGTCTGATGGCCGTATGTATCGTTGTACAGCTTAAAATGGTCGATATCGATCATTACGAGCG
>Ga0138256_10005817_pt1 | contig 13052 bp, 21 predicted proteins | sample KNB2016incub_MG_FD_105486 | JGI IMG/M metagenome (GOLD analysis project Ga0138256, IMG submission 105486) | Active sludge microbial communities from wastewater in Klosterneuburg, Austria - KNB2014incub_MG | ecosystem: Engineered > WWTP > Activated sludge > Unclassified | place: Austria... | reverse complement strand
GCCGGCTAGATTAAGTTTTGCATTTAACTGAGTTTGAATCGCCGATGTGACGCCTGATAAATATCCTGCCTCTGTCGAAGTAACAGATGAAACCTCAAGAAAACCCGAAGAATCAGAAAGTATAAGTCTTGAAGCTGTTAAAGCCGCAAGTTTACTAACCGCAATTGCGGCAGTCGCATGGACGTTGGCATTATTAATTTTAGCAAATTCGTAAGCCGTTCCCGCCCCATTCATTTGCAGGACTTCATCGGCCGCGCCTAGAGCAATGGTTGGAATCGGGGCGCCGTCAAATTCAAGAATATCAGAGGCGTTTAGTTTTAGGAGTTTATCTGCTCCGTTAGCCGCATTTCTCCAGCCAACAGACTCATTATTTGCAAGTCTAAAACTTCCAGTTAATGAGGGATTTGCGGCTCTTGTTTTGTAATAGTTTGATTTAAGGCCGAAAGTAGCGCCAAAATCAGCGTCAGCGGTCAAAGTGAATGAGCCGCCTGCCTTAGTTAAAACACCGGTCGATAGGGCTATCAGATAATTGGAAACAACAGTTCCCCAATTATCTTCCCCTACCGCCGGGATATTGTACGTAGTTCCGTTTAAGGTTACTGCGGTTGACATGCATCAAACCTTTTTTTAAATTAGCTAATTCCTAAAGCGTATGTGCTGCCCGCGTCGTCCGAGCCGCCTGTACCGCCTGCTAAGAAACCAGTTCCGCTTGCGGTAATTGTTGCGTCGGCGCTAGTAAGCGGTATGAGGTTCCCGTCGTTACCTTTTTGTTTAGCCGTAACCGTTACAATATTGTCTGAGCGCGTTGCCGTTACAATCAGGCTTAAAACTGAGTGGGCATTGATTGCGGCTTTTAAGGATTCCGCGTCAAGCGCGTCACTTGCTCCGTCAATTTCCCATTGATTCTCGTTTGCTGGAGTTGAGCTCGCGGTTAAAGTTGTAGCGCCGATAGTGATCGCGTCCGTTGCTATGGCGGAAACTAAGGTGAGTGTTCCTGAAGCTGCAACTGGAGCTAATGAACCGGTCTGAACCTGAACTACGCCACGTTCATTTAAACTTGAAAGGTTCTTAAAGAATTGAGAGAGTTCCTGCATAGCTTCGCGAACCGAGTTCGCAGGTTTTTGAAACCGACTTTGCAGACGAGCTTGGGTTTCTTCGGTCTTTATCGTGATAACTAATGAAGCGTTAGCCATAAATATCCTTTTTCGTAAAAAAGGGGCTAACTACGTGCAAGCGTAATGAGCCCCCATGGGATTAGAACTATGCTGCGTGAGTAATGCCTGTGTATTTAACGCATTTTGCTGGAGCATCGATAAGAACACACCAGTCACCTTGAGCAAGAAGTTGGTAACCCGCGCTACCTTCTAGTTTTTCAAAGTATTCGTCGCCGCCAAAACCAAATTGGATTTCGCTTGCGCCAACACGTTTCATTGCACTTACTGGAACCAACATCGCTTCGCCTTCTTTTAGGAAAGGGTGCGCAACGATTTTGATTTTTCCTGATTGTGCGTAGTAGTTGATAGAAGACACGCCGATATCAGCAGAACCTGATTTATAGCTGCTGTCGAAGTCTCTTAGAGCAGAGATATCCGAGTTTAAGCCTTCATAACCAAGAGCAGGTACTAAAAGAACTGCTTCTTCCGACAAGCCGCCTTTTCCAACTGCTTTTGCAACGCCTTTAAGAACTTTAGACATTGTTAGTTGGCCGCCAACAGCGTAGGTGTTTGCTTTCCATAGGTTATAGGTCGCTGCACTGATACCAAAAAGAGTGCCGGTGTTTGTTAATTGGTAGTCGATACCGTGGAAAGAGTTTGCGTAAGCGCCTTTAAAGAAAATGTCGTAGGTGTCAGCAAGTGCTGTAAGGTCGGTGTTGTCGCCGCTTACTACGATTGCTTTGTTATCAACATCAACGCTTACAAGAGTCATGTCGGCGTTAGTGTTAACTAAAGAGCCGGCGTTACGGCATTCTAAAAGAGAACCTTCTAGGCCGCCCCAAATTCCTGGTGACCATGTCGCGTCGGTAAAAGTAATGGTAGTTTGGTCGGGTGTTGGGCCAGTATCGACAACTGGGTTTCCTGAGATTTTTCCTAAACCAGTTTTACCGTATAAACATTCAATTTCGTAACGCTTAACAAGACTTTCTTTCATGTTGCCTGATTGAAGGCTCATTTTTGTGATGAAAGCTTGTTCGTTAGATGCCATGCGGTTTGCAGCGGCAAGGGAAACTCTCGATCGGAGGACGATTGGGTTAGAATCGATTTCTATTTCATCGTAAACACCGGCAACGTCACTTTCGTAACTAAAAGCCGAGCCGTCGCCGTAAGTAACACCGTTTTCTAGTGTTAAAGCGACTGGACATAAGTATTTTCTGCCGGTTTTTTCTGCTTCAGATAATTTTGGTACAAGTTTTTGAATAATCGCGTGACTTGGAACAAGGTTATTAACCTTTTTTGCGACTTTGTATTTGAACATAGTATCAAGGGATGTTTTCGTATTCGTAGATGACATTTGTTACTCCAAATTTTAGGTAAACGAGTGTTAATGGCTCGCCAATCGAGCTTGTTTTCATTCAGGTTTTTATTGCGTGTCCTTTGGATTTCTACCGGTAGGCTTGCGCCGCCTAATCTCAAATGAACTAAAAAACAAAATCAGAATCTTGAAGAGGTTAGTTTGCCGACATCGCAGGGTGGAGTTTTGGGGCTCGCCCTATTGGAGTGGGACTTACACACTTCCTATATATTACTGGTTAACCTGGAGGGGTGTTTTGGAAAATATATTTTGCCTATGTTAAGATTTCGGATAGTGATGCCAATGATTCACGCGCAATGTGTGGTCGGTAAGGTTCAGGGAATTTGGGGGCCGGGAGGACGAATTCAATCCCCCCGGCCTATTTAATTTGTGTTCAGTGTATTTTTCTTTAGTCTTTTCGCATGTCTCGCATCATTTCCTCTTTAGATCCGTATCTTTTCTCTGGCGTTCTTGTGCGTTGCGAGCTTTCTGGGCCAAGATCGGCCTTTGTTGTCGGCTCAACTCCTAATTTCTTAAGGTTCGCCTTTCTAATTTTATCGAACGCGTCTTTTCCGATTATGCCCATCAGTTTCTCGCCATCGGTGTTCGTAAATAACTGGGTTGTATGTTCTAGAAGGTCTTTTCTTACTAGAGGCGCCACGTCTGTTGGTTGAACCTTATGGCCTTTTGCGATTGCTACCTTCATATAATGAGCCATTCTATTCATAACCCAATCGGTTCTAGGTAGGTCATGGGCTTCAATCGCTTCCTTAAACTTAACCGTCCAGTCTTGGCGGTATTTTTCTTTTAGGTCTTCTCTTGTTTTTGTTTCTCGCTCTTTCTTCTCTTGAGCTTCCCTTTGGCGGTAGCGCTCTAGCTCGGCTTCGGTTTCTTTTTGTTTCCGCTCTTCCGGGCTCATCATTTCTGCTTTGACTACGTTCTCATAGAGGTATTCCTCACACATTTTCTTTAGATCAATGCCTAAGGACGGGTGCGAAAGCGCTTTAATCGGGTCTGTTCTTAAGACTTCAACAAAGTTCTCCGCTTGTTTCCGAATGGTCGCAGCTTGTTGAAACCTAGCTTCTGCCGCTCTTCCTTTTTGAACTTCGGCCTTAACAACTTCATCATCAGTTGCGTCAAACTCAATTTCCTTATCGTTTACTTTTAGTTTCCAAATCTTTTTCTCTTTAGGCGCTTCCTTCTTGGGCGTAGTTTTTGGTTTCTCTTCCGCCTCTTCGCTTTCTGCCGCCTTCTTTTTCTTGGCATCCTCGATCTTTTTCATTTTGGCTTTATATTTTTTGTCATCGTCACTTAACTCTGGCTCTTCATCTGCTTCTTCCGCCGAATTTGCCGCGATTTCAGCCATTTTTGCATGGTATTCGGCTTCTTCCGCATCGGCTGTATCATCGACTTCGGTTACTTCGGCTGGTTCAACGTCGGCTACTTCCGGTGTTGAAATTTCTGGTGCGTCGCTCATCGTGTGGTCTCCTTTTGTTACGCTACGTTTTCTAGCTGTTGTTTTTCATAGGCTGCCTGGGCTTCAACTGGAGCGCCTGGCGGTAGGTTTGGTTTTTGCGGCATTCCCGGTAAGTTGTTACCTCTTGGGTCCTGTGGCTGCATGATTCCGCCGGGGTTTCCTTGCGGCGCTCCTTGCTGCGAAGGGTCTGGCTGCATAGGCTGAGGCATCATTCCTGGTATTGGCGCTGGAGGGGGCGGCGGCTGCTGTCCAGTGATCATTAAGATTGATGGGTCTGCTGTTCTCCAGAGGTTTAAATGCTCGGAATTGTGCGCTAGAACCCGCGCCACAAATTGCGGATCTTTCCTTGCATCGGGGCTATCAAGTAACTCAAGGTGACTTTGAATGTGGCCTGCGTGATTATCTGAGACAATTGCAACAACTGCCTTACCATTTCTAAGGTCCTCATTCTCTGCCCTCATGTTTAGAAGCTTGTGCTGCGTTCCTTCTATGGCCGGATCTAGTTGACCAGTAGTTAGAACCATAATGTATTGGTTCGGGTCCTTAATCATGCCTTGCTGTAATAGGTTATTAGCAATCTCGGCTCTTCCAGCAATTGTCTTAGATAGTGGGCTTACCTGCTCAACGACAACGCGGTTTAAGGAACTAATATCGTCGCCACTGAAAGTCTTTTGGTAAGGTCTAGAGGATTCTCCCATGATGTTCATGACGCGCGGGGTTTTACCGAAATCTCTTAAGTCTTCTAAGATCGAGGTTCCCAAATCCTCTAAAAGTTCGTTGGCGTCTTCTTCAATGAGGTTTGCAAATTGAATTGACTGGGACACTATGAGCGCCAAGGCGTTACCAGACTTTAAGCTTGCCTCTGGATTCCCCCTAACTGTGGCAGAAATTCCTATCAGAGTTTCCATTTCGGCTTCAAGTTGTTGCCTGAAATCAAAAGTCTCGGGGGCTGTCTTGGTAAGTTGTACGGCTTGCGGCATCTCATCAGACTGAAGGTTTTTCATTCCGCCTGAAAGTGTTGTAACCGAAACATTGTCATTTCTCTTAGTCCACACGCTTTGAACGCCGAATGCGGCTTGGTTACTCATAATCGTGGAAGAAAGAATATTATGAGCTTGCTGAGGACCGAGCAAGTCTACAGCCGGCGAATAGCCGTAAGGAGTACCCTCGATTCTGTCTGGTGTGAATCTAAATAGCGGAATTCTTCGGTATGGAAGCGGGCCATCAAACAGTTTTTTGGAGTTAATAAAATTTACTTGGCGACCTTGTTTCATCGAATCTGTTTTTTCGTGGTAGAAAGTCCACATATAGATAAGGTCGGTCTCCGTAACCGCGTCGTCCCTTATTTGTAAGTTAAAACAAGGCAGGTCCTCATAATCGTAGGCTGGAGATTCTTTTAAAATATCGTCGGCAAAAGCTGGGTATTTAGCCGCCAAATCCCATTTATTCATGGGCTGCCGGATGAAACGCCACTGGTGATTATTCGAGGTTTTTAAAGTTATATCTCTGGGAACATCTAAAATATTATGGACAGAAAAATCCTTATCACCTTGGTATATCGGCGCTCCGGTTTCAGGGTGTCTATCGTAAATCTCACCCTTTGTCGTGTTCCAGGGAGCGTGAATCCAACCTTCTAGAAAGGCTAGGCCGTTTTCTATCGCTTGGGCTCTAATGCGCGAAACTTTCTTTTCTACTAGGTAGTAGTCTAGAACGCCTTTCCCTAAAATACATTGCGCTTGGCTCTTATAATCCGAATTTGTAGCCCTACAGCCGTAGGCTGGTTTCTGTGATGTTGCTAGCTGCAACGTGTGGCGAAGGAGGTTTCGATAGTGGTTTACGATTAGATTTGTAATCGAGGCGTTCTTGCCCGATCTTGTAAGTTGCGCGGAATCAAACAGTTGGCCAGTACTGTTGTTAGCGGCCCCGTAGTAAGCCCGATAACAGAGCGCTAGAACTGTTGCTAATCCTGTAGCCTCCAGGTCCTCATAGAAGAGTTTGATTTTAGCATGTGCTTCATCAAGAAATTCATCGCCGGGCAAGCTCGCCCAATACTGTTCTGATTGTTTTTTCTGCATGGAAAACTCCTAAATTTTCGGCATAAAGGCGTCCTCCAATGCTGTTTGGTTTTCCTGCTCTTCTTTTGATATATGATGCGTGAACCTTGATTTTCCCAAGTGTTTTGGAAATGGGTTATTAAGGTTTTTCGCTCTAAATCCGTAGCCTAGTGCTGAGCCAAGGTCTAAGTGTCCAAGTGTCTCAGTTCTCTGAAAGTCTTTCCTATTTTCGGTATATTGTCCGTATTGCAATGTAGATCTTAAATGAATGCATCTAGGATGAATTTCGATTTGTTCATTCTTTAATGCGACTCTCACAATATTGATGTTTGCTTCCCAGCTACCTTTTTCTTTCTCGGGTGTTGAGACGTAGAACCCAGAAGCATTAAGATCTACCATGATTTGGCCCGGGCAATCGGACACGCGGTATGGGCTTTGGTTATCATTGAGCCAGCGGTTTTGTTTCGTTTTTGGGTCGATATCCGTTACGACCTTTTCCATTTCAAGGCTAGCCTCTCGTATGATTTCGGTTCTCGTGTTGGTTTGGAGAAATCTTTCATCGTAGACACAAAACTTCGCTCTTTCAAAATCGTAGAAACAAAGTAAGAGGCCGTGCTTATCTCTCACGCCTCCAAAGTCAAGGGCCACAAGCCAATAAGCATGACTCGGTATTTTCATTTCTCTTACGTGAAGCTTCTCATTAAACTCATACCAGACGGTCGAAACCGGATCTTTTACGATTTGAACCAGGTATTCCCTTTGCCATTCCTCGTCCGAAACGCATCTAGTTTTAGCGATTCTAATCTGCTCTTCGTTAAGCTGAGGGTTCTGATGAATGTCGAGCCTCACAAGCGCTTTATTTAACTCACACTTTGGCAAAACTTCCGTGTGAATATAATGGTTCATGTCTCTAGACGGTGTAGTAACGTGCGCAAGCTTTCCCTTAGATCTAAGAAGCTGGGCGTTAATCGTCCCGCCAATGGCCTTTTTATAACTATCTGAAGGCGAGAAGCCGCCTTCCTCTAAAATGATTAGAGTAGCGTTTCCGCCGCGTTTACCGTCAACGTGAGCAGCAGCTAACATACCCAGCCTAATCTGGGATCTACCCAAGGGTCCGTTAATGTGCCATCGACTATCCGATTTTTTTCGATCGATAAGCCCTGGAGGAGCAAGGAGTTCAATAATTTGGAGGTTATCGTCAACAATGTCCCGGATCTGCTTTTCTGTCTCGGCAAAAATCCTAACCAGCGCTCTTTTTCTTGTAAGGGCATGCATAAGAGCGTGAATGACAATATAGAAACTTTTACCAAGCTGCCTAGAGCAAAATATGAGTATCTCGTGGTGTTTCGTGTTTTCCACGATATCGAGCATTTTGAGTTGCCCGTCGTGTAAGAGCCAAGAAAGGATACCTCGTCTAAATAACTCCCAAACACTTTCGCGCAATTCATAGTCTTCTTCCATGCGCTCAAGAAGGTTAAAAATAAAATTTGGGTCGTTAGCTGGATTAGCCACATTTAGACTTGTCCTTTAGTAATGCCCATAACTCTTCTCTGTTTTCGGAGTCTGTATACGCTTTATTAAACTGTGTTTTCGTAATCTCAATCTTTTCCTCTTCGATTTCCCAGTCGTCGGCTAGGATGTCTTCTTTTCCAACTCCGTCCCAGAACACCCAATCATTGTCACCATGATAGTTTTCTCCACTGAAACCCATCACCTTCTCAGCGGCCAAGCGGTCCAATTCATCTAAAGTCACTCCGCCTTCTCCCTCTCATGCCTTAGTAGCATCTCTGCAATCTCCACAGTCATCGGAAAGATTTTCTCTTCTATCTCTTTTTGAACTTTCACGATTTTTTCTAGGTCTTCTTTTTTAAAATACCGCATGGTTCCTGATTCGATATCTCCAACTGCAAATCTATCTTTTCCCATCATAAGAACTATGGAATCGGGAAGAGATTCATCCGCATTCACATAAAGCTCGTTTGCTGTTGTTGGGGTTGCGAAGAATTTCATATTTCGCCTATGTAATACATAACATCTTTTGCGTGTTTGGGATGAAACCGACAATGCATTGTTCCTATTCCGAATATGATCGCTCCAAAAGAATCTGCGCCGACACACTCCCAAAGCATGTCTTCTTTTGCATCATAATAAAGTCTTCCGTATCTAAACTCTTTGCACACTATTTAGCTTCTTTCTTAATATCCAGCTTCACGTACTGTGTTTCGCTCGTATATTTCTCAACAAACGGCAGGCCACACTCGTTTAAGATTCTTTCCTTATCAAGCCCGGACCTAGAACAAAGAGTGGCGCCAATCACAAACTTCCCGCATAGGACCGCTTCGCCTTCATCGACTCTGTCCTTAAAATAAAGCTTAATCGAAGCCATTTCGTACTCTAGTTCTTTTAGCTTCGATTTAACTTTGAACCAGCGTTCTGCGAATTTGATCGATTGTTGTTCTTTTAGGGATTTCATAACACTACCTTTATGTGTCCGTGCCAAAGGCGTTTAGTTGTAATCCAGTCGTTAACTTCTATCGCCATATGTTTAACGGCTCGTTGTTCGCTGCTTAGCTGGGAATCGCTCATTCTTATTATTGCGCTGTTGTCGTCGGCTAGAAGCAATGTTTCGGCGCTTCCAATAGCCCGACAGTTTTCTACACTTCCGGTATAAGGTCGAAGAAGTCTCTCAAAATACTTGTCTATAGTTTCTAAGTAGTTTGTAGAAACCAACGTTATTCCCTCCTCCAATATATGTACGCAGCTATGCTAAACGCCGCGATATAGGCTAATATTTCTGGGTCTAGGAATTCTAGTTCCATTCTTCCAGTCTCCGCAAAATATCGAACCACAAATCGAATGTTAGTTTTGGTTTAGTAGCTGGCTCTTTCTTCCGCCAAAGCGGATACTCGCCTTTTCGATACCAATCCGGACACCTCTGATGCTCAACTTCGACTAGGTATTTCATAAAGGCTCCAAACAGCTGACTGGAAATTCCTTAGTAAATCCGCGAAACACTTTTCTAAAAAATCTTCTTTTTCCTTTGCCCGTTAGAAACACTGTGGCTTCCTGCTTTAAGCAATCATATTCCCAAACTGTCCCAACACAATGTTCGTAATATCCAGCCGTGACTATTACTTTCATTTTGTATCTAATATCGGAGGGCTTCATTAATCACGCTGCTCTTTAAAATAAACAAAGTAATTCCATTCGTTTACTGCATCAATCACAGTATAGTGTGCGCGCGTTTTGTTGTTGCATTTGTGACAAATAACCAAATAAGGTACGCGGGCAAATTCACAGTAGTTTAAATCTGGATGCTGGCAGCAATGAAAGCATTGTTTAAGTTCTTCCTTCATTTCCCACTCACCATACTCAATAACTTCGCCGTCGATTCGCCGGCCTTATTTGGATTGACCGGAGCTTGCGGCACTTCCGCTACTTCTGATAACTGCGGATACATAAATTTCATGATGAATTTAACTTCTTGAAGCCTCTCCCTTGGTTCTAGCATTTGATAGGCTTCGATGAATTCCTGCATGACATTAAAACCATGAGCGTCAAGGGCTTCGCGGATTTTAAGTGAGTTCTTATTAGGCGTTCCCTTTTTGCGGCCGCCTGTTTTCGAGCAACCTTTTTGTCGGCCTGGTTTTCTAGTTTTTTCGACTTTAGAATCAGTCATTTTTAAAACCCTTATCGACCATAACGGAGTTTAGTTTTTCTTGAAGCCTTGAGACTTGCATCGTAAGCATATCGAAATGATTCTTTAGAGTTTTCATGTCTTCAAGTAGCGGAGGATTAAGAAATTCCCCTAAGCGATAATTCACAACGTAGATAAAAGCCAATGCTACAAATGCCCAAACGTAATGTTCCATTATACTTTCCTTATTTCTTGGATGAGTTTGTTCACGACAATTTGTGGCAGGTCAGGTTCTCGGGCGATTGTATTTACAACTGTATCACCTAGAACTGTAAGTTCAATAATTTGCCATTCGGAAAGTGTGATTTTTTTAAAAACGTAGGCTTTGATTGGCTTCAAATCAATCTCTTTAATCTCGACGTCTTTTTTGTTGTTAGGCTGCTTCTTGGCCATTTGGTTCCTCTAGTGGTTTTAGTTCTGTTACTGTAGCGTCTAGCTTCTCAGCTTCTTTTTCGATTTTATCTAAGATTCCGCTCATGGCTTTGACGATGTTTTCATGAATGCTTCTGAAATATAGTTCCAGCTTTTCCAGTTCTGCCACGCTCCAGACTGGCTTTTTAAGTAGGTTATTAATCTGAGTTTGATGATGCTGGACAGTTTTAAGGGTGTACTCTCGGCTGTCCTGGTATTTCAGAGATTCTCGTTTTTTAATTTTTGAAAGTTTCTTCTTGTTTTTGTTCACGTTGTCCCTTCCTTACAAGTCTGACGCTTGGCATGCGTTGCAGCGTTAAAAGTAACTCGTCCCTAAAGCAGGACATTTGAAAATGTGATTTAATGTAGAAGTTTTTTAGGTTCTCTTGCGATAGTTTGCGGTGTTCTTCCGACATTTTAGCCCAGTCCTTTGTATCCTCAAGCATGTATTTTACGGACTCAAGGCTTTTTAGTAGACCTTCGGTTTTGTAATAAGCGTCGGCAACTGTTGGGGGCGTGATATCAATAACTTCTTTAGTAGCGGAAGCTCTCCGCTTAGTTTTGGTTTTGTTTTTCATGGTTATGCTTTCTTGGGGTCGATTTTGAAATCTGTTGCTGGGGTTAAGGCTTCTAAGTCTTTTACTATCTCGTCGCGAAAGTTTTTAAGCCAAGTAAGAGTTGTATTGACGATAGCGCATTGAGCTCCCATGACTTCGGCGTTGCATATGATTGCCATCGCGTTGTTAAGGCACTCTTTCGACACCGTAAGTTCTTGGATCTTTTTTTCATCTGTCGCCGGAACTTGTTTCTTAGACTTGCTCATGGTTAATCCTTTATTTAAACAGCCTGCTATGCAGGATAGTTACAAAGTTAACGTCGAGAATAACGGCGGTCTTATCAAAAGATCTAACCGCCAGAATAGAAAAGCAGGAACCAAATAGCGCGAGATAGGAAACGCCATGGTCCTATACCTATTACTGGTTAACCTGGAAGGATTTAGCTGACTAATTTCTTTTGGGATTCGAATAACAGAAGGTCTAGATCTTTATGAATTTCGATTACTTCTAAAATCGCATTTTCTGGAGATTCTGAGGTATTAACCCAGTCCTTTTCGAAGTAGACGCGGCACTTGTGCGACTCGTCGTAGTCCGGTATTTTTTTCCTATGGTCTGCAATTTTCTTAGGCGGCAAACTATAAATATCTCTGTTGGCTGCATTGTTCGCATCAGTAAGTCTCTTCCGCTTTGCCTTTGTGGAAATGTTGTGAATAGTCGGTTTCTTTAGATCCCCGCGATAATATTCATCCGTAAACTTATCTAACCATTCTTTTTGCTCGGCTGAAAGCTTTTCAACGTAGTCGTAATCTACTTTCCACTTTATGTTGGGTCTTGTTCTTTTATTCAAACAAACGCCTATAGATTGTTACAATTAGCCTTGTTTTCGGCTGCAAATCGCAGTCTTTTACGAATACTAGTGTAAGCTACCGCTATGATTGGCCATTAAAATCACGTTGCTGCTACTGGTAGAAGTCTTCTCGTGCAGTTGATTCGCTAGGTATATGCATTGCGCTTCCACGAAACCCTCGTCTTTATTCTCTGAAAACGGCTCGAGCGAAAATGCGCATTCAAAGGAAAGCCACCATAGCTCGGGGGTTTCCCCAAACACGGGAATATGGCTTCCGGCTTTTACAATTCCGCCGTGAACCGAAATATCTTTAATGTCTTCTAAGTTTACTTGGTAAAGCGGGTGATTCTTTTGAACCCCAACGTGTCCAGCTAGATAGGGGTATTCGGGACCGAACATAACTTTCTCGATAATACACGGAAAGCCTTTATGCTCGAATTGCGTTGTTGAACTACCTCCGTTCAGAATCACTCCTAAACTTTCTAAGCGTGTGTGGCGGCGGTAGGTTTCTAATATTTTAGCACGAGTACTTGATCAAAAGCCATAAGGTTCAAGGCTTAGCGGAATCCAACATTTTTTGTGTTACGTCTTCCAAAGCGAGCCTCACGGTATCGCCGTCGTTAATATGCTGGTAACGCTGAGCGGCCTGCAAGCTTTTATGGTTGAGTGCTTGTTTCGCTATATTTGTGCTGTAATTATTCTTAACTAGCCAAGATCCAAGCGTACGTCGCAAGTCGTGAAGCCATAGTTCTTGGCCTTCGGCTTCGTTAATTCCAGCTTTCATTTTTATTTCTTTCCAAGCACGGCGAAGGCGCTTTGTCTGGTGCGCACGAGAAACCCCATCAAGAAATAAATATTTATCCTTGCGGGGAAGGCTTAAAAGCACTTCAACCGAATTGGTAGTAAGCGGATGGCTGAAAACTTCTTTTTCTGTTTTCGCGGTTTTAGAGTTTCGCTCGTAAAGTAACTTAGCGTCAAAATTTATATCGCTCCATTCAAGAGACATGACTCTTGCCTGTCTTACTCCAGTAAAAAGGCTAATCTGCAAAGCGCCGCTAATGACCGGATCCGGATAGTTTATTATCTCCGTGATTAAGCGCGGCATTTCATCGTCTCTGATATAGCGATTACGAGAATGCTCCGAATTCTTCTTTATTCCTTGGGCGGGGTTAACGGTATTTGAATCTATGAACTTCCACTCTTTAGCTAGACTGAATAATTTAGAAACGAGTGAAAGGCATCTATTGGCCGTGATTTTAGCCTCTATTTCCCGATGAAACTTTAATATGTCGTGGTAGCTAACGGCCGCTACTTTAAGAAATCCTATGCGCGGGATTACGTATTTATTCATGTTGCGAATGTCTTCCGAGCCCGACTTTTTGCTTGGCGCGTAGTGCTCAATGTAGTGCTTACAAAGGTCTTTAATCGTGAAGCCGGTTTGGAGCTCGCGCTTCTTTCCAGCCGGATCCTCGCCGCCTAGAATTTCTCCCATATAGTTCTT
>Ga0138256_10005816_pt1 | contig 13055 bp, 10 predicted proteins | sample KNB2016incub_MG_FD_105486 | JGI IMG/M metagenome (GOLD analysis project Ga0138256, IMG submission 105486) | Active sludge microbial communities from wastewater in Klosterneuburg, Austria - KNB2014incub_MG | ecosystem: Engineered > WWTP > Activated sludge > Unclassified | place: Austria... | reverse complement strand
GGCTATAATCTGCCCGGATATAAAGGGATTGATTAACTGTTCCCGGAGATTGTCGCGAGTATGAATAAAAGTCATTTGCCTTCTTTATTGCTTGTTGAAACCGATCGAAAGAAAAAGGTTTTAGAAGATAATCGATCGCATTGAGGTTAAACCCTTCCACAGCATATTCACTGTAAGCAGTGGTAAATATCACCATTGTTTCCTGTTCGAGCGATTTGTAAAAATCTATTCCTGTAATTGAAGGCATATTTATATCCAGAAAAATCAAGTCGACCGGAAATTTTCTAAGATATTTTAATGCCTCATTTGGACTTGTAAAAGTTTTTTCCAATTGAATATGCTCTGCATTTGCACAAAAGTTCTCAATAACTTTTAATGCAGGTGGTTCGTCGTCGATTGCTATTGCTTTAATCATATCAGTTCAAGAGTTAACTCAACGCTGTATTCATCAGCCAGATCACTAAACTTCAATTTATATTTTGAAGGATAGATCAATTTAATTCTATTTATTGTATTCTCTAAACCAACCTGGTTACTAAGGTCAGAATTTGAAATTGAATTTACTTTTTTATTCTTTACCAACAAAAACAATTTATGGTTTGAAATTTTAAGGTCAATTACGATGGTTGATTTTTCATCAGGGTTTACACCATGTTTAAAGGCATTTTCAATAAATGCAATTAAGATCAAAGGCGCAATTCGATTTCCAAAATATTCACCGGAAATCTCAAAATTTACATCTGCAGTATCACCCAATCTTATTTTTTGAAGGTCAACAAAATCACGGATGTAGTTGATTTCCTTTTCCAGAGAAACAAATTCGGCAGATGATTCGGTGAGGACATATCGCATCATTCCGGACAACTTGACTACAGCAGTTGGTGTATAGTCTGATTTCTCAATTGCCAGTGAATAAATACTATTAAGTGTATTAAAAAGAAAATGCGGATTGATCTGAGCTTTCAAGTAAGATAATTCAGCGTTGAGTTTTTCTTTTTCAGTCCTGCGCAATTGACCTCTTGTTTTAATCACCAATGAAAACAAGATCACAAACAAGAATAAAATAAAACTTTGGGTCGCTTCAAAAGCAAGGTGATGAAGATCAAATCCAAAAAAATGTTGTTGATGACCTCTCCTACCATGTCTGCCTATATGCGGACCTCCTTGCTCATCATCATGATTGTGAAAAGGCCTTCCACTAACCACTGACTCAATATTACCATTGGCAGGTACACTATCCCGAGTAATATGTTCATCTCCCATTCGGGTTTCATGAGGTGGACCCGGTGGCCTCCCATGCCTTTCAATAGTATGTCTTTCCGAAAAAAAAATTACCCTTGGTACAATAATAATTGTAGCAAATGAAATTAATACAAAGAAAATATATTTGAAATGTTTTCTCGGAAAATAATATTTAGGGAGTAAGAAATAGAAATTAAAATAGAAAAAAAGGAAAATCAAAAAATAGCCTAGAATATCACGGAGTACATGAGAATCTGTAATTGATTCAAAAGAAACCTGTGGTCCGGGAGCTAATAGTACTGCGAATGCCAAAAATGCAAAGCAAGAAAGTATATGAAGAAAAATCTGAATATACTTCCGCTGCACTTTTCCGTATGATTGATAGTCTTTGATTCTGCAAAAGTGCCTCAAAATGGTAATTAATCAAACCTTTTGCGATAATAAAGTAGATTATAGAGGTAGAAGAAGAAAAACCGGAATCGACAAACATCGGAAGATCATCAACTTCCTACAACGACTTAAGAAAGGCGAAAAGCGCTTTTCTATCAATGGTTGAAAGTTGTTTCACAAAATCAACTGAAAATTCAGCTTCGCCACCATGCCACATCACTGCTTCAACTAATGTTCGTGCACGACCATCGTGTAAATAGTATGCCGGATAATTTACCGTTTCCAATAACCCGACTCCCCATAAGGGTGCCGTGCGCCATTCATATCCATCAGCACGGAAATCCGGGCGATGATCTGCCAGTCCTTCTCCCATATCGTGAACCAACAAATCAGTATATGGATGGATTAATTGATTGGACATAGCAGGAAAAGCCACATTTACATTCGTTCGGAAATTAGACACATGGCAAGAAGAACATTTCGCCTGATCAAACAATTCTTTGCCACGTATCACATCTGCCTGAGTAACATTTCTTCTGGCAGGAACTTGTAATGTCTGAACATAAAACTTTACTGCTTGCAAAACACTGTCAGGCACTTCAGGATCATCCTGTAACAAGTCCGTTTGTGATTGGCCATGAGTAGTTTCGTTTTTGAAAACACTGCTTGTCACTCCCATATCATTGTTATAAGCTGCAGCAACCTGAGTGAGAATTGAAGCAGTATTCGATTTATGTCCAAACCTTCCTAACAGTACAGAATTCATTGTCGGTTCCCAAACATAATTTGGTTTTCCGCTGATACCGTCACCATCCGTATCGCTAATATCAGCATTTGCAACAATATCAGATTCCGGAATATTTTCCAGAAGGCCTAACCCGAATACAGGAGGTGCTAATCGTGGCGACAAGTAGTAAGGAACATTAATTGGAACATGCAGATCTGTTAACACATACGTCGGTGTACGCAATTCATACTGCTCACCATCAGAAAATGAATAAGTCTGATAAGAGTAAACAATATTTATTTGAGCTTCTTTTACCTTCCCTTGTATGGCTTTATCCTGAATCTGTGTTCCATATCCGGGAACAGGCAAACTTCCTCCATGTTGGTCTGTGCCATCAGTACTGATTCTCACTAAAAGCGATGATTCGATAAATCCTGCTGTAGGCACTCCTTTTCCATCGTTATGATGACAAGAAACACATGAAGTATTGTTGAATGCCGGACCAAGTCCTCCGAAAAAAAGTGCAGGTGCAGTTACAAACGATTGTTCAAATTCTGCATCACCTAGATCATGAATGCCTTCATCGTGAGCTGACATACCTACAAATGGATGACTGAAAGCTTGTGATGTAAAATCGAAAGTAGTTTGTGAACCGCCACTGAGACGTTCATCATAATCATTTTCAGGAAAAAGTTCTGCCTTTCGACATCTGCTCAATCCGAATATGAATGAAAATACAATAACACTTAAAAACAATTTCTTCATGGAAGGCAAAATTTATATCAATCTTTAATATTTGCGATAATGAAATCCATTAGATCCGTTTCAAGAGTTTCTTTTAAGGCGTTGATCTTGCTCTGAGTATTTAAAATTTGCACCGGTTGATTGTAAATAGCAATCCCGTAATTTTCATCAATTGCAGAAAATGAATTGATGGCTGCATCAATTTCAGCGCGAATTGTATTGTCGAGCGACAAATTTAATGTTGCGACGAGTTCATTTAAGCCGGTTCCATCATTAATATAAGTACACATATAGGCGTTCTTTACTCCGCGAATATTATTTGTAAAGTCAGTGGTAGAATTATGCGCAAATTGCGATTCTTCTAAAAGTGAATCCTGAGCAACAAATGGATCTTCCATTTTGCCATTAGCAACTTCATCACAAATCCCAATCAGTGAATTGACAATTGTAATGAAAGCATCTTTTCGGGATGCAAATCTGGTGCTCCCATTTCCGGCAGATGTTAATTGAAGAGAAAAATTACCGGTTTGTGCAGGATCCCAGCTGTTTTTTAAACTCAATGTAATTGAATTCAAATTAGTACTTAATGAAGCGAGATACTCAAGTTCACGAGCACTGAAATCTGCTGCACTTCTTACTCCTGTATTTCCGAAGATCAAATATTCAATTGGATGAAAACCTTTCAGCGTTGTTGGAAGTGGATCAATATCAGCCGGCGTTAATGGAGAAGTTGTTGCTAAAAGTGAATCCATATCGACATGGTTGATAGGCCATGAATCCATCATTGGATCGTAGTTGAAATCTTCTACCGGACCAAATAAATAACTTTCCGATAACTCCCATTCACTCCGTGTATCTTTCCAGGCTTGACGAATCAACTCCAAAGTTGAATCACTTGGCTGACCAACAAACGACTGAATCAGATTGTGCATTGTTGTTGATCTGGTATGGATCTCAACATAATTAGGATATACGAGCACACTTGCAAAATCATTTAGAATATTTTGCTCAAGTTCAGAATTATTGGTTTCCGTTATTACTTCTTCTTTTTTACATCCGTTAATTAGAATCAACGTAAGTAATAAGAGGGAAAGAAAGTTTTTTTTCATTTTTTGAAATTTGTATTTTTAAATTAATAATGAATAATTAATAATTGTCACCCAGATATCTTATCGCCTTCATTATTAATTATTAATTATTAGTTATTAGTTATTAGTTAAAAACTGTACCCCAATCCCAAATTAACAAACACATTGTTCGATTCATAAGGAGGAGCTGTTGGACTTGGGTTAATGATCAAGTCAGGATTTTGTTCGCCGGTTGATAAGAAACGAGCGTCTAATTTAAAAACTACATTTCTTATTGGCAGATAACTAAATCCAACAACTATATTTTGCTGATCAACGGTTGGATCAATGATTCCATTCGTTGGTATATCAGAGTTTAGATCCATATCTTCCAGTCGGGCAAATGCAATTAATTTGGCTATGCTGCTCGAGCTCTTTGATTGATAAACAGCATACGCTGCTTCAACATAACCACCATATGCAAATGCAGGAGTATTATTGGCATAGGCACGATTTATAGATGCCGCTTGTGGTATTGAAACCGTTGTTGCCAAAACTTTAATTGCCAGTCGTCCATTAGTGTAGCGAATGTTTCCTTCACCAATACCAACTGCAGTCCCGAAAATACCTGATTCCAGTTGAAGGCTATCCGCTTCACGTGAAGAGAGCCCTGCACTTCCACCGTAATAACCACTCAATTGAAATTTGAACTTTTTATAAGTATATTCAATTGCTCCTGTCAGGGCGAGATTGTTGGCCGTTGCATCACGACCTTCATATCGACCACCACGGATCAATGTACCATGCTTGAATCCTGCAGAGTTTAGTCCGTTAACCAATCCGATAGAATAAGTCAACGGTAGTTTAGACAAACTGCCAACGTAAGTCACACCCAACTCGCGCCATGTTGATGGAATGACCAATGTTTCGATTCTATTTCTTTCATTACCGTGATAATTATCGGGCAAGTGATTCTGATTAAGCAAACCAATTTGAGGGATGAACAATCCAAATTTCCAATAATGATTTGGATCTACGTTGTATTGAATGAAGCACTGTTCTAATGCCAGTTCACCGCCTTCTTCACCGCCTTCAATTTTTGCATCTTCCAATTCTAACTCACTGAAAAAAGAAAACTTTTTATTGAAGCGATGTCCAACAAATAATACGAATCTTTCCAAATTCATTTTAGAAGTTTCCAGATTCTTGTCATATTGATAATATGCAACTCCATAACCACCTACTGAAGTTACTTTTTTTGAAGTATCAACTATTAATGCATCTTCTGCGGTATTAGGAGGCATCTGAGCCAAAACTGATGTACTCAATAAACAAATCAGGATAATAAGTAATGTATTAATTTTCATCTTATTTAGATTAATTCTAATTATTAGGTGGCAAAAGTGCATCTTATTTAGATTAATTCCAAATAAGGCAATACATTTTTTTCAACAATAATACATATTGATTTTCAACACATTACATAAGTTTGGTGCTTTAAAATCGAATAAAAGTCAAAAAATTCAGATATTCCCGACTCAAAATCATAGAATTGAAAAGACTATTCATAGGATTAATTTCAATATCAATCCTGACCAATTGCTATAATAAGAAAGAATCTGCTTTGACGCCTCTAACCGGTGTTTCTTCAAAAATTGAAGACGAGAGATCAATGCGCGATGATTGGTCGAAGGACAATACAGTAGTCGTTCACACGATCTCCGATCCAGACAACTTACACCCAACCAATGGCAACTCAGCACCAAGAAGCGAGATCATGCTTTTGACTCAGCGATCGGTTCTTTATACTGATTATGAAAATCAGTCAATGATTCCGGGATTGGTAAAAAAATCGCCGATTGCATTAGAAGATGGACTGACATATATATATGAATTAAAGACAGGTCCAAAATGGGATGATGGTACCCCATTTACAATAGACGATATTTTATTCACTGCCAAAGCCTACATGTGTCCACTTGTAAATGATCCCGCTGTAAAGACCTATTGGAAAAATTTAAAGGATATAGAAATTGATGGCGGCAATCCTTCGCTTTTCAAAGTCATTATGAAAACTAAAAACATTCAAAATGCATTTTGGTTTGGCTCCTTTGGTGTCTTGCAAAGAAAATTTCATGACCCCAATAATATTCTGGCGAATTATTCAATAAGCCAATTCAGTGACACCTCTTTTAAAACTACTGGCGATACTATTCTGATGAACTGGGCCAATGAATTTAATTCTGACAAGTATGGTCGTGATCCAAAATTCCTTAATGGACTTGGAATGTACAGAGTTGAAAAATGGGAATCGGGTCAATTCATTACTCTAATAAAAAAGAAAGATCATTGGACAGAAAATTCTATTGATTACCACGAACATTCATATCCGGATAAAATAATTTTCAAGATAAACAAAGATGATAATTCACAACAATTAGAATTTAAGAACCAGAATTTTGATGTCAGTACAAATATTTCAATGAGCAGTTTTCTTGCCCTCAATGAAAATGAAATGTTCAAAAAAAATTATAGTTCTTACTTATCACCTACTTTCAACTACACTTATATTGGAATGAATCAGCGACCGCAGTCAATGAATAGAAAGCAACTATTCACTGACAAAGAAACAAGGCGAGCAATTGCACTTAGTGTTCCTATTGATAAGATCACCAAACTCATATATGGTCAATACAGTGATCAATGCCACCAAATGATCACCAATGTTTCGCCATTGAAAAAAGAATTTAATTCGTCCTTAAAACCATTGGAAGTAGATCTGAAAGCGGCAAATAAATTACTTGCAGAAGCAAATTGGAAAGACAGTGACAACGATGGTATTCTTGACAAAGTTATTGATGGTGATAAAATAAATTTTGAGGCTGATCTCAATTATCTCAATACTTCACCCGACTGGAGAGACATGGCACTTTTGATCAGTGAAGAGTTGAAAAAAATCGGAATAAAAATAAATCCGGTTCCAATGGAGTTGAAACTTTTTATTGAAAAGGCGAAATCGCACGATTTCGATATGATGCTGGGAAGTTGGGCCGGTGGTTCCTTTTCTGAAGACTTTACACAACTTTGGCACACGAACAATTGGACAAATCACGGATCCAACTATTGTGGCTTTGGAAATAGTACATCAGATGCATTGATCGACTCCATTCGACTTGAAATCAATCTACCAAGAAGAGATTCTCTTTCCCGATTGTTCCAAACGATAATCTATGAAGACCAGCCTTATGTCTTTTTATATACTTCAATGCGCAGAAACATCATCCATAGACGTTTTGCCAATAGAATGATCTTTGCAGACCGACCCGGAACATTGATCAATCCACTTCGTTTATTGTCAATAAATCCCGTCATAACTCTCCAAAATGGTATCGCTCCATAAGCAAGCTAAACAGTAAATTAGTGGCTCTGCATAAAAGGGCAAATGCGATCATACCTTCTTAAACGAATTTTAATATTTATCCCGGGAATACTTTTTCTCGTACTGCTTTCGTTTGTGCTTTTAAAAAATGCACCCGGAGATCCTGTTGAACAAATTCTTTCCGGTCAACATCCGGAAATGAGTTCTTCAAATCCGGCAAACGATGATGCAACATTACGTGCAGAAATTGAACACAGACTAGGTCTCGATCTACCTCTTTTCTACTTCAACTTTTCTGACGATACATCTTTTTTACCCCATTTAGAATTCCATACTAAAAATCAATTTTCAAGATGGCTTTTTGGAAGTAGTGATTCTAATGGTATTATTAGAGGTGATTTCGGCTTCTCTTATCAGACCAATGTACCGGTAATAAATATCATCAGCTCAAAGATCGGATGGTCATTATTTTTTACATTGATTTCAATACTTATCGCCTACCTGATAAGTGTACCCCTTGGATTAAATTTAGCATTAGATCCGGGATCGAAAAAAGATCGTGCTTATAGCCTATTGTTCACTATACTCTTTTCCCTTCCGGGATTTTGGGTGGCCATGTTCCTGATGTTTATTTTTTGCAATCCTGAAATGATGAATCTACTGCCTTCCAGTGGAGTAATGCCAACCGGAGGATTCGATGAAAGTTTATCCATTTCAGAAAAGTTCATCCGCACGATACCCTATCTGATTATCCCAACTATAACTTATACCTACAGCTCATTTGCATTTCTTACAGGTAACGTAAAGAATTCAATTGCACAAATTCTCCAATCAGACTATATCCGAACAGCAAGAGCAAAAGGGCTTAACGACAAAGGAATTTTGTATAAACATGCACTGCCAAATGCACTTCTTCCATTGATCACAATTTTCAGTCATGTTTTCCCTTATGCAATTGGTGGCTCAGTAGTGTTTGAGACAATTTTCAACATTCCGGGAATGGGATTGACGATCTTTCAAAGTATAGGTTCACAGGATTATCCCGTTGTGATAACGATCTTTCTATTCACGGGAATGATTACCATGGTAGGATTCCTGTTGAGTGACATTCTTTATGCAATTGCAGACCCACGAATTTCATTTCAAAATACTGAGCAATGAAAAAAGGGATCCAAACTTTTTATAAATCTCTGAATCTGAAAGATGTTCCGGCAGTACTGAAAATTTATATCCTCATCGCCCTCTTATCGCCTGTTTTAGCGAATGAAAAACCTTTGATAATAAAATATAATGGAGAATTATTTTTTCCTGCCTTTACATCTAACGCATATTTTCCTATAAAAGACTCTGAAGGTTTAACAACAAATGAAAGAACAGAATCAATCGACTGGAAAAATATTGCTTCAGAGTTCATACTCTATGCTCCAGTGTCTTGGTCGGCCGGTCATTCGGATCTTGAGAATGGAAACTATGTATCTCCTTTTGCAAAACAGTATTTTATCGACACCAATGGAGATAGAAAAGAATTACCTTTTTCAAAACGACATTTTCTTGGAACGACCAGAAGTGGTGAAGATGTTTTAGCAGGATTGATCCAGGGCACACGTATTTCTGTTTGGATAGGATTTGCGTCGATGTTTATTGCAGGAATTTTCGGAGTACTTATCGGTGGTCTGGCCGGTTTTCTTGGCGACTACAAATTCAAAGTTTCTAGAATCACGGTTTTTTATTTCATTTTGATGTTGGTTCCTGCCTGGTATTATTCTTTCACAATTCAATCCGGCGCTATTACAGCATGTTTTTCAAATTCAATTATTAGTGGATTACTCAGACTAACCCTTTCAGTTATATTATTTGCATTTATCCTTCTTTGGCCCCTTTTGATGAAAACTAAATTTCGCACAAGAAATTATTTTACTCGGAAAATTTCGATTCCAATCGATTTTATTATCATGAGAATAATTGAAATATTTTTATCGTTGCCGAGAATGGTAATGATCCTCACTATTGCAGCAATCACTAAGCCTTCCGTTAGCACGCTGGTACTGATCATTGGATTGACCTCATGGACAGATATTGCAAGGATTACAAGAGCAGAACTACTCAAACTCAGAGAAGTAGATTTTATCAATGCTGAAAAGTCGATTGGATTAGGAATAAAAGCTATCCTATTTAAGCATATCTTACCCAACATTACACCGGTAATAATTACAGTTCTCATTTTCGGTGTTGCATCCGCAATTATGACGGAAACCGGGCTTTCATTCCTTGGAATCGGGCTTCCGGCAGGCACAGTAACATGGGGAACATTAATGTTCGCAGCGAAAGAGAATTTTATGGCCTGGTGGCTCGTTCTCTTTCCGGGGTTGGCAATATCAATTTTATTGATCTCTCTGAATAATTATGGAAAGAGGTTGAGCTGATAACGTTAGATCCAAGGCGATTTATTAACAGTTTTTAACGAGCCGATTCATACATCATTCACTGAAATTTTAATAAAATTGCAGCGCTTACAAAATGCATTTTATCTTATAACGAAATAAATTAATCAAATATCAGGATTATGGATATTAAAGAAATCAACGAAAAAATTCATCGCGAATCAGCATTTGTTGATCTACTGATGATGGAACTTGGAAAAGTCATTGTAGGTCAGAAATACATGACAGAAAGATTAATGATTGGAATGTTAGCGAATGGTCACATCCTTCTTGAAGGTGTACCCGGATTAGCAAAAACACTTGCGATCAAATCACTTTCGTCTGCTATACATGCAAAATTCAGTCGTATCCAATTTACACCGGATCTATTACCGGCCGATTTGATCGGAACGATGATCTATAATCAAAAACAAGAAACGTTCAATGTTCGAAAAGGCCCCATCTTCGCAAACTTTATTCTTGCAGATGAGATCAACCGTGCTCCTGCGAAAGTACAAAGTGCTTTACTTGAAGCCATGCAAGAACGACAAGTTACTATTGGCGACAATACTTTCAAATTGGATGATCCGTTTTTAGTATTAGCAACACAAAATCCAATAGAACAAGAAGGAACATATCCGCTTCCTGAAGCACAAGTGGATCGTTTCATGCTAAAGATCGTAATTGGTTATCCAACGAAAGAGGAAGAAAAATTGATCATTCGTCAGAATATCAGCAATGACTTTCCAAAGACGGTTCCAATTGTAAATGTTGAAGAGATCACAAAAGCACGTGGTGTTGTTCGTGAAGTGTACATGGATGAAAAGATTGAAAAATATATTGTTGATATTGTTTTTGCATCACGTTCACCACAAGATTATAATCTGGGTAGTTTAAAACAACTCATTAGTTATGGTGGCTCACCTCGTGCCAGTATCAATCTTGCCCTTGCAGCAAAAGCGTATGCTTTCATCAAACGTCGTGGGTATGTAATTCCTGAAGACGTAAGAGCAATCTGTCATGATGTTATGCGTCATCGTGTTGGAGTAACCTATGAAGCTGAAGCGGAAAATGTGACCAGTGAAACGATCATCAATGAAATTTTAAATGCTGTAGAAGTCCCTTAATAATTAGTAATTAGTAATTAGAAATTAGTAATTCGAAAATAGAAAGTTGACAGGTGGAAACAACCGAACTCTTAAAGAAAGTCAGAAAGATCGAGATCAAGACGAGAGGATTATCCAATCAGATCTTTTCCGGTGAATACCATAGCGCTTTTAAAGGGCGTGGAATGGCATTCAGTGAGGTTCGTGAATATACAGCGGGTGATGATATTCGAATGATCGATTGGAATGTTACTGCTCGTTTTGGACATCCTTATGTAAAAGTATTTGAAGAAGAACGTGAATTGACGGTTATGCTTGTTGTGGATGTCAGTGGCTCAGAATCTTTCGGAACACATAATCAATTTAAAAAAGATCTGATCACTGAATTATGTGCTGTGCTTTCATTTTCTGCAATTCAGAATAATGATAAAATTGGAATAATCTTTTTCAGTGATGTAATTGAAAAATTCATTCCGCCTAAAAAAGGGAAATCACATATTCTCAGAATTATCAGAGAGCTGATAGAATTCAAACCACTTCATACCAGAACAAACATTTCTGATGCATTAAGATACATGGTAAATGTTATCAAAAAGAAGTGCATTTGTTTTGTGATCTCCGATTTCCGTGATTCTAAATTTGATGATGCTTTAAGATTAGCCAATAAGAAACACGATATAGTTGCCTTACAGATCTTCGATAAGCGCGAAACAGAATTACCTGACTTGGGACTGCTGGAATTACAAGATTCTGAAACAGGACACCGACTGATTGTCGACACGTCTGACGCAAAAGTCCGTGCTTTGTATAAGAAGAACTGGGAAATGAATGATAAAAAGCTAACAGAAGTTTTTGCAAAAAGTGGAGTTGACCGTGCAAAGGTCAGAACAGATCAATCATACGTTCAACCATTGATGTATTTATTCAAGAAAAGAGGACGATTAGGAAAATAGCAAGTCAGATTATGCTCGAGAAAGTAATTAAATCATTTTTTATAATTGCAGTATTTGTATTCAGTCAACCATATGGTTCAGTGGCTGCAAGTGCTGAGTCTGTAGTGAGTTCAAAAGTTGACACCAATCAGATTAGAATCGGTGAGCAATTCAATTTGGAGTTAAATGCTATTGCTCGCCCGAATATGGAAATAATATTTCCTGTACTACCGGACACATTCAACCATTTTGAAATTGTAAAGCGTGGGAAAATTGACACGGTTCCAAATTCTAATCCACCTGTATTACGACAACAATTTGCTGTAACTGCATTTGACTCCGGATTTTTTGTGCTTCCACCCTTTCCATTTCTAGTAAGAGACATCAAAAATTCTACTTCGGATACTATAACAACGGAAGCATTATTAATGGGTATAAGAACGATACCAGTTGATACAACAAAAGAAATCAAAGACATTAAACCGTTAATGAGTGTACCTTATCCATGGAGAGAGAAACTTCCATACATTATTGGTTCTTTGCTTCTTCTTGCCGGATTGATCTATGTTGCATATCGTTATTCAAATAGAAAAAAAGTAATTGTAGTTGCACCACCAAAACCAAAAACACCTGCCCATACACGTGCTTTAAAAATGCTCAAAGAAATTGAAGAGCAGAAGCTATGGCAGAATGGTTTTGCGAAGAAATACCATATTTCTGTTTCCGATACCGTTCGTGGATACATTGAAGAGCGTTTTGATATTCGTGCAATGGAACAAACCACCGATGAAACTTTAAAACTTTTTGGAAATAATATTATTCATGAAACACAAAAAGAAAAATTAAAATACCTGCTTCAATTGGCTGACATGGTAAAATTTGCAAAAGTTGAACCAATAGCACCTGAGAATGAACAGTCAATTGCAAATGCATATGATTTTATAAATTCCACTATACCTCAGGTAACAAGTAAGGAAGAAACAGTTGTCGGAAAGGAGGAGAAATCGTAATGGATAATATAAAATTTGCAAATCCATATTTCTTCTTG
>Ga0138256_10005815_pt1 | contig 13057 bp, 13 predicted proteins | sample KNB2016incub_MG_FD_105486 | JGI IMG/M metagenome (GOLD analysis project Ga0138256, IMG submission 105486) | Active sludge microbial communities from wastewater in Klosterneuburg, Austria - KNB2014incub_MG | ecosystem: Engineered > WWTP > Activated sludge > Unclassified | place: Austria... | reverse complement strand
ATCTAAAAAAGAAAGGGAGTAAAAAGATCATGAGTTTTGAAGAAATAAGAGAAAAAATTCAAGATCAAATGTCTAAAGGACTAGAATCCTTACGTGTTCAATTTTCAAAAATACGAACAGGGCGGGCCTCTCCTTCTTTATTGGATAACATTAAGGTTGATTCTTATGGACAATTAGTCCCGTTAAAACAAATTGCTCAAATAAGTGCTTCTGAAGCAAGAGTTTTACAAATAAGGCCTTTTGATAAGACAAGTATTTCTTCAATTGAAAAAGCAATTTTTGCTGCAAATCTTGGGGTAACTCCTTCTAATGATGGTAATCTTGTTCGCATACCTTTTCCTGCTTTGACAGAAGAGCGAAGAAAAGAGCAATTAAAAGAGCTTAAAAAAATGGCCGAAGATGCCCGCGTTTCCCTAAGAAATATCAGGAGAGAGGCCGTTGAGTCTCTTAAAAAATTAGAAAAATCTAAGCTAATTACAGAAGATGATTTAAAAAATTTCCAACAAAAGGTTCAAGAAATTACAGATAGCTTTATTAAAAAAGTGGATGAAGCATCTCTTGTCAAAGAAAAAGAAATTATGACTGTTTAGGGTTAATATTAATTTAATTTAACTTTAATATCTAAATACTTTAAGTAGGTTTTTTAGTGTCTATCTCTACCTCAACTCCAACGCTAGGGGCCCAACATGTGGCCATTATTATGGATGGTAATGGCCGGTGGGCACAAAAAAGATTTAGGCCTAGATTTTGGGGGCATGTTCGAGGGGCCTCTATTCTCTCTTCTCTTGTTTTTACGGCCAAAAATCTTGGCCTAAAATCTCTCAGTGTTTTTGCTTTTTCCACAGAAAATTGGTCAAGGCCCTCTCAGGAAATAACTTTTCTTTTTAAACTTTTAGAAAAATTTTTAGAAAAAGAAAGAAATTCTCTTATACAAGGGCATGTTTTCTTTAAGGTTGTAGGGGATATCTCTCCTTTACCTCTTAAAATTCAAGAAAAAATTTTACGTTTAGAAAGGGATACTCAAGATTTTGCCTCTTATTTTAAATTTTTTGTTTGTTTTGGATATTCTGGACGTCAAGAAATTCTTCAAATCTGTCAAAATATTGCAGAAGAAGCAAGGCCAAATCCAGAAAAACAGGGAAAGCAAATAACAGATGAGGATATTATCAAATATTTGCAGCTTCCAATTCCTGATATAGATATTTTAATTCGTACAGGGGGAGAATTTAGAATCTCTAATTTTACTCTTTGGCAAATGGCCTATGCAGAACTAGTCTTTACTCCTACCCTTTGGCCTGATTTTACACCTCAAGAATTTACTCATATTGTAGAATCAGTGGCCAAAAGACAACGTCGTTTTGGAGGAATTCCTAAGGATGCAAAAACAGACTTAACTCTCAATCAAACATCACAGGAGGCCTTTGTACAAAAGCAATCTTTAGCAAAACAATTACAAGATTTTTTTTAGTTCTATAAAATGACTGACTTAAATAAAAAATAAAATAACCTAAGGAGTATCTTTGACTACTCGCCTTGTTTCCGCTTTTTTTCTTCTTCTTTTTTTAGGAATTATTGTAGCAATTGGCCAAAAGGCCCTTATACTTTTTATTCTTGCTCTTATTTTTTTGGCCTCTGTCGAAGTTTTAGTCTTTTTTTTGAAATACCCATTATGGTCTCCTACTGTTTTTTTCTTCTCTCTTGTTTTACTTCTTATTCAAGTTTGGAGTTATATTTCGTTTGATTTTTTTACACCTGATTTTTTAGGATGGATGGCAAAAATTTTTACAATAATTCATTTGGTAGGGATTATTTTTCTTTGGTACCCTCCTCTTTCCTTTTTACAATCATATTCTAAACAACTCACTTTTCCTGCCAAAAAGGCCATAAAAAGAATTGTGGCCACACTTTTTTGTTTTTATTGGGCCATAATTTCTTTGCTTTTTTTATATTTTCTTTCAAAAATATCACCACAAGAAAATATGAAACTCTTCCTTTCTCTTTTGGCCTCGGCCTATCTCACAGACTCCTTTGCTTGGTTTTTTGGAAAAACTTGGGGAAAACGACCTCTTATTTCTTTAAGCCCTAAAAAAACGTGGGAAGGATTTTTAGGCGGAATTCTTTCTACGGCCATAGCCTTAGGCCTACTTCACTATAAAGAAAAAGGAAGTAATATTTTCATTATTTTTCTTGCTCTTGCCATTCTTTCTCAAGCAGGTGACCTTCTGCAAAGTAAATTAAAAAGATTGGCAGGGATTAAAGATAGCTCTTTTTTAATTCCAGGGCATGGAGGCGTCTATGATCGTCTTGATAGCTTAATTTATATACTCCCTTTTTATTGTTATACTTTTTTAAAAAACTAAAAAACTAAAAAATAAAGGCGTTTTGATTATGGATTTTGGAATCTTTCAAAAAATACTTCTTTTTATTGCAATGTTATTCCCTCTCGTTTTTGTTCATGAACTTGGACATTTTCTTTTTGCTAAATTATTTGGTGTAAGAGTTGAAACTTTTTCTATTGGCTTTGGCCCTAAACTTTTTAAATTTACTTGGAAAGAGACAGAATATGCTTGGTCTCTTATTCCTTTGGGTGGATATGTTAAATTATACGGAGACAACCCTCTTGAGCCTGAAATAGTCCCAGAAGATCAACGTCACAAAAGCTTTGTACATCAAGGAAAGTGGGGAAGATTTTGGATTGCTTTTGGTGGCCCTTTGTTTAATTTCATTTTTACTTTTACCTTGTACTTTATTCTCTTTGGTGTTGGACATAAAACAAATGGAATTTATTTTCAAACACCTAGTTCAGAACTGCTTGCTCTTGCGGATATTGTTCCTCAAGATAGATTAGTAAAAATCAATGGAGAAGAAGTACAAGGGCCTGAAGATTTTTCGGCTTTTTCCCATATTGAAACAATAGAAGTTGAACGTCCTTCTTTACAAACAGGTAGATTGGAAACCAAACTTCTAACTTTAAAATCAAAATTAGAGCTTTCTTCTTTTTTATCATTGTTGTTTAAAAATCATGGGCCTTTGACTACTCCTCTTTTTGTTAATGAAAAAGGGGAATCGTTCTTTTTAGCACCTAATAAGAGTGATAATAATCAAGGTTTTTTATTTTCTCAATTTTCTTGGGAAAAATTATCCTTTTCTTCTGAGAATTGGCCTTTAGCTCTTTATAAAAAAGAAGAAAATACAAATAGTTTTATTCAATTGATAGACTCTCCTATTCAAATACAAAATTTAGGACTTTATCCTCTAGAGTTGGTTGTAAAAAATGTGGCAGCAGGAACTCCTGCTGATCTTTTGGGAATTCAAAAAGGGGATATTCTATTATCTTTTCAAGGGAAAAAATTAGACTCATTTACTCAGCTACGTACAAGGATGAATGAATCAGAAGATTCCTTACAAAAATTTTCTCTTGAGGTTTTAAGGCCTAATCAAGGAAATCTTGTTTTTGAAGTCATTCCTCAAGATTCAAAAACACTTCACCCCATAACGAAAAAACCTCTTAAAATTATAGGAGTAGAATCTTCTTTTATGCCTTTTCTTCTTGCCCCCATAATGGTTAAAGCACAAGGATTTTCTATTATTAGTAAGGCCTTCCAAAAAACATGGAAAAATATTATTAACACACTAGAAATGTTTAAACGACTTCTAAGCAGACAACTTTCTGTAAAAGCAGTCGGAGGCCCTCTTTCCATAGGAAAAGTGGCCTCTGATTCTTATGAACTTGGGTTGGGGCATTTCTTTCAAATTATGGCGTTACTTTCTATAAGTTTAGGTGTTATCAATTTATTTCCAGTTCCAGTATTAGATGGCGGGCATATTCTTTTTATTTTCTTAGAATTTTTGTATAGAAAACCTTTGCCAAAAAAGGCCTTAGAAATATCTCAATCCATAGGTCTTGGAATTTTGATCTTGCTTATGGGCCTTTCTCTTTACAATGACATCACTAATCTCTTTCGATAGTCTAAGTAGATAATATATGCAAGAAAAGGCCTTCTCTTTATTCTTAGACACAACTTCGTCCAATTGTCTTATCGGTCTTTTAAATAATGAGTATCGTTGGCAATCACTTGTAAGAAGTTCTGGACATATTTCTAAGCAATTTCATTTTTTGCTTCAATCTCTTCTTTCAAAATTTTCTCTAGAAATTAAAGATTTTTCTGAAATTTATGCCATTGTAGGCCCTGGGTCCTATACAGGAATTAGACTTACAGAAACTTTTTTGAATGTGGCCTCTTTGGAGCATAAAAATATTTTTACATTTCATAGCTATCGATTGCCTTTTTTGGCCCCGGCCATTGTTAAAAAAAACCCTTTCTATTTTTGTTATGCTTTTAAATCTCAATATTTTGTTTGTTGGCAAAAATCTCCTAATCTTTTAGAACAAGAATTTTTATCTCTTGAAGAATTAAAAGCTAGATTTTTATCTCAAAGTCAAAATGAAGAAAGACAATTTTTTTACGAAAAATTACCAGAAAACCAGATTCTGAATTCTTTGAAAAATTTTCAGGTATTTTCTGTAGAAAAATTTCTTTTAGAAAATTCTTCTTTGCTTTTTCCTTTAATAAAACATCATCAATTAAAAGACGAATCCTTTTATTTTAGGCCAGCAGAACAGGAATTTTCTTTAAAAAAGGAATAAAACTTTTCTATGAAAGATTTACGCCGTATGGCCTTTTTTATCCCTAATACATTCACGGCCCTCAATATGTCTTGCGGTTTTCTCTCAGTTCTTTGGGCCGTAGAAGGAAAAACATATTTAAGTTGTATGATTCTTGTTCTTGCTGGAATATTGGATAGTGTAGATGGGAGAATTGCTCGACTGACTAAAACTCAAAGCGCTTTTGGAGAGCAATTTGATTCTTTGAGTGATGTGATCTCTTTTGGAATGGCCCCAGCTATTTTAATTTTTTATGCTCTTCCTATTACCTTTTCTAGGGCCAAATTATTATTTGCTTTATTTTACTTACTCTGTACGGCAATGAGATTAGCAAGATTTAATGCTAATTTAGACAAAGTCGATTCCAGTTTTTTTCAAGGAATTCCGAGCCCCTTGGCCGCAATGTCTATTGTTGGCCCGACCCTTTTTTTAAATGAGTTTTCTCAACTTTTTTCTTTTTTACCACAGAAAGTTCTTTCAATAGGATTGTTATTGATGGTTTTAATGATTTCTGCGTTAATGATTTCTAAAATTCCTTTTTATTCTTTTAAAAATTCTAAATTTCCTTATCTATATAAAAAAACTACTTTTGTCTTAATGATTTTTATTTTTTGCTCACTCTTTCTTTATGAACAGGTTATGATTTTGTTTTTTTCTTATGCGTATATTTTAGGGAATGGGTTATACTTTCTTATAACAAGAAAAAATATTTCTTCTTATTTAAACTTGGATCGTGAATGAAGGCCCTTAATTTAAAAATTGCCCCCTTATTTCTGTTTTTGACAGTGATTGCCTCGGCCTCTCAGTTACTTCCAGATCAAAAATCTCATTCTGATTACAACTACGAACTTACGGGAAAACCTGATAAAATAAAATCAAACGCTCAAGGATACTTACCCGAATATGGGGCCAATTCTCCTCAACTAGAAAAAAATCCAGCGACTCATACGACAAAGCACTATGAGGGACATGTTCAAGGTGTTCCAGTTGATTCTGATGTTAAAATTGAAAATTCTCAAATACTCCCTCAGGGGCATGTTTCAGGTGAAGGACTTAAAGAATCTCAGTATAAAGAATATTCTTCTCAAGAAATTTGGGAAAATAATCGACGACAAAAAACAACAGGCTATCTTTTTGCTTATTATTTAGACCCTAATAACGGTATTCAAGATGACAGAGGGTTATTTAATAATATTTTTAAAAAACCAGAGGCCACTTATTATGGGCCTTTTATGCTTAGCGGAACTTATTATTTTTCTCGCAGTTCCTATAACATGTTTGATTTAGGAGTTGGGCTAAGAGTAGGCGCATGGTATCGAAAGGGATATGCCTCTTATGAAGGAGAATCCCAAACAAGTGAAGAATATTTACAATTATGGGGCGTTCCTGTAACGCCTTACTTCCTTTTAGAAATGAGGCCTTCTTCTCTTTTTAAGTTTTCTTTTTTGGCAGGCCCTTCAGCTTTGGCCCTTTTTCAAGGACGTAGCGATACAACTTCGGAAGATAATGACGATCAATCTCAGAGACGACAAATTGGATATGGGTTTCTTGTGGATGGTTCTTTTGGAATCTCTCTGTCGGCCCTTTTTAAAAAATGGGGCAATAAAATGTTTAGCAATTATCAAACTAATAATTTTTATCTTTCTTTTAGGGCCGGTTACTATTCCTATTCTCAATTTCCTGATAAATTTACGGCCCAAGGCCCAACATTTGGAATAGGAATTGATTTTGAAGTCTTTTAGCTATCGCGCCATCCTTTCTTATAAAGGAACTTCCTATTATGGATGGCAAAAACAACCAGATGTTTCGACTATTCAAGGTACTTTGGAAAATTGCTTAGAAAAAATAACAAAAGGAGTCGGCCCAATTTTTTCTATTGGAAGTGGCCGAACTGATGCAGGAGTTCATGCTTTAGGGCAAGTTGTAAGATTTGATCTTCCTATTAAAGTTCCAGATTCCAATTTAAAGCACGCCTTAAATAAGCTCTTTCCTAGAACAATTCAATGTCTTTTTTTAGAATCTTGTGATTCTACCTTTCACCCAATTGCACAGGCCACAAGTAAGCATTATCGCTATGTTTTAAGCAATAAGATTACCCCTTTTAATTCAGAACTAGTTACTTTTGTAGAGTGTAAAAACTTACAAGAAATAAAAAAAAAATTTCTTTCACTTTGGCCTCTCTTTGAAGGACCCCATTCTTTTGAGAATTTCTATTGTCAAGGAACACCCACTGTTTCTTTTGAACGAACAATTTATAAAGCATGGGTAAGTGATGGCCCATGGGAAAACTGTCTTTCTTTAGAAATTATAGGGAATGGATTTTTAAAACAAATGGTCAGATGTCTTGTTGGGGCCACTTTGGCAGTGGCCCTTGAAAAAATGCCTTTAGAAAAATTAGAAGAACTTTTGAATAGGATAGAAGAAAATAATGAAAAAAATTTTCTTCTAAAACGGCCGTATGAAGTGGCCTCTCCTCAAGGACTTTATCTTGTGAGTGTTTCTTACGAGACTTCCTTCTCTCCTCTATAGTTGAGTGATTTTCATTTGTTCTTGAAGAGTATCAAAAAGCTTTCTTTCAAAAATAAAATCTAAGAATTGATTTTTGACATCAGGAAGTTCATTGTAAGCAGATTCTGTCTCTTCTAAAGAATACCCTGACGTTTCAGCAATTTCTGATAAAAATATTTTTAGTTCTTCTGGTGGAATATTTTTAGCAATATCTTCTGTAGAAAGATTTAATTTTTTTGCCAAGGCCCCTATAATCAATCCTTTTTTAAGAGAGTCTTTGGATTGATCTTTTAAGGGTTCTAGAATTGAAGGGTTAACTTTTTTAAGGAGAGAGGAGTCAATTCCTTTTTGTTTAAGGTCGTGTGTCAATTGTTTTTGAACCATAGAATCTGGTAAGTCGATAGAAGTATTTTCAGAAAATTTTTCCAAAATTTCTCTTTGTAATTTTTTTTCAATGCTATGTTTTTTTTGTATACGAGCAGTAGTTCGATGGTTTGCTATAAAATCTTCAACTGTCTCAAACTCTTTTTCCTTTACAAATTCTTCAGTCAGAGTTGGCAAAACTTTTTCTTTAATTTCAAGTAGGGTGACATGAAAAATAACGAGAGCGTTTCGTAAATTTTCCATATGATAGTCTTCAGGAAAAGTTACAGCGATAGAAAAATTTTTATCTTCTAACGTTTTTCCAATAATTCCTTCTTCAAATCCAGGGATAAAAGATTTTGAACCAATCTCTAAAGAATATTCTTCCCCTTTCATATTCTCTGGTTTTTCTCCGTTGGCCATTTCACCTTCAAAGTTGATCACAACGTGATGGCCTTCTTTGACAGGAATTTGAGGTGTTGCAACTTCTTTTAGTTCAGCGTCTTTTTCTAGGATAGAATTTAAATAATTTTCAAAATCTTTTTCTTCTAATAAAGGACTTTCTTTTGTAAAAGACCAATCGCTAAATTCAGGAAGTGTAAATTCTGGAAAAACTTCTATCGAGACAGAAAAGGAAAGATTTCGTTTCGTGTAGTGTTCAGGGGAAAGTACTTCTGGCAAGGGTTCAGGCCCTATTTCAGGGGTCATTTTAAATTCTTTCATTTCCATTTGGGAAACTATATAAAGATCTTCTTGAGTGACAACCTTTTCGATTTCTTCTTGTATAAAAGTATCAATGGCCTTCATTTCTATTTCTTTGCCATAAAATTTTTTAATCATAGCAAGAGGGGCCTTTCCAGGGCGAAAACCCTTTAAAGCGGTACTGGATTGTTTTTTCGCTAATTCTTTATTGATTGTAGGTAAAAAATCTACCTCTTCAAAGTTAAACGATAAAATTTTTGAACAACCTGACTGGGTTTGAATAGTATGGCCCATCGAAAAAATCTCCCAAAATGAATAAAGTTTTTTACTGATTTTCTACCCTCTATTTTGTGGTTTGCCTAGAGCAATTCTTTCACGGCAATAGATCCAATCAGGGCCTGCCCCTCTTCCTATAGGGTCAAAAATATCTGTTAAAATATGGCCTTCTTGATAAACCTGTTCACTTAAATGGGCCAAAACAACCTCCCCTACAACCAAGGTGCCTGCACCTAAGTGTTCCCCGTAGGAAAGAATATCTTTTAGGCGACATTCAAAATGAATAGGGGATTCCTGAATTCGTCTGGCCTTAATTTTATGAGAGTCAATCATTGTAAGCCCTGCTAATTTAGACTCATCTTCTCCAAATGGAAGGGGCGTTCCACACAAAAAGATATTATTAGCAAGAGAGGCCGGACTAAAATTAAGACAAAATTCTTTTTCTCGTTCAATATTTTTGAGAGTGTCTTTTTTTTTTCCTGTTTCAGAACTAATGAGCGGACAAAAGGCCACAAGCATAGGGGCCGCACTAACTGCCGTGAAAAAAGAAAAAGGGGCCACATTATTATTTCCTGAAGGATTAAGAGTGGAGATAACCGCAATTGGCCTGGGCTGAATACTTCCAGACAGAATTTTATAATTTGTTTGAAAATGAGAAGGATCTTTTAAAGGATCAAAAGTAATCATCATTTAGGCCTCCAAGAGTTAATGTAGTTTGGATCCTCTAAAAGAGAAAAGATCGCTGTTTTTTGAAGAGGTCTTTTAGTGTCAATCATGACCGCATATTCATCTGTATAGGTTTTTTCTTGTTGTTTCGCAAAGGCACTAGGGTGTGGCCCGTGATGGATTCCTGCTGGATGAAAACTTAAAGAGCCAGCACCGACCTTGTCCCGACTAAAAAAATTTCCTTTGTGGTAAAAGAGCACTTCGTCAAAGTCAATATTGGAGTGGTAAAAAGGTACTTTTAAAACTTCATGACGGGATTCTTCAAGAGGGCGTTCTACAAAAGAACAAATCACCACATTTTGTGCCAGAAAGGTCGTGTGCCCTGAAGGCGGAATGTGATAACGGTGGCTCATAATCGGGCAAAAATCGTAAATAGAGAAAATAAAGGGGTAAAGAGACCCTTTCCAGCCAACAGCAGAGAGAGGGTTAAAAGGGTAGAGAATTTTTGTAATTTCTCCTTGTTGTTTGACATGGACCCAGTATTCTTTTGCTTTTTCTGTTCCTTCCTGTGCTTTGGGCACTCTAAGGGCCGTTTGATCATAAAGAGCATTAGGCCCTAAAAGTCCTCTTGAGGGTTGTTCCCATTCAGTTATAGATTCAATTTTTAAAATTTGAGTTTTCTCTTTATCTTTCTCGTTATCTTGATTTTGTTCAGGATAAAATTTATAAGTCGTTCCTTTGGGTAAAACGACATAATCTCCTGTTGTGTAGTTGAGAGGGCCATAGATAGTTTCAAGCAGGCCTTTTCCTTGATGGATAAAATAAAGCTCGTCATAGTCAGCATTTCTAAAAAAATACGTTGGGGCCGTTTCTTTGGAAAACTCTAGAATGGAAAGTCGAATATCTTGATTAAAAAGAAGTAAAACTTCATGAGGATTTTTCTCATGATTTTCCTGATGTATTTTGGAATTAGAAAAATAAGAATAACAGGAAGGAATAAAATGAGGCCTTAGAGGGCCTTCTACTTTTAACCAATTAACAGGGGGAGACGTATGATAAAGATGAGAAACTTTTCCAAAAAAACCCTTTCTTCCATGTTCTTCTTCAAATAATCCTTCTGGAATTTTTACATGTGCTTGTTTAGTGGTAACCCCACTTTCTTTAAAATTTTCCATAAAATTAAGAATCCTTAAAAAGAGAAGTTTTGTTATAGTTAAAAGGAGCATAAGGGCCTTGAGGTATTCCCACAAAGTTTTCTAGAATTCCAATTTTTTCTCCCTCTAATCGTATTTCATCTCCTGGTTGAAGTTGTCGTCCTAATTCCATTCCGCACCCTTTTCCAAGAGTGCCCGAGCCAATAAGATCCCCTGCAACTAACCATTCCTCTCTTGAGGCATATTCCAGCATTTCACCAAAAGAATAGCTGGAAGAATTTGTATTTCCTTGTGACCACTGTTCTTTGTTTACAAAGGCCTTGAGGACAATTTCTGGATGAGAAAAATTAAACTCATCAACAGTGGTAATGACAGGGCCTATGATATTACAAAAATCTTTACCCTTGGCAGGGCCTAATCGAACGGATGTTTCTTGGCGTTGCATATCCCTAGCAGAAATATCGTTTAAAAGAGTAAAGCCTAAAATATGATCATAGGCGTTTTTTTCAGTCAGATTGTATCCATCTCTGCCAATGACAGCGGCATATTCTAGCTCTATGTCTAAATATTGAGAATAAGAAGGCCAAGGAATGATATCGTTAGGGCCTATAAACTGATAAGGCTGTCCTTTGTAATAAACAGGAATCTCGTACCATGCTGGAGGAATTGTATCCTGACGTTTAGCAAAACCATTTCTTACATGAGTTTCAAATGTATAAAAATCTCGATAAGTTCCAATCTTGTCCAAGGGTTTTTTAAATTGAAAAGAAGTGTTTAAAGGCACAAGAATCGGAAAATCAAGATCTCCTTTCTGTAGTATTTTTTCTGCCTTCGAAAGTGTTTCTTGAAAAAAATCTAAAATATGTTCTTGATTTTGCAGTAAAGAAAAAAGAGAGTAAGGGGCCTTTTGCAAGGCCCGTTCTTTCCAAGTGTAAAAATTTTTTTGTTTAAAATATTGGGCCCAGACAGAATGTACATCAAGCACATGGGTTTGTGTTTTTTCCCAAAGAATTCCCATTCGGCCATTGGTAAAATTTTGTTCATATACTTCAGAAGAAGAAAATGTAAAATGGCATAATCTCACGAAGACTCCTGTTTTAAGAAAAATTGACGGCAAGAATTTTGAAAGGCCTTCATTTGAGGGGCCGTTCCAATTGTCACTCTCAACCAATACTCTGTTTCCTTATGTTCTGGAGGAATGGTCAGTGGTAACAGTCGAATAATGAGTCCTTGAGATTCCAAAAAGAAATGAAGTTGTTCTGTTGGAAAGTGAGTAGAAAAATGTGGACGAAAGCACACAAAATTTCCTGCACTTTTTAAAAAGGCCCATTTGAGAGAGTGAAAAAAAAGCTCAAGTTCTTCCTTTTGTTCCTGTATTTGTTTTAATAACTTTTGTTGCAAGAGTAAATTTTTTTTTTTAAAAAATTCTGTCCCAGCAATAAGGGCCAGAGAATTGACAGAAAAAGGCATTTTAAATTTCTGAACAAGAGTTAATAAAGAAGGATGGCCAATGGCATATCCTAAGCGTAAACCGGCTATAGAAAAGGCCTTGGAAAATGTTCTTAAGAGAACAATATTGGGAAATTGGTTTAACAGAGAAATTCCTGAGGAAAAATCAGAAAAAAATCGAGAAAATTCTTCATAGGCCTCATCTAAGAGAATTAAGCAGGATTTTGGAACATGAGAAAAAATTGTTAGAATTTCTTTTTGAGTAAGATAATCTCCTGTTGGATTATTGGGGTTGGCCAGATAAAAAACTTTGCAAGATTTTTTTTCTTCTTGTGAAAGCGAAGAAAAAAAATGTAGAGCAGAAGAAATATCTGGATGATAGTTTTCTTTTTGAGGAAGAAAAAGGACAGTGCCTTCCTGTACTAAGCTTTGAACTCTAAAGGCAGGAAAGGTGTTATGAAAACCAATGGCCTTACATTCAGGGCCTCTAATAAAACAACGAATAAAATCCTGTAAAAGAGAATCACTTCCATCAGAGCAAAGAAAATATTCTTTTGGAAGAGAATAAACTTCTGAAAGTGCTTGTTTAAGAGAGAGTGCTTGAGGGTCAGGATAAAGATGGAGAGAAGTAAGGGCCTCTTTTAATTTTTCAAGAATTTCAACAGGAGGAGGATAAGGAGACTCATTACTTGCTAATTTTATGATGGGAAGATCTGCAGATTGAAGATTTTTTTTTATATCTTGTGGGTTTTTTCCTGGTATATACTCAGGACAAGTAAAAATATGTTTTGGAACTTGTGCCAATAAAGATTCTATCATGCAATTCACCTTTACACAGTGGCAGACTATTTCTTTTTTTTCTACTTTACTTCAAAAAGGTAAGTATTGGGAATGTCATGAATATTTAGAAAATTTATGGATTGAAGAACAAGAGCAGCAGTCAAAATTGTTTCTTGGGTGTTTGATTCATTATGCAACAGCTTTGTATCATCAAAGAAATGCCAATAAGATAGGGTTTCAAGAGCAATTGCAGAAGTCTCTAGAAAAATATAAAAAAATTTCCTATCAAAAAGAAGCGCTGATCTCTCGAGAAACTTGGATAGAATTTGGAAAATATTTAAATAATCATCTTTTTTTATTATTAAAGGGAGAAAAGGAAGGATTAACACAAGAAATACTTCCTTTTGAATTTCAATGGCAACTCTAAAAGATTTTGACAGACTTAAGGCCTCAATATCACTTTTTCTAACAAGTCCTTGCATTTGGGGCCCTT
>Ga0138256_10005812_pt1 | contig 13059 bp, 13 predicted proteins | sample KNB2016incub_MG_FD_105486 | JGI IMG/M metagenome (GOLD analysis project Ga0138256, IMG submission 105486) | Active sludge microbial communities from wastewater in Klosterneuburg, Austria - KNB2014incub_MG | ecosystem: Engineered > WWTP > Activated sludge > Unclassified | place: Austria... | reverse complement strand
CTCGCCAAGATCATGGTGCTGCTGTTCATCGTCGTCTTCATCCAGAAGCGGCCGCAGGGGCTGTTCGCGATGAAGGGGCGGAGCGCCGAGGCATGAGGGCGCCGCCGCCCCCCGCCCACGCGCTGGCCGCTGCCGTCCCGCACGCGGCGAAGGGTCGCTCGCTGCTCGGGTTCAAGGGCTGGGCCGCCGTGTTCGCCGCGCTGCTGACGATCGTCGTGCTGGTGCCGGTGCTCAACCTCGCCGTGCCGGCGGGCAGCGCCTTCCACCTGTCGGACTACCACGTCGGGCTCGTCGGCAAGATCATGTGCTATGCGATCTGCGCGCTGGCGATGGACCTGATCTGGGGCTACACCGGCATCCTGTCGCTGGGGCACGGCCTGTTCTTCGCGCTCGGCGGCTATGCGATGGGCATGTATCTGATGCGCCAGATCGGCCGCGACGGCAACTACCGCTCGGACCTGCCCGACTTCATGGTGTTCCTCGACTGGAAGGAGCTGCCGTGGCACTGGGCGCTGTCCGACAGCTTCGTCGCGACGCTGGTCTTCGTGGTCGCGGTGCCGGGGCTGCTGGCCTTCGTGTTCGGCTGGTTCGCGTTCCGCTCGCGCATCAAGGGCGTCTACTTTTCGATCATCACGCAGGCGATGACATACGCGGCGATGCTGCTGTTCTTTCGCAACGAGACGGGCTTCGGCGGCAACAACGGCTTCACCGACTTCAAGCGCATCGTCGGCATCCCGGTCGCGCAGCCGGGCACGCGCATGGCGCTGTTCGTCGCGACCGGCGTGACGCTGATCGGCTTCTGGCTGTTGGCGCGCGTCATCGTCGCGAGCAAGTACGGCCGCGTGCTGCAGGCGATCCGCGACGCCGAAAGCCGCGTCATGTTCACGGGCTACGACCCGATCGCCTACAAGCTGTCGATCTGGACGCTGTCGGCCATGATGTGCGGCGTCGCCGGTGCGCTCTACGTGCCGCAGGTCGGCATCATCAACCCGGGCGAGATGTCGCCCGCCGCCGGCATCGAGATCGCGATCTGGACGGCGGTCGGCGGCCGCGCCACGCTGATCGGACCGATCCTCGGCGCCTTCTTCGTCAACGGGGCGAAGAGCTGGTTCACGCAGGTGTTCCCGGAGTTCTGGCTCTACTTCCTGGGGGCGCTGTTCATTGCGGTGACCTTGTTTCTTCCTCACGGGATCGTGGGGTTGTTTCGGCGGCGTGGCGGGTCACGCTCATGACGAATACCAGCGGCACGGGGCAGCGGCACCCCCACGGAGTGAACAGGAATTGGCTGAACGGAGTCGGGGTCCCGCTGCTCCGTGCCGGCACGGCCTCTGCAGGAGGCGGTTCAACATGACCCCCGACCTGCAGACCCAAGGCCGCCAGATCCGCGAGGAACACGCGAAGAAGCACCCAGGCCCCGGCCGCTCCGGCGGCCGCGCCGCGAGCTGGGGCCGTGTCGTGCGCGTCGGCGAGGTCGACACCAGCCACGGCGCGATCCTCTACCTCGACGACATCACCGTCAGCTTCGACGGCTTCAAGGCGCTCAATGAACTATCGCTCGCCATCACGGCCGGCGAGCTGCGCTGCATCATCGGCCCCAACGGCGCCGGCAAGACGACGATGATGGACGTCATCACAGGCAAGACGCGGCCCGATGCCGGCCGCGCCCACTTCGGCTCGACGATCGACCTGCTGCGCCTGCGCGAGAACGAGATCGCGCAGATCGGCATCGGGCGCAAGTTCCAGAAGCCCACCGTCTACGAGCAGCTGAGCGTGTTCGAGAACCTCGAGCTCGCACTCGCCGCCGACCGCAGCGTGCGCGCGTCGGTGTTCCACCGCCTCGCGGGCGCGCAGCTCGACCGCATCGGCGAGGTGCTGGCGCTGATTCATCTCGAAGACGCCGCGCAGCGCACCGCCGGCCTGCTGTCGCACGGCCAGAAGCAGTGGCTCGAGATCGGCATGCTGCTGATGCAGGACCCGAAGCTGCTGCTGCTCGACGAGCCGGTTGCCGGCATGACGGACGAGGAGACGGAGCGCACGGCCGAGCTGTTCCTTTCGCTCGAAGGCCGACACTCGCTCGTCGTCGTCGAGCACGACATGAAGTTCGTCGAGGCGCTGACGCAGGGCCATCGCACCGTGACCGTGCTGCACGAGGGCAGCGTGCTCGCCGAGGGGCTGCTCGCCGACGTGCAGAACGACGACAAGGTCGTCGAAGTCTATTTGGGACGCTGAAATGCTGAAAGTCGACGGCGTCAACCAGTACTACGGCGGCTCGCACATCCTGCGTAACGTGTCGTTCGAGGCGTGCGCCGGCGAGGTCACCGTCGTGCTCGGCCGCAACGGTGTCGGCAAGACGACGCTGCTCAAGAGCCTGGTCGGCGTCGCGCCGGTGAAGACGGGAACGATCGCGCTCGACGGCGTGCCGATCACGAAGGACACGCCGCACCAGCGCGCGCGCCGCGGCATCGGCTACGTGCCGCAGGGGCGCGAGATCTTCGCCCGCCTCACCGTCGAGGACAACCTGCGCATGGGGCTGGCCGTCAAGCCCGGCAGCACGCCGATCCCGGCGCACCTGTACGAGCTGTTCCCGGTGTTGAAGCAGATGCTGCAGCGCCGCGGCGGCGACCTCTCGGGCGGCCAGCAGCAGCAGCTCGCCATCGCGCGCGCGCTCGCCGCCGGCCCCCGGCTGCTGATCCTCGACGAACCGACCGAGGGCATCCAGCCCAGCATCATCAAGGACATCGGCCGCGTCGTCCGCATGCTGGCGCGCGACGGCCTGGGCGGCCGGCGCATGGCCGTCGTGCTCGTCGAGCAGTACTACGATTTCGCTGCCGACCTGGCCGACCAGTACCTCGTGATGGAGCGCGGCGAGATCGTGCAGCGCGGCCGCGGTGCCGACATGCACGCCGAAGGCGTGCGCGAGCGCATGTCGATCTGAGCCGCGCCGCGCGGCGGATTCACCACACTCGCGGCCTGGCACTGCGTTTGCAGATGCTGGCGTCATCGCTGCGGAAAGCCGCTTCCGGGCGGCAATGGATACCAGTCGCCGGCGCGCATTGCCGCAGCGATTGCCGTCAGGCGCCGGCATGGGCGCGAATCACTGTGACAGCACGCGCGCGCCGCGCCCCCGAGGTGGGGCAGTGTCGCGCGGTGCCGGTTTCGCAATGATCCGGACCTCGATCGCATTAGGAGGATGCCATGCAGGACCGACACGACTCGATGCAAGCCAGCGTCACGATCCGCCAGAACGACGTGTCGCCTCCCGTTGCCATTCCGCCCGGCCACGTCGGACCGGTGATGCTGCCCGGCACCGGGCGCCAGATCTGGTGGACCGGCCGCGTCGCCATCGGCCTGCGCCACGAACCCGAGCGCCATGGCGCCGGCTACTCGCAGTCGGCGCTGTGGATCCAGGAGCTGATGCTCGGCGGCGGCAGCCGCGCGCGCGCCGCCGCCTGACGGCGCGGAACTCGCCCGCGCTGCGCCCTCAGCGCGCCGCAGGCGCCGCCCCCGCGGTGCGACGCAGCTCGGCCGCCGGAACGACGCGGCCGTGCAGCGGGCGCAGATCCTCGCCGACGTCGGAGCCGCAGTTCGAAGCGCTGCTCGTCGACGGTCGATCCCCACTGGTCGCCGACACGCTGCTGCACGAGGCCGGCACGAATCGCGCGCGGGCCGCACAATGCGCGCATGCTGATCGTCCACCACCTCGACAACTCGCGCTCGCAGCGCGTGCTGTGGCTGCTCGAAGAGCTCGGCGTGCCGTACGAGATCAAGCACTACAAGCGCGACCGCAAGACGATGCTCGCGCCGCCGGAGCTGCGGCGCGTGCATCCACTGGGCAAGTCGCCGGTGCTCACCGACGGCGATCTGACGCTGGCCGAGTCGGGCGCGATCATCGAGTACCTCGTCGGCCGCTACGGCCAGGGCCGGCTGATTCCGAAGGAGGGCACGCCCGAGCGGCTGCGCTGGACCTACTGGCTGCATTACGCCGAGGGCTCGGCGATGCCGCCGCTGCTGCTCAAGCTGGTGTTCGACCGCATCGCCACGGCGCCGGTGCCCTTCATCGTCAAGCCCGTCGTGCGCGGCATCGTGAGCAAGGTGATGTCGACCTTCGTCACGCCGCAGTTGAAAACGCATCTCGACTACCTCGAGGCCGAGCTGACGAAGAGCGACTGGTTCGCCGGCAGCGAGTTCAGTGCGGCCGACATCCAGATGAGCTTCCCGCTCGAGGCAGCTGCGGCGCGCGCCGGGCTCGATGCCAGCCGGCCGCGGCTGCACGACTTCCTGCACCGTATCCGCCAGCGGCCGGCCTATGCGCGTGCGCTGGAGCGCGGTGGGCCGTACGACTTCGCTCGCGACTGATCGGCCCGCGGGCCGGGCGGCCCCAAGCCGGCCGACGTACTCGTCGGAACATGGGGCTCACGTTCTCCAGACGCGCGGCGCGCAGGCCGGCAACGACCAAGCCGCGTCGCGCCATGCCGCCCACACGGCGTGCAGCAGCGCCATCGCCGGCTCGACGCGGGGGGCGAGCGCGCGCAGCACGATGACGCGTGCATCGGGCGAGGTGGCGCTGGCTGTCGCGGTGAGCGGGTGCGCATCGGCCACGCCGCGAGCGGCGTCGCGCAGGCGCTCGCGGCGCGCCGTGCCGAGCGCGCTGCCGGCTCCGAACCATGCGGTTGCCAGCACCCGGTACCCGGCCCAGCCTAGCGGCGAATCGAGCAGGCGCAGGTCGGCGGCGTCGATCGTGCCGCGCTCGAGCCAGATGCCGGGCAGTTCGATGCGTTGCAGGTAGCGCCCGGGCCGGCCTTCGAAAGGCTGGTCGGCGCCCGGCAGGCCGAGCGCCAGCACGTCCAGGCCGATCATCTCGGCGCCGTCGGCCAGCTCGAAGCGCATCGCGTTCTCGCCTTGCGCGCCGGCGTGGACGATCGTCTCCAGCGGCAGCCATTCGAGGCGCGCACCGTCGGCGGCGCGGGCGAGCACGTGCTGCTCGGCCGCCCGCTCGGCGCGGTAGTAGCGCGTCGCGCCCGGCGTCGTCAGCAGCGCGTGCGCGCCGGGGCCGAGTTCGATATCGATGTCGAGCGTGTCGCCGCCGACGATGCCGCCCGGCGGATGGACCAGCACGTGGTGGCAGACGGCACCGCCTTCGGGATGCAGCGCCGCCAGCACGCGCAGCGGGCCTTCGTGGCGGTCGTGGGCGATGCAGCGATCGCCGTCGCGCCGGTAGCGCAGGTCGAGGCGGCCGTGCCAGCCCATGGGTTGCATCGGCCGGCGGGGCCGCGTTGACGACGACGAGCGGCAGTGTAGGCGAGAGCCGCGCCGCGGCGGCGCGACCAGCTCAGCAGGCGCCCGTTGACGCCGATGACGGCGAGATCGACGAAGCTGCCGCCTTCGCGTCGGCCGTTCTGGAAGTCGATGCGCATGCCGCCCAGATCCAGCGACAGGCGAGCGAGCGCGGCGAGCAGCGATTCGCGTTGGCCGCATCGCGCCTGCGCAAGGCGACGGCGCCGGTGTTCGGGCCCACGACGGCCATGTCGTGGACGGTCTCCATCAGCGCGCCGGTCTGCCGCGTGCCCTGCGGGTGCAGCAGCGCGAGGATCGAGCCGTCGGCCTGGAAGGCCAGCGCGTTGCGCCGCGTGGCTGCCGGGTCGAAGCGATCGTCCGCGACGACGAGTTCCACCGGCGCGCCGTTCACGCCGCCCGCCTCGTTGAGCGCGAGCACGCAGGCCGACGCGCCCTGGTGCAGCGCCGCGCCGTTGACCTTCTCGACGTTGCTCAGGTCCAGCGTCGCCGCGACACGCAGCGCGCACGCCACGCGCCCGCGGCGCGGCGACGCCGATGAACGCCGCAGCGGCCAGGCTTTCGAGCACGCGGCGCCGCGTGAGCCGGACTCGGGCGCGCAAGCGCATCAAGTGTGTCATGGCGGGGGCCCTCCGTGGTTCGGCCGACTCGCACCGTCAAGCGCGGCGATCGTATCGACCGCCACGCCGGTGCAGTCTCATCGTGTTCACTTATATCAAAGCAAATAGGATGAACATGCGCGCATCGACAGGAGAGGAAACCCTGTTTGAACGATCACATGAGAACTAATATATTGCTCACACATGAGCAAACAACGGGAGGGGAAGATGACGCTGTTGCAGTTCATGGCATCCATCGTCGCGGGCGCTGCGCTGCTGCTGGCCGGCGCGCCGGCGGCGCGGGCCCAGACGGTGACGCTCAAGGTCGCGCACTTCCTGTCGGCGAGCTCGAATGCGCATCAGAACATCATCGTGCCGTGGTGCAACAAGATCGAGAAGGAGTCGGCCGGCTCGCTCAAGTGCCAGCTCTATCCGGCGATGCAGCTCGGCGGAACGCCAGCGCAGCTGCTCGACCAGGTGCGCGAAGGCGTCGCCGACATCGTCTGGTCGGTGCCGACGTACTCGGCCGGCCGCTACGTCAAGACCGAGGTGTTCGAGCTGCCGTTCATGGCGATCAATGCAAAGCAAGGCTCGCAGGCGCTGTGGGAGTATGCGCACCGCTATTCGCTGGACGAGTTTCAGGGCATCAAGCCGATCTTCATGCACACCACCGAGGGCTACGTGCTGCACTCGACCAAGCCGGTCAAGTCGATGGACGACCTCAAGGGGCAGAAGATCCGCGCCGCCACGCGCATCAGCTCGCGCATGGTGGTGGCGCTCGGCGGTACGCCGGTGCAGATGCCGATGCCGCAGGTGCCCGACGCGCTGTCCAAAGGCGTGGTCGACGGCGTGCTGGTGCCGTGGGAAGCGCTGCCCGCCACCAAGCTGCACGAGATCGTCAAGTACCACCTCGACGCGCCCAAGGGCTCGCCGCGTTTCGCCAACACGATCTTCGTGTTCGGCATGAACCAGGCCCGCTACGAAAGCCTGAGCGCGGCGCAAAAGAAGGTCATCGACGACAACTCGGGCCTCGCGGTTTCGGCGTGGGCCGGCGAAAAGGGCTTCGACGCGATGGTCGAGCCGTTCTCGAAGCTGGCGCGCGACCGCGGCAACTCGATCAGCGTGATCAGCGAGGCCGAACTCGGCCGCTGGGAGAAGGCCACCGAGAACGTCGACGACGACTGGCAGCGCGAAGTCGCCAAGAAGGGAGCCGATGGCAAGATGCTGGTGGCCGCGGCCAAGGCGCTGCTGGCGAAGTACGCACGCTGACGCGCCGCGGCGCGCGGTGCCGGCTCACTCCGGCGTTTCGTCCCAGGCCTCGGCGCCGCCCAGGCGTTCGATCACGTCGTCCAGCGTCTTGAACAGTTCAGCGAAGCGCTCTGGCCCGAGTGTCGCCTCGATCTCGACGTAGGTCTGCTCGATCAGCGGCGCCATCTTCGCGGCCAGCGCGCGGCTCTTGGGCGTGAGCGAGACCTGCACGCGGCGCTGGTCGTGCCCCATGCGGCGGCGCTGCACCAGGCCGAGCTTTTCCATGCGCGCCAGGATGCCTGCGAGGCTGGAGCTCGACAGGTGACAGGTCACGACGATCTCGCGCTGCTCCAGGGGGCCCGTTTCGAGCAGCGCGCGGATGATGCGCCATTGCTGCTCGGTCAGGCCGTGGTGGCCGAGCATGGACCGGAAACGCGAAAAGATCGTCTCGCGCGCGTGCAGCAGCAGCAGCGGCAGGTTGCGATGGGCGAACGACAGTCCCCTTCCTCGGGTCATGCACGGCTTTCGGGCTGCGGACCGGCGGGATCATAGCCAACGCCTCGGTCGGGATCCCGCGGCCGACGGCCGCGCCGGCGGGCGCCCGTACTTCGAACTGGCGGCTGTCCGTGGCGCTGTTCGGCGCTTCGCTTTGTCGGGAGTTCTCAAGAATTGGCGGCATCGTGCTGATCACCCGGCGTGCTCCGGCGCGGCGGTCCGTCGCGCCGGCCTGACCGACGTAGTTCAACACCGACCCCATGGGAGCCATCCGATGAAGACCTGGATCCGTGCCGCCACCGTCGCCGCGTTCTGCAGCGCCGCCGCACTGGCGCAAGCCGAAACCGTCGCCGAAGCCAAGGCGTTGCTCGACGCGGCGCATGCCGAGCTCAAGACGAAGGGCGTCGAAGGCGCCGTCAAGGAATTCAATGCCGGCGGCAAGTGGAAGGGCGTGAAGGCCTATGTCGTCGTCGCCGACTTCAAGGGCAACATGCTGGCGCACGCCGCCAACGAGAAGATCGTCGGCAAGAACATGTACGAAGCCAAGGACGCCGCGGGCAAGCCCTTCGTGCAGGAAGTCATCTCCGGCGTGCAGGCCAAGGGCGAGACCAACATCGAGTTCCGCTGGGCCAACCCGACGACCAAGAAGATCGACGACGGCAAGATGGTCGCCAAGCGCGTGCCGGGCCTGGACGCCTACGTAGGCGTCACGTTCTTCGAGTAATCCGCAAAGCCGCGGCGGCCCGTTCCGGCCGTCGCGGCCTCGCCGTCTCCAGACACCAAGGAAGAATGCATGCGCGCGCTCGACAACCTTTCGCTCAAGTTCAAGCTCGCCCTCGTGCCGGCGCTGTGCCTGGCGCTGCTGCTGGGGCTGTGCGGCATCACGCTGTGGGGCTCGTCGCGGCTCGGCGCCGCGCTGCAGTCGCTCTATGCCGAGCGGCTGCCGAGCTACGGTTTCGCGGCGCGCTTCGAGTCCGACCTGCGCGATCTCAACGGCCTGATCAACCAGTCGATCGCTTTCGAGGCCGTCGGCTACGGTGAGCAGGCCGTCGCCGCGGTCGACAAGTCGATCGTCGCGCTGGGCGACGCCCTCGAGAAGAACCTGCAGGCGCGCCTGGACGCTGCCGACGCCGCGGAACGCGCTTCGCTCGAAGGCATCGTCAAGTCGCTGAAGGCCTACCGCCAGGCGCTCAAGGACACGCTCGACCTCAAGAGCACGGGCCTCGCGACGGCCGCGACCTTCCTGACGACGGCACAGCGCGAGTATTCGACGCTGCTCAAGGCCGTCACGGCGATCAGCAGCCGCGAACTCGAACTGGCCGGCACCGACGTGACGGCCGCGCAGGCGGCGAGCCGCCAGATGCAGGTCATGCTGGCGGTCGCCGCCGTGCTCGCGATCGTGCTGGCCAGCCTGTTCAGCGTGCTCGTCGCGCGCGGCGTGCTGCGCCGCGTCGCCCGCCTGTCGGGCGCGATGCGCCGCCTCGCCGGCGGCGACCTGACGCAGCCGATCGCCAGCGGCGGCACCGACGAGATCGGCGCGCTGACCAACGACACCGAGACGGTGCGCAGCCGCCTCGCCGAGTCGATGCAGTCGGTGCAGCGCGCGAGCGATTCGGTGCACGTCGCGGCGACCGAGATCGCCACGGGCAACGCCGACCTCGGTCAGCGCACCGAGGCTACCTCGTCGGCGCTGCAGCAAACCTCGTCTTCGATGCAGCAGCTCACTGCCGCCGTCAACGACAATGCCGGCTCGGCCGACCGCGCCAGCGCGACGGCGACGCGCGCGGCGGACGCGGCGCGCGAGGGCGGCGAAGTCGTCGCCCGCGTCGTGCAGACGATGGGCGAGATCACGTCCGCCAGCAAGCGCATCGCCGAGATCACCAGCGTGATCGACGGTATCGCGTTCCAGACCAACATCCTGGCGTTGAATGCCGCCGTCGAGGCGGCGCGCGCCGGCGAGCAGGGGCGCGGCTTTGCCGTCGTCGCCGGCGAGGTGCGCAGCCTGGCGCAGCGCTCGGCCGCCGCCGCCAAGGAGATCACCGGCCTGATCCACACCTCGGCCGAACGCGTCGAGACGGGCAGCCGGCTCGTCGCGCAGGCCGGCACGTCGATCGACGAACTCGTCGCGCAGGTGGCCCACGTCGCCGAGCTGGTGTCGGGCATCCGCTCCGCGACGGTGCAGCAGAGCGGCGAGATCGCGCAGATCAACCAGTCGCTGACGTCGCTCGACACGACGACGCAGCAGAACGCCGCGCTCGTCGAACAGTCGAGCGCCGCCGCCGAAAGCCTGCGCCAGCAGGCCGACAGCCTGGCGGCGGCGATGCAGCGTTTCCGCGTCGCCTGACCGCGGATCGGTCGGCAGGCGGTGGCAAGATGCCGCCGCGATGCCCGCCGCTCCCCTGTTCCGTTTCGTCTTCGCCTGCGCAGCCGCGTTGCTCGCCGCCGGCTGCGCGACGCCGCCGCCCGCGCCACCGTCGCTGTCGCCCGCCGAAGCCCGCGCGCTGCTCGCGCGCCTGCTGCCGGCGTCGGTCGCCGACCGCGCCGGCTGGGCGAGCGACATGCACGCTGCGTTCGCGTCGATGGACCTGCCGGTCAACGCCGAGAGCCTGTGCGCCGCCGTCGCCGTGACCGAGCAGGAATCGGGGTTTCGCGTCGACCCGGTCGTGCCCGGCCTCGCCGCGATGGCGTGGAAGGAGATCGATGCGCAGGCCGAGCGCGCCGGCGTGCCGCGGATCGTCGTGCGCACCGCGCTGCGCCTGGCTTCGCCGGACGGCCGCAGCTATGCCGAGCGCATCGACGCGGCGCGCACCGAGAAGCAGCTCAGCGACGTTTTCGACGACTTCATCGGTATCGTGCCGCTGGGCCGCAGCTTCTTCGCCGACCGCAACCCGGTGCGCACCGGCGGGCCGATGCAGGTCGGCGTTGCCTTCGCGCAGGCGCACGCGGCGGCCAAGGGCTATCCGTACCCGGTCGCCGGAACGATCCGCAATGAAGTCTTCACGCGGCGCGGCGGGCTGTACTTCGGCATCGCGCACCTGCTCGACTACCCGGCGCCCTACGACCGGCCGCTCTACCGCTTCGCCGACTTCAACGCCGGGCGCTGGGCCAGCCGCAACGCCGCATTCCAGCACGCCGTCAGCATCGCGACGGGCGTGCCGCTCGACCTCGACGGCGACCTGATCCGCCGCGGCGCGCCGGCGAGCGAGCCCGGCGCCACCGAACTGGCGACGCGCGCGCTGGCGCGCCGGCTCGGCATGACGGCGGCCGAGATCCGCCGCGACCTCGATCGGGGCGGCGAGGCCGGCTTCGAGCGCACGCCGCTGCACGAGAAGGTGTTCGCGCTGGCCGAGCGCGCGCAGGGCAGCGCGCTGCCGCGCGCCGTGCTGCCGCGCATCGCGCTGGCGAGCCCGAAGATCACACGCAAGCTGACGACGGAATGGTTCGCGCGCCGCGTCGACGAGCGGCACCAGCGTTGTCTGGCGCGCGCGGCGGCGGCAGGCTGATGAAACTCCACCCCCGCCCCGGCCCTCTCCTGCATTGCGGGAGAGGGAGCCGCTGGTGCAGCTCTACCGACGCGCCAGGAACACGTTGCGCTCGGACAGCCCCGGCAGGAACGAACCGTTCCAGACCGCGTTCGGGTTGACGCGCTCCTTGGTGGCGAGCGCGTCCGACACCTGGCTGGCCATCAGGCTGAGCCGCGGCGCGACGACGCTGCCGAAGCCTTCGGCGCGCGCTTCCGCGGTGAGCACCGTCGCGGTGAGCGCGAGTTGCAGCCGACGCAGCTCGACCGCCTCGTCGATCTGCGTGTTGCGCGTCTTCAGCGCGGCGATCGCCGCCTTCGGGTCGGCGACGACGTCGTGGACGCCCTTGGTGAAGGCGCGCAGGAAGCCCTTCACCGCCTCGGGGTGCTTCTTGAGGAACGCTTCGCCGACGACGATGGCGTTGCCGTAGAGCTTGACGCCGTGGCTGGGGTAGGGGAGCACGACGATGTCGGCCGTCTGCACGCCGCGCGCCTCGAGGTCGAGCAGCGATGTGAACCACAGGCCCGTGATCGCGTCGACCTCGCCGTCGATCAGCATGGCTTCGCGGCGCCCGGCGTCGGTGGCGGTCCAGACGACGTGCTCGATCTGGTTGGCCTTGGCGAACACCGGCCAGGCGCGCCGGCTGGCGTCGAGCAGCGGCGCGCCGAGCTTCCTGCCGTTCAGATCGGAGGGCGTGCGGATGCCCGACTTCTTGAGCGCCAGCACGGCCGCCGGCGTGCTGTTGTAGACCATCATCACGGCCACCGGCTTGCTCGTCGCGCCGGGCTGGTTGGCGTGGAACTCCATCAGCGCCGCCAGGTCGGCAAAGCCGATGTCGTAGGCGCCCGCGGCGACGCGCGCGACGGTGGCGGTCGAGCCGCTGCCGGCGTCGATGCCGACGTTCAGCTTCTCCTGCTTGAAATAGCCCTTGGCGTGCGGCACGACGAACAGCGCCGCCGGTCCTTCGAAGCGGCCGTCGAGCTGCACGCGCACCGGCGTGTCTTCGGCGCGGCTCGCCGACGCGGCGGCGAGGCCGGCGACGAGCGCGCAGCAGGCCCCGACGGCGCGTGCGCGCGAGTTCGGAAAACGGTACATGAAGGCGATTCCCTAGTGACTCTTGTTCGTGTCATCGAGCGATCGCAAATTCTGTGCGCATGCTCGTGGCGCGGGAATCGGGTCTAGCGATAGGATTGTTCTAGGGATAGTCGGCATGCAGGCATTGACGTGGCGCAATACGCGCGTCGCCAAGGCGCCCAAGATGCCGGTCCGCCCGGGGCTACGGCGCGCTACGCCACGGCAGGCACGCCGCGTGCTCTCCACGATCGGTTTTCTCGATTGAGGGGGAGTCCATGAATCGTCGTCCCAACGTGCTCGCCTTCGTGATGGCCGGGGGCGAGGGCGCGCGGCTGCACCCGCTGACCGCCGACCGCTGCAAGCCTTCGGTGCCGTTCAACGGCAAGCACCGCATCGTCGACTTCGTCCTCAGCAACCTGGTCAACTCCGAGATCTGGTCGGTCTACCTGCTGGTGCAGTACAAGTCGCAGGCGCTGATCGAGCACGTGCGCCAGTCGTGGACGATGACGCGCTTCATCCCGAGCCACTTCGTCACCGTCGTGCCGCCGCAGATGCGCCACGGCCCGCAGTGGTTCCAGGGCACGGCCGACGCCGTCTACCAGAACCTGCACCTGATGGACAACCTGCAGCCCGACCTGGTGACGGTGTTCGGCGCCGACCACATCTACCGCATGGACGTGCGGCAGATGATCGACTTCCACCGCGAGCGCCGCGCCGACGTGAGCGTCGCCACGCTGCCGGTGCCGGTCGAGCGCTGCGGCGCCTTCGGCATCGTCGAGACCGACGCGCACGACCGCATCGTGCGCTTCGACGAGAAGCCGGCGCGCGCG
>Ga0138256_10005809_pt1 | contig 13063 bp, 11 predicted proteins | sample KNB2016incub_MG_FD_105486 | JGI IMG/M metagenome (GOLD analysis project Ga0138256, IMG submission 105486) | Active sludge microbial communities from wastewater in Klosterneuburg, Austria - KNB2014incub_MG | ecosystem: Engineered > WWTP > Activated sludge > Unclassified | place: Austria... | reverse complement strand
CTCATCGCCCAGCCGGGCAGCGACGTCGAGCAGGGCGCGCCGCTGCTCATCCTCGAAGCGATGAAGATGGAGCACACCATCGCCGCGCCGGCCAAGGGCAGGCTCAAGGCCTTCCGCTTCGGCGTCGGCGACTCGGTCGCCGAGGGGGCCGAGCTGGTGGACTTCGAGCCGGCGAAGTGAGCGCGGGAGCGAACATGAACCTGCCGCAGCGCGTGAAGATCGTCGAGGTCGGCCCGCGCGACGGTCTGCAGAACGAAAGTCAGCTCGTGCCGAGCGCCGTCAAGGTCGAGCTGGTCGACCGCCTCGGCATGGCCGGCCTGACGGCCATCGAGGCCACCGCCTTCGTCTCGCCGAAGTGGGTACCGCAGATGGGCGACGCGGCCGAGGTGATGGCCAGCCTGCCGCGCCGCGCCGGCGTCAGCTACCCGGTGCTGGTGCCGAACCTGAAGGGCTTCGAGCAGGCGCTCGCTTCAGGCGTCGAGGAGATCGCCGTCTTCGCCGCCGCCTCCGAGGCCTTCTCGCAGAAGAACATCAACTGCTCCATCGCCGAGAGTCTGGAACGCTTCCGCCCGGTCGCCGAGGCGGCACGGCAGCACAACATCCGCCTACGCGGCTACGTCTCCTGCGTGCTCGGCTGTCCCTATCAGGGCGAGGTGCAGCCGGCTGCCGTCGCCGAGGTGGCGGCGCGCCTGCTGGAAATGGGCTGCTACGAGGTCTCGCTCGGCGACACCATCGGCGTCGGCACGCCGGGCGCCGCGCAGCGCATGCTCGACGAAGTCGCGCTGCTGGTGCCAATCGAGCGCCTCGCCGGCCATTATCACGACACGTATGGCCAGGCGCTGGCCAACATCTACGCTTCGCTCGAGATGGGCGTTGCGGTCTTCGACGCCTCGGTAGCTGGCCTCGGCGGCTGCCCCTACGCCGCCGGCGCCTCGGGCAACATCGCCACCGAGGACGTGGTGTACCTCATGAACGGGCTGGGCATCGAGACCGGCGTCGACCTCGACCGCCTGGTCGACGCCGGCGCCTTCATCTGCGCAGAGATCGGCCGCGAGCCGTCGTCGAAGGTGGCGCGCGCCATGCTCGCGAAACGGTGGAAGTCGTGACGGCCCACCCCCCAGCCCCAGCCCCAAGGGCGGGGGCGACACTGGTTCGCGGACTGCGTCCGCTCCGTGATATTGACTTGTCGCCTCCTTGGAGCGGCCCGGCGGAGGCGACATGAAGGAAGGACTGCAACCCGGCCTCGAACACGAGATGCGCTACACCGTGCCGGCCGACAAGACCGTGCCCCGCCTGTATCCCGAGAGCGCCTCCTTCCAGGAGATGCCCCAGGTCTTTGCCACCGGCTTCATGGTCGGCCTGCTCGAATGGTGCTGCCTGGAGCTGGTCAAGCCCTTCCTCGACTGGCCGCGCGAACAGACCGTCGGCACCCACGTCGACGTCTCCCACCTCGCGGCGACGCCGCCCGGATTGACCGTCACCGTCAAGGCGCGGCTGGAGGAAGTCGACGGCCGCCGCCTGGCCTTCTCGGTCTCGGCGCACGACGGCGTCGACCTCATCGGCAGCGGCCGCCACGAGCGCTTCGTCATCGACGCCGCCCGGTTCGACGCCCGCACGGCGGAAAAGCGTGGCCGGGCATGAAGACCGCCGACTGGTACTTCGATTTCGTCTCGCCCTTCGCCTACCTGCAGTCGGAGGTACTCACGCGCTTCGACGGCAAGCTGGCGATCCGGCCAGTGCCGGTGGTCCTCGGCGGCCTGCTCAAGCACTGGGGCCAGAAGGGTCCGGCCGAGATGGCGACCAAGCGCCGCTTCACCTACCGCCACGTGCAATGGGTGGCAGGGCACAACGGCATCCCCTTCCGCTTCCCGCCGCGGCATCCCTTCAACCCGGTGCGGGCATTGCGCGCTGCCGTGGCGCTCGGCGCGTCGCCCGAGGTCGTCCGGGAAATCTTCCGCTTCATCTGGCGTGAGGGCCGCGACATCAACGACCCGGGCGAATGGACCGAGCTGGCGCGCCGCCTGGAGGCGCCCGACCTCGACGCGCGCTGCAACGCCCCCGAAGTGAAAAGTCGGCTGCTGCAACACGGCGAACAGGCGCTGGCTGCAGGCGTCTTCGGCGTGCCGACCCTGGCCATCGACGGCGAACTCTTCTGGGGCTTCGACGCCACCGACATGGTGCTCGACTGGCTCGCCGATCCGGCGCATTTTTCCGCCGGCGAGTATGCGCGGCTGGACGCGCTGCCGGTCGGCGCGGCGCGCAAGGCAGCCGAATGATCCCGTTGCCTGAATCCATCCGCGTCATCGAGCGCGGCTGGCTCTCCGCCAACAACATCGTCTTCCACGAAGGCGCCCGGGCGACGATGGTCGACTCCGGCTACGTCACCCATGCCGACGAGACCCTGAGGCTGCTCGATCGAGCGCTGGAAGGAAAACGGCTCGCCCGCCTCATCAACACCCATTCGCACTCCGACCATATCGGCGGCAATGCCAGCGTGCGGCGCGCCCATGGCTGCCGCATTCTCGTGCCCGAGGGCATGGCGCCGGCGGTGGCCGACTGGGACGAGGATGCCCTGCTGCTCACCACCGCCCACCAGCAGGCCGAGCCCTTCGCGTTCGACGCGACGATCGCGCCCGGCGACGAGCTGGAGATGGGCGGACTCGTCTGGCGCGCCCTGCCCGTGCCCGGCCACGACATGCACGCCCTCGCCTATTACTGCGCCAGCGCGCGCATCCTGATCCCCGGCGACGCGCTGTGGCGCGACGGCTTCGGCGTGATGTTCGCCGAGTTGCACGGCGACTCGAACGGCCTGCGTGCGCAGCGGCGCACGCTGGAGATGTTGCGCGAGCTCGCCGTGGCCGTGGTCATCCCCGGCCACGGCGCGCCGTTTAGCGACTACGCCGACGCCATCGGCCGGGCGCTGGCGCGCCTCGCTGCATTCGAACTGAGCCCGGAGCGCATGGCCAGGAGCGCGATGAAGGCGCTGTTTACCTTCACCCTGCTGGAGAAGCGGCGCATGCCGCGTGCGGAGATCGGCAGCTACTTCGGCCAGGTCGCCATATTCCGCGACGTCTCCCGGCGTTTCTTCGACTGCGAGGCGGCGGCGGTCGCCACCCAGCTGATCGACGAACTGGTCAAGGCCGGCGTGCTGGTGGAGCAGGACGGCGAGATTGTGGCGCGCGGATAGGTGCGCCGCCAACCCCCGGGTTGGCAGGCGCTGTACAATGGCGCCGCGTGGAATATACTGGCCGGTGGGGACCGAAACGCCGCCCCGTTTCGGCGTTTCCCCCAGCGTCCTCAGAACGTGGCTTGGATATTGACGAAACCGGGATGGATATCATGAGCAGGAATAGATTCCGCATGCCCGTCTGCCGCATGGTGGCGGTCGCAGCCGGCGCGCTTTCCCTGATCGGCGGTGCGGCGGCGCAAACGTCCACCGCCGCGGACATCCAGCGCCAGGTCGACGACGCGTTCAAGGAAGTCATGGCCAAGGCGGATTCCGCCGAAGCCCGGACCCGCTATGCGAGCCTGCTGGTAAAGGCGGAGAATTTCGAGGGTGGCATTGCGGCGCTGGAAGGGTTGTTGCTGGCGCCGGATGCGCCGGCCGGCATTCGCGTCGAACTCGCGTTCCTGTATTACCGGCTCGGCTCGTACGCCCTCGCCGAAGCCTACCTCCGCGAAGCGCTCGCCGACCCGCGGCTGGACGACCTGCTGAAGCAGCAGGCGAACACGCTGCTGGCCGATGTTGTCCGGCGCAACCAGGTGAGCCATCTTTCCGGCAGCCTGATGGCCGGCTTGCGCGTCCAGCGGAACCCGACGGCGGCCACCAGCGAGGGTCGCATCCTGGCGGCGGGCGTACTGGTGCCGCGCGACGACAGGACACGGCCGAAGTCGGACGTCGACGCCCACCTGTGGGGAAAGCTCGACCACACATACGATCTCGGCGCCCAGAACGAGGCCACCGTGGTCACTTCCCTGGTCGGGTACGCCAACCACTTTTCCTCGGTCGACAGCCACGCCTACCGGCCGGGCAATACGGATCCCTTCGATGTCGCCGTGATTGCGGCGTCGACCGGCATCCGCTTCAAGCCGTCGCCGACGGACCTTCCCGGCCTGACCTTGCGGCCGCACCTGCTGCTGGGCCAGATGCTGCTCAACGGCCACCGGTATTTTGTCACTGGCGGCCTCGGCATCGACGGCAGCTATCGGATCAGCGAGCGGCTGTCCTGGGGAGGCGGCTACGAGGCCCGGCGCTTCTCCTATAACGCCCGTCCCGACATCACCGACTCCGAGCGGGCGAGCGGTACCGAGCAGTCGCTTCGCCTGCGCGGGGCCGTCGAGACCGGCGTGAACCGGGCTCTGATCGGCGAAATCGGCTTCATCGACCGCGGCGCCGAGCGCCGCCACCTCGAGTTCAGCGGCACCGAGGCCCGCGTCGCCTATATTTTCAGCTACGTCGACCCCGTGGCAAACTCCGGCAGCATCTGGACGACGACGCTAAGTGGCAGCGCTCTGCAGCGGCGTTTCCGCGGCGCCGACCCGGCGATCGATCCGACGATCCGGCGCCGCGACACCGAGTGGCGATTCTCGGTCCTCAATTCGATGCCGCTCGCGCGCGACATCGCGCTGCAAGTGCAGCTTGAGTACACGAAGACGCCGTCCAACATACCGAACTACGAGTACTCGAACCTCGCCGGTTCGGTTGGCGTCATGTGGAAGTTCTGAGGACTGGAGACGAATCGTGCCCCCTATGAACCCCAAGGATTGGTGGCTCGCCGCGGTCGCCGCGACGAGCATGGTGGCGCCGCTGGCCGAGGCGGCAAGTCAGCCCGGCGACCGCATCGGCGTCGTGACGGCGGTGCGGCCGACGATCCGGAGCACGACCGGGAGTCGTGTGGTCTATGTCGGAAACGACGTACTCTTCGGCGAACGCCTGGCAACCGACGCCACCGGCGTGATTCACATCCTGTTCATGGACCAGTCGTCGATCACGCTGGGCCCGAACACCGAAGTGACGATCGACGAATTCTTCTTTCATCCGGAAAGGCAGCCGGCCGGCGTGGCGGCCGGCATCCAGATCAAGGAGGAGCGGAAAGACGGCATCGCCGTCAATCTGGTCAAGGGCTTCCTGCGCGTGGTCGGCGGCCTCATCAGCAAGCGCAGCCCGACGCGGATTACGACGAGCACCGCTACGCTGGGAATCCGCGGCGGCATCACGCTGGTCGAGGCGCAGGATAACCAAACCCGCGGCATCTTCCTTTTCGGCGACGAAATGCAGATGAACTCGCCGGATGGCCGGCACATGCGTTCGGTAACTCGGCCGGGTTTCGGGCTGGTCGGCAGGGCCGGCGGGATGGATGACCCGTTCCGGGTGCCGGTGGCGGAGTTCACGGGAATGCTGGCCCTTTTTGAGGGCCGTCCGCTGCCTGGCGGCGCCCCCCCTCCCCCGCGCGGCCCGCTGCTGAGCACGAGCGACCGCCCCGGCGGCGCCGCCACGCCGGACACCGCCCTGGCTATCGACCGGCTCGATCGCGCAATTCTCAACATCAACACCGGCGACCCGCGGAGTTCTCTGCACGGCCTGCTGGGGACGGGCGACGCGCCGGTACAGTCCTGACCTAGGCGGGCATGCGCGTTCTTTTCGCATCCGCCTATCCGCACCTGCCGGATGTCGTCGGCGGCCTGCAGACAACGACCGACGATCTTTGCATCGCCCTGCGTGAAGCCGGCGTCGCGCCGGCGGTATTGTGCGGCCTTTTCGAGCACCCGGGCCAGGCCTCCGCTTCCGCTTCTGTACGCCGCGACGAGTCCCTCGGCTATCCGGTAATCCGCGCGGCCGATCCGATCGAAGCCCTGCCGGCGGTGGCCGCCGCGTGGGATCCTTCGATCATCGTCGTGCAGAGCGGCACCACGCTGCTCCCGATGGTCATGCGCAGCATGGAAACGGGATGCCCGACGGCCGTCTACCTGCACAATGTCGAGACCTACCAGCTTGGCGGAATACTCGTGCCCGATCCGGGCCTGCTGTTTCTCGCCAACTCGGAATTCACCGCCAGGCGCTGGCGGGCGCTGTGCGGCATCGACAGCGTCGTGATCCCGCCGCTGGTGCTGCCGGAACGCTATCTGGCGGCGGCTCGCGGCGACCGCGTCCTTTACGTCAATCCGACCCAGATCAAAGGGGTGGAAATCCTGTTTGCGCTCGCCGCTGCCTGCCCGGACATCCCATTCCTGGTGGCGGAGAGCTGGGGGCTCAATCCGCGCTGGCGCGAGCACTGCCAGGAGCGCGCGAGGACCCTTCCGAACATCGAATGGACCGCGCCGACCAGCGACATGCGCGCCGTTTTCGCCCGCTCGCGCACCTTGCTGATGCCGAGCATCTGGGAGGAATCGTTCGGGCGTACGGCGGTCGAGGCACAGATCAACGGCATCCCGGTCGTTGCCAGCCGGCGCGGCGCACTGCCGGAGACAATCGGTCCAGGCGGCCTGCTGGTCGAGGCCGACGCGCCGCTGCCGGAATGGGAACACGCGCTGCGCCGCGCCTACGCGCCGTCGTCCGACTACGACGAGCTGTCCGAGGCGGCACGCGGCCACGCCTTCCTGACCGCCGCGGCGCCGCTGATCGTCGGCCGCTTCCTCGCGGCGCTGACATCGCATGCGCGCCTCTAGCAGGCTGGCGGGCTAGCGCGAGGCCGTGTCGATCCCGTCGCCCGAGGCCATGCCCGCACCCGAGCAAAGCGCCGGAGATCTCCTGGCGCAGGCGTGGGCCTGCTACGACGCCCGTCGCCTCGACGAAGCGGTCGATGCCGCGCGGCGGGCCTGCGCCCTGCCGGCGCCGCGGCCGGAATGCGCGGCAGCCCTCGGATGGTTCCTGCTCGAAAGGGGTGATGCGCAGGAGGCCGAAAGCGTGCTCGTGTCCGCCGCCGGTGGCTATCCCGATTCCCCGCTTCCGCACTGGTACCTGGGGCTGTTGCGCGTGCGCCAGAAACGTCTCGACGAGGCACGCGGCGCATTGGGCCGGGCCCTGGAGATCGATCCGGACCTGGACGAAGCGGCGGTGTCGCTGGCCTGGGTGCTGCACGACCTGGGCCAGTACGCGGAGGCAACCCCGTGGGCACGGCGGGCCCTTGCCGCGCGGACGCGCGCCGACCGCCAGGAGCAGCTGGGATGGCTGCTGTTGCTGCAGGATCAGGTCGAGGAGGGTGCCGTGCTGCTACAGGCCGCCGCAGCCGCGGAGCCGGCACGCGTGTCCGTGTACGGCAAGCTCGCCGGCGCCCTCCAGCGGATGGGCCGCTTCGACCAGGCGGTCGAAGCGCTGCAGGCCGGCCTGGCGCTTGCGCCGGACGAAGCGGACCTGCTCCTGACGCTGGGCTGGCTACTGCAAGGCCGCGGACAACCCGCTGCGGCGGAACCGCTGGCGGAACGCCTGACCCGCATCCACCCGGCACTGGCCGGCGGCTGGCATCTGCATGGCGTTGTCGCTTACGAGCTTGGCCGGCTGGAGCAGTCGGAGCATTGCTTTTCCGAAGCGCTGGCGCGGGACGAAACACTGGCGGATGCCCGCCTTGGGCGCGTCGCGGCCCTGCGCGCATTGAAGCGCTTCGACGATGCCGCCGCGGCGCTGCAGCCCTTGCTGCAGCCCGAACCCGTGGGTGCGCGCGTGCGCGAGGTGCAGGTTCATGTTCTGCTCGATCGCGGACGGGCGGCGGAGGCGCGGGCGCTGCTCCATCGCCTGCTCCGGCTGCAACCGGGCGAGGGAACCCTGTGGTACCTGCTGTCGCTGGTCCTTCTGAAATGCCGGCGACGTCGCATCGCCGCGCTTGCCCTGGGCCGCGCGCGCCGCCTGGCGCCGGTGCTGCCGGAAGCGTGGCGGCAGACGGGCTGGCTGGCACTCGAGGACGGCAATCCGCGCGAGGCGCGGGTGGCAGCCGAACACGCGCTGGCGCTTGCCCCGGCGGATCCCGCGAGCGCCATCCTGGCGGCTTTCGCTTTCGAGGCCTGTGGCGACCTGCAGACGGCCTCGCTGCATGCGGAACGAGCGGTTGCCGGTTCCGCAACGGCGGATGCGTGGCGGGCACTGGCCCAGGTGCGCCTGCGCCAGGGTCGCCCCGAGGACGCGGAAGCCGCCTTGTGCACAGCGCTGCAGCGCGATCCGGACAACACCGCCGAAACCGTCCGCATGCTGGGGTGGCTCTGCCTGGGCGAGCAGCGTCATGAAGAAGCCATCGCTGCCTTTACGGCAGCTACGGCCGATAACCCCGACGACGCGTCATTGTGGTTCGGGCTGGCCGAAGCCTATCGTGGCGGCGGAAGGTTCATCGATGCGTTTCACGCCGTTCGCAGCGCCATGCGCCTGCGCGACGACTGGCCCGATGCCCGTGCCCTGAGAAGCCGCATCGTCGGCGAGCAGGTCTATTCCTTCATGAAACGGGATTGGGAAGACCTGCACGCCGCGCCGCAGGTGTTGCCTGCCTCATACCGGTTTCGGCGCGCGGCCGGCCGCGACGGGCCGGCGCTTGCGCACCCCCACGCCGTCAACCCGGATGGCGCGAGCGGTGCCGGCTACGCGTACGCCGTGTGCAGCCTGAGCACGCGGAGCCACCTGCCGCTGATGCGGACCCTGGCACTGTCGGCGCGGAAGCATTTCCCGGGACCGATCTACCTCCTCGTCCTCGATTCCGACGAGCCGGGCCTGATTCCCGACGGCACGACGCGCGTGCGAATGGACGAGGTGATCGACCCGGCGCTCTGGCGCGAGATGAGCGGGCGCTACACCGTCCTGGAACAGTGCTGCGTCCTCAAATCCTTCCTCATGCGCTTCATTGCCCGGACGGCAGGCTGTCCGGTCATCTATCTCGACGCCGACACCTACCTCCTCGCGCCGCTCGACCCCCTGCTGCCGAGCCAGCCGGATTTTTCGGTCTTCCTGACGCCGCACCTGTTCATCCCCCTCTCCGGCGAACGCCACGCCGAGGAAATCGGCATGCTGCGCGCCGGTGTCTACAACGGCGGTGTCGTGGGAGTCGGTCTCGACGAGGACGGGCTCCGTTTTCTCGATTGGTGGGCGGACCGGGTCTCGCGCTATGCCTACGACACCCAGGAGCAGGGGGTGTTCACCGACCAGCGATGGCTCGACCTGGTTCCCTCCCTTTTCCGCAATGTCTACCTCAGCCGGGAATCCGGGCTGAATGTCGGCCATTGGCGGGTCGGCTCGGAACGGGACTTCAGCGAGGATTCGTCCGGCGGGCTGGCCTTCTGCGGCGAACGGGTAACCCTGATGCACATGAGCGGATTCAAGGCGGCCAGGCCGGACTTGCTGGCGCAGCATCTCAGGCCGCCGGTGACGCAGGGCACGCCCCTTGGCCGCTTCCTGCAAAGGTATGCCATCGAACTCGGCCGGAACGGCGGGGCGGCGAAGCGGCGGCCGGCCGGCCGCCGAGAACCTGGGTGAGCGGATTTCTTTTTTTGGTGAGGACATGAAACGGATCTACATCGCCGGCAGCGGCGGCATGCTGGGGGAAGCCTTCCATGACATCTTCGGCCGCGACTGCGAGCTCAAGTGCACCGACATCGATGTCAATGCCCCCTGGCTCTCCTATCTGGACATCCGCGACCTGGAAGCCTACCGGAAAGACGTGGCGTCCTTCCGCCCCGACACCCTGTTCCATCTGGGCGCGTGCACGGACATGGAATATTGCGAGCGCAATCCGGAAAACGCCTGGCTGACCAACGCGCTTGCCGTCGAGAACGCCGCTTATATCGCCAACGAACTGGACATCCCGCTGCTCTACATCAGCACTGCCGGCATCTTCGACGGCCCCAAGCAGGTGTTCGACGACTGGGACGCGCCGAACCCGCGCAGCTGCTACGCGCGCTCCAAGCATGCCGGCGAGGTCTTCGTTCGCGAGCACGTGGCGCGCCACCTGGTCTGTCGCGCCGGCTGGATGATGGGCGGCGGGCCCGCGCGGGACAAGAAGTTCGTGCAAAAGATCATGCGCCAGTTGTCCGAGGGCGCCACCGAGCTGAGAATCGTCAACGACAAATACGGTTCGCCCACCTACACGCGCGATTTCGCCGAGAACGTGAAGATCCTGCTCGATCGGGAATACTGGGGCGTCTACAACATGGCCTGTGACGGACTGGCCAGCCGCCTGGAAGTCGCGCGGGCGATGCTGGAGCTGCGCGGCCTGGCGAACCAGGTGCGGATCATCGAGGTTCCCTCCAGCCACTTCAGCGAAGAGTACTTCGCCGAACGCCCCGCCTCCGAAGGGCTGGTCAACGCCAAACTGGAGCTTCGCCGGATCAACCGGATGCGCCCCTGGAGGGCCGCCCTGAAAGCCTGCCTCGAGGACTATTACGCCGCGCCGGAACCGGGCGGCTGAATCCGCGGCCACGGCGACCCCGGCGATGCCCTCCTTGCGCGGAGGTGGCAACTCCCGCCCGCTATCCTAGAATGAAAGGCCGCAATGGCGCCCGCGGCGGCATGCCCGGCTCGCGCGGGATCGAGGAGGAATCCGATGAAGCGGTCGATCCGGCTTGGCCTTGCCACCGCGCTGTTCGCCCTCGTGCTTTCAGCCGACGCCCACTCTGCGGATACAGCGGCTCCCGTCTCGGCGGAGCCAGCCGCGCCGGCGGCACCGCCTGCGGCGCCCGCCCACACCGGCCCGAAGAAGCGCATCGGCGTCGCCAAGTTCGATGCCGTCGGCGGCTTCGTCGCGCAGTATGGCGGTTGGGACATCGGCGGTGGCCTCGCCGCCCAGCTGACCACCGCACTGATGGAGTCGGGGCGCTTCATCGTCGTCGAGCGGAGCGAACTCGCGAGCGTACTGCGCGAACAGGAGATGGGTCTGCAGAAGATCGCTTCGCGCGAAACGGCTCCCCAGGCGGGGAGGCTGACCGGTGCGCAGATGCTCGTGCGCGGATCGGTGACGGAGTTCGACCAGCGTACCGCCGGCGAGGGCTTTCGCATCGGCATTGGCCGCGCCGCGGCGGGTGCCGGCATCGGCATGGAGTCGACCGAGGGAAAGATAGCCATCGACCTTCGCCTGATCGACACCACCACCGGACAGGTTCTCCAGTCGCACCGCGTCGAGGAGAAAGTATCGGCGCGCGGGGTCAGCGCCGACCTGAACGTCCGCCAGCTCAGTTTCGGCGGTGACACATTCAACAAGACCGAGCTTGGCCAGGCGACGCGCCAGGCGATAGGCAGGGCGGTGGCACTGGTGGTGCAGGCGATGGAACCGGTGCCGTGGACGGGTCGCGTGGTGGACGTCAGCGGCAGCCAGGTGTATCTCAATGCCGGCGCCGGCGAGAACATGAAGCCCGGCAATGTGCTCAACGTCAGCAGCGTGGTTCGCGAACTCACGGATCCCGATTCCGGCGCCCTGCTCGGTGTCGAGGAGGTCCCGCTCGGCCGGATTCAGGTTACCAGCGTGCAAGCGAAATTCAGCATCGCGCGCATGCAGGGGGCGTTTGCCACCAAGCGCGGCGACCTGGTCAGGTTCGTCAGCCAGTAGGGTCGTGTCGGGGAGGATGAAAAAATGAATGCCACTGGCGTCCTCAGGGGTTGCGCGTTCCTGCTTGCGGTCGCCTGGGCGCCGGCCGGCCCGGCACAAACGGCGGGCTGCTGCACCCACCTGGGTGGCCCGGTGGCTTGCCCGCCCGGTTTGCCGCCCGGCAGTGCCAGCGTCGAATTCGTTCCGGGCGGAACCCATTGGGTAACGCCGGCGGGCCAGCAGGTCCTCGTTTCCGCCACGGCGTTTCCCGCTTGTTCGGCATCGCCCCCGCCGGCAGCGCCGGCACCTCCTTCGGCACCTCCTTCGGCACCTCCCGCGGGTACGCCCGCCGCGCCGCCGCCGCCCTCTGCCGCGCCGCCGCCGGAGAGACCCCATTCCGCATCACCACCGCGCGAACCCCCGCGGGCGCCGCCGGTGGTGAGGATGCCGCTCTCCCCGCCCGTCCTGATCGTCCCGGTTGCGCCGGCTGATGACGGCAAGGACGCCGACCGGGCCATCGGGCGCATGGGGGCCCTGCTGAAGGCGGAGGATCCGCCAAAGCAGGCGATCGGCGCATCCGCCGGCCCCTGCCCGCCGGGAACGCACAAGCCGAAGCGTCCCGGCTCGCGCGCATCGCGCACCGAGCCGGCGTGCGGATGCGAGGCTCCCGGCGTCATGAAGAATGAGGCGCCCGACGGCAGGGCCGGCGGGAATGCCGCGCCCGCCGGCTTGCATGTGGAAGTGCATGTCAACCCGAACTGGACAGTCATGCCCAGGCCGGCCCGCGCGAAACTGGGCGACGACGCGGGCCGGATCAACGGCATTACGCGCTTTGGCGAAATTTCCGGCGCGGATGGCGGCTGTGCGGTGGTCAAGGGAAACTGCCCGGGCGAATGCGTCACGCTCGCCTACGAGTGGGTCCATCTGGATTTTTCCGCGGAGATCGCCTACGTGAGGGGGATGCGCAACAAGGCGGCGCACGAGGCGGTGCACGCACGCCAGATGGGTACGGTGGTTCAGGCGGCGCTGGCCGGCCTCGCGCCAAACCCGGGATTCGGCTGCATGAGCCGCGTTGCGGCGGAGCGCCTGCTCGATTCCTGCAAGAAGCAGATCATCCGGGAAGCCCGCACGCTCACCACGCGGACGATGGCGCGCTGGCAGGCGGACCGCGACCGCTTCCACGGCAGCAACCGGGATTACCGGAGCGATCCGATGGAAGTCGAGGCGTTTGCCGAAGAAGGGAAAGGCGACGCGGCCGCGTTCCCGCCGGGCATCGAGCCGCCGCCGGAATTCCGCGAACGCTGAGCGCAGCGCGGGCGGTGATGGCGAGAAGCGGCGCTTTTGGCTATCCTTGGGCTTCTTTCCCCTTGCCCGTCCGATGCAACTCATCCTCATCAGCGGCCTCTCCGGCTCCGGCAAGAGCATTGCCCTGCACGTGCTGGAGGACGCAGGCTATTACTGCGTCGACAACCTGCCGGCGACACTGCTGCCGCAACTGGTGCGCCAGTTGCGCGACGAGCGCTGCGGGCGCGTGGCGGTCGCCATCGACGTGCGCGCCGGCGCGTCCATTG
>Ga0138256_10005807_pt1 | contig 13064 bp, 10 predicted proteins | sample KNB2016incub_MG_FD_105486 | JGI IMG/M metagenome (GOLD analysis project Ga0138256, IMG submission 105486) | Active sludge microbial communities from wastewater in Klosterneuburg, Austria - KNB2014incub_MG | ecosystem: Engineered > WWTP > Activated sludge > Unclassified | place: Austria... | reverse complement strand
GTTCACAACGCAGCTTGTTGCGCGTGCGGATCACAGCGGTTCCGGCTTCAACGTCGCGGAGTACATCGAGCAGGCCTTAATGACCGATGATCTCCAACGTACGCTGACCACCGAGGAGGACAAGGCCTTGTTCAGGGAAGAGCGTGATAAACTGTACGCGAACATTTTCCGGAAATCCTTCTTCCTGCTTACGGGCAAACCGGGTTCAGGCAAGACCTACGAGACGAGCAAGGTCATTGAACACTTGCGCGGGCTTGACCAACAAGTGGTGGTGTTGACACCGACCGGAAAGGCCGCGCTCAGGGTAACGCAGAACATACGAAGCAACACGGCTTTGTCGGACGTGGAGGCGATGACGCTGGATAAGTTCCTATACGAGCATTTCGCAGCGGTCATGAACGGTGACCGACCTCTTGGCTCAGTCACCGAGGATGAGAAATTGACTGTCGAGAACCTTGTTCTGGACGAATGTTCCATGCTCGACCTGGAGAAGCTGAACATCCTGTTCTCGGTGATCCGGGTGAATGACCGTTACCCGAAGCGATTGATCCTGGTGGGCGATGAGAATCAACTTCCGCCCATTGGTTTCGGAAAGCCCTTCCATGATATGATCGAGCATATCATGCGCAACGCCGCGAAAGCGGACCTTCATTACATCAACCTTCGATCGAACTGCCGACAGGAGAACGACCGGAACATCATCGCCTTGGCGGACGCGTTCACGGACAGGCATCGCTACTATGAAGAATCGCTGGACTTGGCCAAGGGCGAAGGTTGGGTGAGCCCGGGTTTGTACATAGCGCGTTGGTCGGATATCAAGACATTGAACGCAGCGCTCGCATACAGTATGTCGGACCTGTTCGAGAAGGAAGGTCATCAAGAAGCAGAGAGTAGCACCGTGGCCTTGAACCAATTGTTCGGTCTGTACGACAACGGATATGTGAACAACGGGGATTACGCCTTTCGGGAGCATCTGAAGCTGGACACGCTCCAGTTGCTGACCCCTTACCGCAGCGGCTACTACGGCGCACTAGGGCTGAACAAGTTCATCCAGGCCGGATACCGGAATCGTCCAACTCGATCATCAGAGAATGAACAGTTCTATCATTCCGACAAGCTGATACGCCTGACCAATTGGTACTGGGGCTGGGGTGCGAACAGGCGCATGGTCCTATCAAATGGCTCCATGGGTATCTGTGTGGGTGAAGAGCAACGGAGGAAATTCTATTTCGCTGAACTTGATCGACCACGTTCGTCGGTCGGTGACATGGAGGAGTATGATCTGGCTTACGCCATCTCGGTCCATCGAAGCCAAGGCAGCGATTTCCGCAACGTGTTCATGATCATCCCGCAGAAGACGTCCTTATTATCTCGAGAGTTGATCTACACAGCCTTAACTCGTTCAAAGTACAGGTTGTTCTTGTTCATTCAGGAGAACGAAACGAACCTTCTCGAACTGGCCCGGAACACCTCTCACCTCCTAGGCCGCAATACATCCATCTTCCAAGCACCAACGGACCGCACCGACCGCCTGTTGCCCGACCCGCATGGTAAGCCAGTTCGATCACGGATTGAGTACATCATCCACCAAGCACTTCAGCGCAGCGGCTTGAAGTTCAAGTACGAACATCCGCTTCAGCTCAGCAACCGTTCATATCTTATCCATCCAGACTTCACCATCGAACTACCAAGCGGTCAAAAACTCTATTGGGAACACTTAGGTATGTTGGACGTACGTAAGTATTATAAGGACTGGCAACAAAGGATCATCGACTACAAAGACCATGGTCTATTCGATCAGGTTATTACAACAGACGACCTCGACGGGATCAATCAGGAAAAAATCGAGGAAGTGATCGAAGCGATGCGAACAGGTAGTATTGCTCATACACGAGACAACCGATTCTCAGTCCACCATTACCAATTGTACTAGGCAAATACAAGCCTTTAAGTCTATAGATTATGTCGTTTACTCAGCTAGGTGAGACAGGTCTGTGGCGATTGCCCAAGACCTCATTCCTGTGAAGCCGCAAAGCGCCCGCAGCACAAGTGCTAAAATGCTATTACTTGGCAATTACTATGCGTGATGCGGGCACGTGCGTAATGCTGGATGTGCATAGGCGGTTGGAAAAGATTGTGTGCAATATGCAGGCATTGCGGAGAAGTTTTTTACGGGAGTGTAGTTGGGCTTCCCATTTGATCATCCGCGCGCTTAAAACAAGCAATGCTATTTTCTGTTGTGCCCCATAACCGTGCACTTTCCGCAAGGCCCATCCACGTAATTACGCCATCGAACTCAGGTATGTGCGCAGCTCGCTTTGATGTATTATAGTAATCTGTGCATAGTAAAATAAGGTGCACTTTAGGTTTCGCGTTCGCTTGCTTGTCTAGCAGTTTCTCGATCATCTCCTTGTCCTTTCGAAAGGAGTTTACTTGAGTTGTCGTCAACCCTTGATATGCCTTCGCCTCAATGATCACGATATGATCAGGGTGGAACAGCGTCAGGTCGAACGTTCTTTTCCGTGAGAACTCTGTCTCACTGATCTTGAATGTTTTTATCTCCTTGTTGTCCCTAGAAGGTGCTCCGAATTTCTTGACCATATCACGATAGAATACTACTTCGTATCCTACTTGCCAGTGGTTGTCTTCAGGAAGTATGGTTTTCATTCCTTGTACATTCAACCACGCGATAAACTCAGCAATGTTTTCCATTCGGCTCAGCGCGAAATACAACTCCGCACAGAAGAACCGTTCGTCGCGCGTAATATCCAACCATCGCTTACCGCCTAAGTAAGGCAGCCCTCCTTTTTCTGTTGTCATGCCACGAAGATGGTTAATCTTGTCATACTATTACGATCAAGGACGTCAATTCCTGCATTAAACATTGCCCCATGAGAACTCTCCTACTCTGCCTAACCCTAATTCTTTCTACGTTCCTCCAAGCGCAGTCCGCAACTAAACCCGGGCAACGTGTACAAGTCGCCGACCTAAGCTTGGCCATACCGGGCAAGGACTCCACCGCAACCGCCGCGCCGGAATTCTTCTATGCCTTTGAAGCAGGTGATGCGGTGATGTTGGATATCACCATGGACGATGCACCGGGCACGAATGACCTGTTGGTCTCTACGTATCCTGCAGGAGTAGAAGTACACCATGACCGTGCGGTACCGTCGCTGAGCATTCAGAAGTTCACCATCAAAGAGCGGGGCATCTATCGGTTCACGCTTTCCAGCAACCATAAAGCACCCCGCGAAGCGCTGGTAAAGGGTTGAACTGAACGAAAATCAAAACCATGTCAACACTATTGAAATTCCTTCTCGTTGCCTTGATTTCGCTTTGTGCGGTTTCTGGTGCGTCCGCCCAGGCCTTCCTGGGCAACACGACCAAGCAGGTGAACTTGCGCGAAGGACCCGGTACCGACTATTCGGTATTAAGGTCGCTGACCGGAGGCACCCAGCTGTTCGTTGTATCAACGGAGACGGTCAATGAATTCTACGAAGTCATCGACATCATGTCGAACACCGAAGGCTACGTGCACAGCTCGTTCGTTCGGCTGGGTGCTCCAGTGGAATTGAACGAGGAGGGTGTATTCACACCAGCCGGGCGCAGCGCAACGCAGAACCCGGAATTGCAGATCTATAACAACACGCGGTTGGCGCTCACCTTGAAGATGAACGAGGTCACCTATCAGTTCGACCCACAGCAACGCCGCACGCTTACTGTTGCTTCGGGGAGCTACAACTACAGAGCTTCCGCACCGGGGGTCATACCTGACATTGGTCTGGAGTACATGGAGAGCCGGACTACCTACACATGGGAATTCTACATCATTACCCAGCGCTGACCAACCCACCCCATGCTCCGGACCATCTCCTTCGTATGCGCAGCCCTGCTCTTCCTGGCATTGGCTCAGCTACCGATAGGTTACTACACCTTCCTCCGCATCTCTGTTACAATCGGGGCACTGCTGCTCCTACACCACCACTGGACGCGAAGCGGGATCAACGTGTGGGTGATCCTATTCGGGGCGACTGCAATCTTATTCAATCCCATAGCGCCTATATACTTGGGCGATCGTTCCCTTTGGGTGCCATTCAACGTGGCCAGCGGCGTGCTTTTCATCTTGGATGCGCTCCGAGTGCATGGCAAGGAACGAGATGCTGGAGAAAAGTAAGAATGAGAATGAACTATGGCACGATTAACGACATACTTCACAGGTAAGGACGACTTACCTTCACATATTCCTTCGATTGGGGGAAGATCGGCTATATTACAACTGGAAAATGTATGCTAGAAAGTATAGAGATATATTTTTACGACCTTAAGATATCTAGCTCCTATGGGATAATTATACGCGATCAATTAACTCCCTTTGAAATTGACATCAATGGGGTTCTAATACTTTATGAGGATATGTGCAACGCATTAGGTGGAAGGACCTACTACTCAAAGAAATAGAACAGATGCCTAACCACCGTTGGTAGAAAGTGGCCGCTCAATTCCTGCACACGAACACTTAGAAAGATGTGCCTCTTTACCTAGCCACAGTTCGTACAATTGATACGTTTGCTCCGTTCCCATGCGCTACATTCGTCGCCCCCAATGGACAGCTCTCCTCCATCGATACACTCCAGCAGATCAGGCCCAACTTCCGGTGCATCCAACTGGGTCGCAGCGAATCCTTTCAATACACTCGGCCTGCTTGCCGGGATATCGGAAAAGGAACTGGCTCAACGGAAGGCTAAGATCAACGCCTATCTGAATGTGGGCAAGGCCTTGCACTTTCCAGAGGACCTGCCTGCCGACATCGCCGGAACCGTTCGTACCCCGGAAATGGTGTCTTTTGGTTTTTCGGCGCTCGATAATTACAGCAAACGTGCGCTCCATGGTCTATTCTGGTTCTGCGATGGCGGTCATGTGGATGGTCCCGCGCTGGCCCATCTGCGTGCGGGTGACGTTGAAAAGGCGAAGAATATATGGGGACGTGTGATCACTGCAGGTCCACTGACAGGGCAAACACTATCTAGCGCGACCAACCATGGCGCCCTATGCTTTCTTGAAGCAGGGGTACGAAACGATTCGGCAGCAGCACTCTACCTTGAGGGATTAGGCTCTTACTTGAAGGCCTTTGCGCACGAGGGTTTTCCGGCTCATGTGGCACGCATCGCGGATGAGACCGTTGCCAAGGACCTATCCGACTTGCTCGGCAACTGGGTGGTGCAATTCAGGAAAGGTGTGGCAGGCTCCATTAAGGTGGATGAAGTCTTCCTGGTCAAGGTCGGAGCTGCGATCAAGTCCCTTCCGGAGGGTCAGCGCGAAGTATTCACCAGAGCCTTCACTGAGGAGCATGCCGCAGAGGTGGAGAAGTTGGTGTCGACATGTGCCGCAAAGCGAAAGGCGGCGCTAGCAAAGGCCTTGGAGCCGGGGACTATGCTGCTGGGGCAAGCGGTGCCGCACTTACGGTCCTTGAAGGCACTCTTGGGTGCCGATAACATGGAATACCAGCATGCTTCGGATCTCGTTGCCGAGGAGTTGTTGCAGTGCGCCATTGAGCATTACAACCTCAACGATGAGAAAGGTCAGGTCGATTGGCCTAGGCTAAGGGCTTTGTTAGCTGGTGTAGTTGCCCATGCCCAAGGGCATCGACTGAAGGCCAGGGTCAATGAAAATAAGAAGACCCTTGATGAGAACTATGAGAACAGGGAGGAGCGGCAGCAGATGAAAAAGGCCCAGCCTCTTTTGGCTCAGTTGCAGAATGCCTTGCAGTCCGCTGATCGACCGAAAGAGTCCTCGGTAGGACCATTTCACCAGAAAATCGCATTCCAATTTCTGGATGACTGGGACTTGGTCAAGGCCGAGGTATTATTGGCTTTTTGCGCCCCCCTATTAAAAGAACTAAGCGTTGGATTGGGAGTTAGCAATCAACTGTACTTGAACGTCAGTTCAGCTATTGCGAACAAGGCTTTGCAGCTGGTCATCTCGTCGTTTAATGACAATTCCGGCAAAGCCTCGTTCAATAGAAGCCAAATACCTGCGTTCATCGACCGTTCAGTAAAAATTCTGGATCGCGTAAAGGCCCTTGATATGGTGGCTGACTTGCGCAAACAATTGGATGCTAATTACAAGACAATGAAGGGCATTTCAAGTAAGGTGCGCTCAGCCTCTCGTTCCAATAATTCCGGTTGTATGGTCACCTTTGTTGCGATCGGTGTAATAGTAACGCTGGTATGTCAATTTATCAATTGAAAACGAAGCTCATGAATGGAGTATTACGTCGATCTGGCTATTGGTTGATCCTTGCCTCGCTCCTATTGGCGCCATTCTCCGGTGTTTGGTCTGCATATTCACAGGGGCAGGAACCATTGCTCATCGATACACCATATGTGGCTGCCGTCGACACGATTCAGCTGAATGAAGTAGTTGGTCGAGTCTTAGCGATGGAGAATGAACTAAGGTCAACCAAGGGTCTCCTGAACCGACTTCAGGACAAATTATCGGCATTGGAAACGAAGAATGCGGCACATGAGAATCGAGTTGCGAGTTTGGACACCAACTTGAGCACCTTGCAGGCTGATGCCTCCAAACTGCAACAGGATGCCGAAGGAATAAGGAACGATCTGGGCCGAACCGGTAAGGAACTTGAAGGGCGGATCGAGACCGTTGATCAACGCTACGGGCGCCATTGGTGGCTTACCCTGCTGATGGTTGTCCTCTTGGGCGTATTGTTAGGCGCAGGCTACTGGGCATTGCAACGCTTCTTTGGCCAACGCGTGGGTGCCGTGGATGCCGAGCTGATCCGCATCAACACCGATGTCCAAGCCAAGCTCGTGAAGGTGGATGCCGAGCTGGTCTCCTCCTTGGAAAAGCTGATGCAAGCCAAGCCCGCTCCGGCACCGGCCGCTGTGGAAGTAGATCACAGCCTCCCGCTGAAAATGGCCGACGAGGTGACGCGCATCGAACAGAACTTGGCTCAAATGGATGCAGCGGTGAAAGGGCACAAGCAACTGACCGCTGCGGTAAAGCGCATGCACGAGAACCTGCAAGCGGCCGGTTATCAGCTGCCCGAACTCTTGGGCAAGTCCTTTGATGAGGGAATGAAGGTGCTACCCTCGTTCGTGCATGATGACAAATTGAAAGAAGGGGAACGGATCATTACGCGGGTATTCAAACCGACAGTTCTTTATAAGGGGCAGATGATCCAAGTTGGAGAAGTTCAAGTATCAACCGGAAACTAATATCATGACACGCAACCGCATTGATTATGGTATCGACCTCGGTACCACGAATTCCGCTATCGCACGGATGGAGAACGGCAAGCCGGTCATCAAAAAATCCGACCTCCAGCATGATACGATCCCCTCCTGTGTCGGATGGAATCGGAAAGGTGTTCTGATGGTCGGTGATACAGCGATGAACCAACTTGGGAGCGATAGGCTAAGGTCACATTCGAGCGGTTCGGGTAAAGTGGAAAACGTCTTCATCGAGTTCAAGCGGACCATGGGCACGGACAAGCGCTACAAACCGGTGTCCGTGGAGAAGGAATTCAGTTCCGAGGAACTCTCTGCTGAGGTGCTGAAGAAGCTGAAGAGTTTCGTACAGGACGAGAACGTCCACGCTGCTGTGATCACCGTTCCGGCCAAGTTCGGCACGAACCAGTTGGATGCGACTGGAAGGGCGGCCAAGCTTGCGGGCCTTGACCAGTACGAATTGCTGCAAGAGCCCATAGCCGCCTGCATGGCCTATGGCTTGGGGAATACGGAAAAGAACGGTCGCTGGGTGGTCTTCGACTTCGGAGGCGGAACCTTCGATGTCGCTCTGGTGAAATCAACGGATGGACTCCTTAAGGTGCTCGACACGGAGGGGGACAACTACCTCGGCGGCAAGAACTTGGATTACGCGATCGTGGACGAGGTGATCATCCCCTACATCAGGGAGACCTATGCCTTGGACGATGTGCTGGACGATCCGGACAAGTTGGGGCTGTTGCGTGATGCCATGAAGCGTTATGCCGAGATCGCGAAGATCCAATTGTCCTTCAAGCCGGAGCACCATATTCTTTCAGAATTGGGTGAGATCCCGTTGCAGGACGCAGATGGCAACGATGTGGAACTCGACCTGGTGCTCACGCGGGACCGACTCGCTAAGGTGCTTGGCCCGATATACCAGCGAGCCATTGACATGACCAAGGACCTGCTGGCCCGCAACCACTTGGAGCATTCGGCCTTGAGCGCAGTGATCCTGGTGGGTGGGCCGACCTACTCTCCGATCCTGCGCGACATGATCACGGCCCAGATCCGTGAGCCGGATACGCGTGTGGACCCGATGACCGTAGTGGCGGAGGGTGCCGCACTGTATGCCAGCACCGTCAAGGTAAGTGAGGAGGTTGCGAGCGCCACCCGCGATGTGAGCAAGGCCCAGCTGGATCTCGGTTACGAATCCACCACGGTGCAGACCATCGAATTCATCTCGGTGAAGGTGATCGGCAGCAATGGGGTCTCAGGCTTGGTACTGGAACTGGAACGTTCAGATGGCACTTGGGCCAGTGGACGGCGCCCGATCGATAGCAAAGGGGACGTGGTCGAGGTGGAATTGAACGAAAGCGCTGTGAACGGATTCCAGGTGAAGCTATACGATGCTCAAGGGAACCGCGTGGACTGCGAGCCGGATTCCTTCAACATCATCCAGGGTACGCAGGTTTCTGCTGCCCCCCTGCCCAATAACATAGGGATCGAGATCCTGCGAACGCAGGACAAGAAGCGGATCTTTCACGTCTTTAAGGGTTTGGAGAAGAACACCCCGCTTCCGGCTACTGGTGTTCATAACGGTCTACGCACCTCCGCTGATCTGCGTCCGGGAAATATCAAGGATATTGTGCGGATCCCGATCTACGAAGGAGGGACGGATGCACATGGTTCACTGGCCATCCTGAACGAACACATCTACGATGCGGTCATTACGGGCGCAGATGTTCCGGCGTTGGTGCCAGCCGGTAGCCATGTGGATCTGACCATCGTGACCGATCGCGGGGTGGCCAGGCCAGTTCGGATGAAGGTCTTCTTCCCACAACTTGATGAGGAGATCAACTTGGAGATCCCCTACTCAGTGCAGGGGGAAGTGGATGCGGAATGGCTCGATCGTGAACTGGATAACTGCGAGACCGAGATCGATGAACTAGAGGAAGTCGAGGGCTTGGGGGAGTCCGACATCCTTTCGGCACGAACGGAGCTGGAACGCCTTCGTGACCGATTCGAACAGAACCGGAAGGACTATGATGCCAAAAAGGAGGTGTTGGAACAGCTGAAGACCCTGATGCGCAAGTTGGATCATTTGCGTACGGAGAGTTCATGGCCTGTTCTTCAAGCTGAGATCCTGGAAGTGTATGAGAAGCTGGTGAAGGCGAATGCCGATCTGGGAAACCAGCAAACCACCATGCTCGTGCAGCACCTGAAGGAGCGTATGGACCAGGTGTTCGCTGAGAAGAACGTGCGGGTGGCGAAGGGGGTGAAGGAGGAGATGGACCACTTGTTCTTCAAATTAACGGAGGTGTACCAGTTGATCAGCACGATCCGTTATTACTCGGAGAGCTTCCGGATGATCCACTGGAAGGATGCAGTAAAGGCGGCCAGCCTCTTGGAACGCGGGAGGGCCATGGTGGCTTCCAAGCCCACTGTGGAAACCCTGCTACCAATTTGCATGGAGCTATGGGAACTCACCCCGGACGATGAGCGACCGACCAATCCAGGCGGACTGTTGACCGACTATTAGGAGATGTATCAACGAGGCGAGCGAATATCATCGGACCTAACGGTCCAATTTCACATCCAGACCGGAGCGAACGCCGATACCTATCGTGTGCGTAACGAAGAGGGGGCGTTGTTCTTCATGAAAGTATTTCATCGGGACCGGATGGACCAGGATGAGTTCACTGGGGTTGGCCTCATACGGGAGGTGGAGATGTTGCGCGTATTGAAGCACCCATCGATCACCCGATTCGTCGATTCCGGTCAAATCGAGTCCGAAACGGGACCCAAGGATTTCCTGCTGACGACGTTCATCAGCGGTGAGAACATCCAGGACCGCCTGCGCCGGGAACTCACCATCGATCCGGCAGATGCTCGTCGCTTTCTGATCCGTTTGCTCGAAGGGTTGGATTACTTGCATGGTAGGTCGGGATCGATCAGTCATAATGAAGTGTCCAACCAGAACGTGATGCTGGATCTATCTGGCGCCTTGCCGGAGGCTGTGCTCATCGACTTCGGGCATGCACGGTACAAAGCCGAAGGGCCTTGGCGGCCGAAACAAGGACATGATCCATACTACCTCGCGCCTGAGTGCTTCGATGGCAATAGCGGGCCAGCGGCAGATGTGTTCGCGGCCGGAGTGCTGTATTACCATATGCTCTTCGGGATCCCACCTTGGTACCTGAACATTTCCCAATACCAAGCGCAGCGCAGTGACATCCATACGGCGCTGGCCAAGGAGCGGAGTAAAAAGTTGAAGTATCCCCAATTGCAATCCGGTTTGACCGTTGATGAGCACGATCTGAAGGCGATGCAAATGGCGCTGAGCTTGTCACCCTCCGTGAGATTCGGAACGGCTGCCGAATTCCTTTCCGCGATGAAAAGGAAGGGTACGGAACGCAGTCAAGGCATAGGCAAGCTTGAGCAAGGGAGCGCCGGAACACCTGCGCCGAAACGGACCGTGCGCAAGCTCAAGCGTGGCTTTGATGCCGTTGCAGGAATGGAGGAGATGAAGCAACTCCTGCTTCGCGATGTGATCAAGGCACTGAAAGAACGTGACGGTTACGAGGCATATGGTATCCCGATACCGAACGGATTATTGCTCTACGGTCCTCCTGGTTGTGGGAAGACATTCATCGCCGAGAAGTTCGCCGAGGAGGCGGGACTCAATTTCAGATTTGTCAAGCCATCCGACCTCGCGAGCATATACGTGCATGGAACGCAAGAGAAGATCGGTGAGTTATTCAAGGAAGCCCGGGAAAATGCGCCCACAGTGTTGTTCTTCGATGAATTGGATGCCATGTTGCCCAATCGGGACAATAATCTTGGTCACAGCTACGCATCCGAGGTGAACGAATTCCTTGTACAGATGGGTAATTGTAGCAAGGATGGGGTATTCATGATCGCAGCAACAAACCGCCCCGATCTTATTGACCCAGCAGTGTTGCGGGCTGGTCGAATGGATAAGGTGGTTTTCCTTCCACCACCGGACATGGAAGCACGTCGTGCCATGTTTCAATTGCATCTTGAGGATAGACCGCTGTCCTCGGACATTGACTATGTAGCCTTAGCGGCCGAGACAGATGGTCGCGTGGCCAGTGATCTGGAATTCCTGGTGAACGAAGCTGCCCGGATCGCGTACACCGAACAAGCGCCTATTGGCCAAGCACAGCTTCTCCAAGCGATCAAGCAGAACCGACCCTCTGTCTCCGCGGCGGAGTTGGACAAGTACGTCGAGATGAAGAAGCGATTGGAAAGCGGAGGTACCGATGGGCACCGTAAGCCGATCGGGTTCGTTGCAAAAGCAAAATCCAAGCAGGATGAATAAGCAAGATCTCGAATTACTACTGTTAAAGACGGTATTCTGTTGCATGGCCTCAGACCAGACCATCGACGCGGCAGAAATAGCCCATATCCAGGAAAGAGGCAAGGACATGAAGCTGTTTGGCGACCTGGACCAGAAACAGGAGTTAAAGCGAATGGAGGGGGAACTGAATGCTCAGGGTTATGGGTTCTTCCGTCACTATTTTGCGGAACTGGCCGTCGCCGGGTTGGACAGGGACCAGGAACTCATCGTGCTAGGTGCGGCGATCGATATGGTGGAAGCCAACGAGGAGGTCGAGTATGCCGAGATCAAGTTCGTAAAGCTCATCCGTTCGGAACTGAAGGTGACCGACGAGGAGATCCTCGGCGCGCATCCCGGGTCTGCGGAGTACCTGAAACAGGACATCGTTTCTAATGTGTACAAGGATCGCCTGATCTCACAGTTCTTTAGTGATGAGAGTTTCCCGGTGTTGAAAATTCCGAATTTTGGTGAGGAACAGGCATGAGATCAACCACGATCCGGTCGGCAGAAAACAGGCAGAAATCGAACGTGCGCTTTTGTGAGAAGTCGGAAGTGCCAATGCATTGCGGAATTGTACACACGTTCCGCTCACCGACGGTACGCATAGTGGAGCGACCCAAGTCCTTGGGACTTCCGCAAGTTCATTAAGCCACCATAGATCAGTCGGATGGTGATCGGTGCGCTGTTCATGTCCACGATACCGCTTGTGGAGTAGTTCACGTGGTGATACTTTACTTCGAGACCCAGGTATCCTCTTTTTGCGAGGTACCGGCGATAGGCAACCCCCGCGCTCAGATCAAGAACACTGATGGTGCCGGACATGTTCTTTACTCCTTCTTCGACATCGAAGGCATCGAACCCATCGAACCCTACCCCGGCTTTCAGTTGGATCTCATTGGCCTTCTTGCTGAACAGGTCCCAGCCGAAGTCGATGCTCCCGTTCACCCCGAAGTAATGCGAGGTCAGTTCCGTGGTATCGGCATCCCGGTTGCGTTTGGCCGGATAAGGTTCGGCCGATGCACCGAACATGAATGCCACAGTGAGGTCATACGAGAGCTTGTTCTTCTTACCGCCCAATTGGAAACCGAGGGTCGGGTGTATGCCAAGTGGTTGAAGGTTGCCAGTAGGGATCCATAGCCCTGTAAAGACCGAAGCGTGGACCTCCCTCAGACGTACCAACTTCTGTACCTCTTGATCATAACGCGTGCGCCATGCAGTGGTGGGATACCCGGGTTCTTGGAACCGTTCGAACAAGTGTTCGGGAGCGGGTCCGTAGGTCATACAAAGATCGTATTCCACGGTGCCGGGCGCATACTTTTTCAATAACTCACTCGCCCATTCCTTGGTATATACCGTGAGATCCCAGAACACAGGGGCATCGCGCCGAAGCACTTCGTCAGAGTAGCCGGCCATTTGCACGTAGTACCAGATCGCTTCGAAATTCTCCTCGGTCATGAAGGGTTGGAGCGGCGCATCGG
>Ga0138256_10005805_pt1 | contig 13066 bp, 11 predicted proteins | sample KNB2016incub_MG_FD_105486 | JGI IMG/M metagenome (GOLD analysis project Ga0138256, IMG submission 105486) | Active sludge microbial communities from wastewater in Klosterneuburg, Austria - KNB2014incub_MG | ecosystem: Engineered > WWTP > Activated sludge > Unclassified | place: Austria... | reverse complement strand
GTGAAGTTTGGCGCCCAGTGGCTGCTTGATCGGCTGTTTTGTAGCCAATCAGCCGGTTAACTTGAACATTGTGGCAGGTCTGCTCGTATTATCATTGGTCTCAAATCGCTGTTGGAGGCGTCCATGTTTGCTGGTCGAAAGTCGCCGTGTTTGTTTACTTTGCTTGGACTGCTGATCGCAGGCCTGATTTCTCTGTCGTTCTCCTTGGCGCCCCTTGACGCCCAGCGCCGCCCCAACGACAAACCCGAGGACACGGCTGACGACGAACCGGGCGAGGAGGCAGCCTCCGCCATCGTTGAAGGCGAACAGGCGCTTTCTACTGGTAACTACAAATCCGCGAAGGTCGCATTCAAGAAGGCGCTTAAGGAAAGTCCCGCCAGTCAGGTGGCTGCGCGCGGCTTGGCCGAGGCATACACGCAGACGGGCGAATACGAACTCGCGCTGTCTGCGATGGAAAAGGTCGTCGAGGCCGGCACCGCAGAGAAGCTCGCCACTGAACGCCTGACCCACGTCACCTGCGCACGCCTGTTGTTCACGCTGGGCAAATATGACGAGACGCTCAGGGTGGCACAGACCCTGAATTCGGCCACTGATGGCGGGGATATCGATGGTTTGTTGCTGAAGGGCAAGGTTCAACTCGAACAGGGACTCTACGATGACGCCGAGAAGACCCTTGATGCCATGCGCGCAGTCGTTCAAGCGCGCCGCAAGACCGAACTCGCGCCCAAGAAGACGCAAGATGCCGCGCCGGACCTCGCGGATCTCTGGTGCAGCGCGGGCGAAGGCTACTTTCTTCTCAACCGCCTGCATGAGGCCAACGACAGCTGGACCAACGCGCTGAAGGCCGACGAGTTTCACCTGCGTACCAACCTCTGGATGGCTCGGCTTTACCTGGAACAAAACCACGATTCGAGCACGCTGGTGAATTACGTTGAGCCCATGCTCAAGCGCAACCCCAATTCCAGCGACCTTCACTTATGGCGCGCGCTGGCGCTGTTTTTCCGTTGGCGCGCAGGTGAGGGTCGCAAGGAAATCGACACGGCACTCAAACTAAACCCCAGGAACCTCGATGCGCTGTGCTTCCGCGCAGCTTGGCTGATTGGCAAGGACCAGTACGAACAAGGCCAGGCCGACTACGAAGCAGCGCTGGCTTTAAACCCCAACTGCCTGCGGGCTTTGGGAGCAAAAGGACTTCACGGTGCAACACTTGCTTTGACGGATGTTTATGCCGCAGCCGAAAAAGCAGCACTGGCGATTAATCCCAAGCCCGCCGAATTTTATGAAATCATCGCCGATGGTCTGAGCGATCGGTTCCGCTATGTCGAAGCGCTCGATTTCTTCGAACGTGGCATCAAGGCCAATCCGAAGCGCTGGACGCTTTACCGTGGCCAGGGACTGGCGGCGATGAACAAAGGCGACGACGTGCTGGGCAAAAAATCGCTTGAAACCGCCCTCGACAAGGACCCGCTGCGAAACAACCTTCAAACTGTGAATCTTTTGACCCTGCTGGACAGCTACAAAAATTACCAGCGCATCGAGAGTGAAGACGGGCGCTTTCGGCTGCTGGTGCACAACAAAGAAGCGAAAGTGATGTCCGTTTACTACTTCCGCCTGCTCAACGAGGCCTGGGATGCACAGTGCGCAAAATATGGCTTCAAGCCACGCACGCCGCTCACCGTCGAGTCATTCCCCCAGCACGCGGACTTTGAGGTTCGCACGGTAGGGGTAACGGGCCTGCCGGCCCTGGGTGCATGCTTTGGCCAGTTGATTACGCTGGACAGCCCTTCTGCCCGGCCGCCAGGCAGCTACAACTGGGCCAGTACTCTTCGACACGAGATGGACCACGTTTATCAGATCCAGCTTTCGAACGGGCAAACTCCGCGCTGGCTGGCCGAGGGGTTGTCGAGTTACGAGGAGAAGCGCACGCGGCCTGAGTGGGAACGCCACCTCGAGGACCAGTTGTTCATGCGCTACCACATGAAGGACATTCCCAGCGTTCGCAACTTCAATGAGTGGTTCCAAGACGGCAGCAAAGTCATGTTTGCCTACTACCTGGGCAACGTCATGTGCGAGTTCATCGACAAGCACATGGGCGGATTCCCCGTGATTGCCAAGATGCTGGAGCAGTTTGGCAGGAAGAAAACGCCAGATCAGGTCTTCAGCGAATGCCTCAGCATGAAGATCGAGGACTTCGACGCGAAGTTCCTGGACTACGTTAAGTCGCGCATTGCGCATCTGAAGATGGTCGCGCCGGTTTCACCTGACGACATGGACTCCCTTCTGATCAAGGCCGAAGACGGCAAGGCGACCCGTGCGGAGCTGGTGAAGCTGGCGCTTGGCTACATGCAAAAAGGCGCACGCTTCGATTGCGAAACCTGGCTCGGGCTGGCCTCGCGTAAAGGTGCGGAAGACGCGCCGGGCGAAGAAGGCGCACACTATTGCTACATCAAGGCCTCCCTGGCACGCGGTGACGAAACGCTTCCTGCCGCGGAGCGCCAGAAGCAGGTGCGGCAGTTCCTGGAAAAGGCCATTTCTCGCGGCCTTGAAGACTTCAATACCTACCTGACCATGGCCCAGTTCGCGCAGCAGGCAGAAGATGCGAACTCCGTACTGCATTACCTGAATGAGGCGCGCGATGCCTTTCGAGAGAGCCCGCAACCCAAAGCCGCGCTGTTTCAGATCTATCTCCAGGGGCGGCAGCAGGACGATGCGATAAAAATGGCGGAAGAGTGGATGAAAGTCGACGAGAACAACCTCGATCAGAGGCTCTGGCTAATTGAAAATGTCTACCGCAACAATCGCGACTGGGCCAAGATGGCCGAAATGTCGCTCCAAGCCATCTACGTGCAACCGCTGGACCTGAAGATTCACAACTATCGGGCCTTTGCCTTGCGAAAGCTGAAACAGTGGGATGAAGCTGTGTTCGAATACGGAATGGTTCGTAAACTCGCTGCCGGAACCCCCGAGGAGGCGCTCGCAATCGACGTTGGGGGGCTACTTGATATCTGCGCAACCTGGATCAACGCCGGTGACAACGTAAAGGCCAAGGCGGCACTCGACGAGGCAAAGGCGCTGGATCCGAAGAACCAACGCATCAAGACGCTGGAGCAGGAACTCAGCGGCGAAGACGGACCCGAAGAGGACTATGATTCGGTTCCAGAAGAAGAACTGGCACCCGCCAGGTAATCGTGCCGCGCCATTGCCCCTGAGCCGGTCGCGGAAGCGACCGGCTCTCGTTTGGCTTGCGTTGGACCTATTCCATTAGTACGTACATTTCACCAAAACTATAAAAATCAACTGGACACCAGGGCTTCCCATCTGGTCAAATGGGGCAACCACCGGCCGCCCGCCGAGGGAAAGAGGGAAACCGCACGATGAGCGAGCCTGCCGACATCCCCGCATTCGCCTGGTACCGATTGCATGCGCGAGAGGTGGCGGCATTGCTGGTGCTGCTGTTGGTCTTCGCGGCTGTTTCATCAATAGCGCTACTCAGGCGCGGCCTCACGCACGATATCGAAGTCACAGCGCAAACCCAGAAAGCCGCCAAGGTTCGAATCAATCGTGCAGGCATCGCGGAACTCTCGGCCCTGCCGGGCATTGGAGTCCGCAAGGCAGAGAGAATAGTCGAAGCGCGTTCCAAGCAGCCAATTGAGGACTTGGCCGCGCTTTCCAAAGCCGCCGGAGGAGTCTCTGCGGCAAACCTGGAACGGATGAAGCCCTTTGTTGAGTTCGAGCCATGAGCCAGCGCCTCAGAATCCTGATTTGCGATGATGCCGCCGACCAGCGCCTGCTTGCGGCTTCGGCGCTGCGGCGCGCGTTCGCTGATGAGTGCGATTTGTTGCTTGAAGAATGCGCTGACGGTGAATCCGCCGTAGCACGCATCATTCAGGGGGGCGTTGACCTGATGTTGCTAGATTTCCACATGCCGCGCCTCGACGGTATTGGCGTGCTGAAGGAGAGGGCACGCTTGAATCTGGACGTCCCGGTCGTGTTTGTTACCAGCCACTCCGATCGGGAGGTGCTCATCGAAGCCATGAAGCTTGGCGCGTCAGACTTCATCGCCAAAGATGAGTTTTCGGCGGCCCGATTGCCACAGGTTGTGCGTTCGAGCCTGGAGCGCGCGCGTCTCAGGAGCGACGTTTCGCGGGCCGAAAAGATGGCAGCCATCGGAACATTGGCTGGAGGCGTGGCTCACGAGTTCAATAACATACTTCAAGTGATTCTCGGCAACGCTCAGTATGCACTCAATCGCGACGACCCTGCACGATGGAAACAGGCGCTGGAAGCCTCGCTAGAGGCCTCAGAGAAGGGCGCCCGGATTGTTCGCCAACTTCTGAGTTTCGCCCGCACGCGGCAAAGCGCCCAGGTGAAATTCCGCCTCGAACAAGCTGTGACCGAGTCGCTGGCGATGGAATCCGAGGCGGCAAGAAGAGACGGGATAGAGGTAATCCTGACAATCAACAGGACTCCCTGTGTGCTGGGAGACAGTGGTCAGATTGTCCAGATCATGCAGAACCTCCTGACCAACGCGCGTCATGCCTGCCTTCAGGCGGCTTCGCGAAGCAAGGGATATCGCGGGAGGGTATCCGTCACACTGGACGCGAACCCGGAATACGCGCAGGTCAGCGTAAGTGATAATGGCGTGGGCATTTCTCCCGGATCGATGAAAAAGTTGTTTGAGCCCTTTTTCACGACCAAGGGGTCTCTTGGCGGACAGGTGTTTGATGGCAAAGCCAGCGGTACCGGCTTGGGCCTTTCGATTTCGCAGCGCATTGCCGCCGAGCATGACGGCAGAATTGATGTGTCAAGTACCCCAAATGAAGGCAGTACCTTCACTCTGCTCCTGCCCTCCGTGGCGGAGTCTTCCTCGGGCGACACGCGCAAACGACTCAAGGAGCAGGACAACCTGAAGACCACCGCACTGGTCGACAAATCCATTCAGGGCCAATCCATTCTGGTGCTGGAGGACGAACCGCTGATTGCGGGCCTTTTGGCGAGTTACTTGACTGACCGTGGCCTGCGCTGCGATGTGGCGCTTGACGTTGAGCGCGCACGAGAGCTGGCGGGTGGCACCGCTTATGGCCTGATGTTGTTTGACCTGACCATGGCGGGCGAAACTGGCGGGCTGGAACTGTTGCGCGAGATTCGACGCAGTGGCGGCCCCAACGCTGGTGGTAAGGCCATGGCCATGACCGGGCACGCAGTTACCGAAGGTGACGGTGAATTGCTGCAAGCCGGCTTCCGAGGCGTGGTCCACAAGCCCTTCTCCATGAGCGACATGGGAAAGCTGGTCACGGAAGCACTCAGAAGCTAGGCAATGGCGGCAATCGGGTCTTCAACGTCCAACATCCGGCCACGCACAATCGTGAACTTCACCCTGCCCTTGAGCTTCATTCCCGCAAAGCAGGTGTTCTTGCAGCGCGAGAACAGCTTCGACGGGTCCAGTGTCCACTCCTGGTTAGGATCTATCAACGCCAAGTCGGCATCGTGTCCGGGCGTGAGCGCGCCCTTACGCCCTTCCAGCCTCAATACGCGGGCAGGGTTTGTCGTCAACGCCGCAATCAACTGCGAGACAGGCATGTCGCCGCTGTGAAAGAGCATCGTCAGTGAAACCGGTAGCAGTGTCTCCAGGCCGACGACGCCAAAGGGGGCGCGGCCAAACTCCAATTCCTTCAGTTCCGGCGGGACCGGCGTGTGGTCACTCGAAATGCAATCGATCACGCCCTCACGCAAGCCGCGTTTAAGCCAGAGGACATCATCCTTGGTGCGCAGCGGGGGGAAGACCTTGAAGGCCGTGTCGTACTCCCGCCGAACCGCTGCATCGGTAAGGGCCAGATAATGCGGGCAGGTTGCCGCCGAAACCCGCACTCGGAGTTTCTTTGCCCGCTTGACCGCGCGTATCGCGTTCTTGGTAGTGAGCTTGGCGGCATGATACCGGCAACCGGTTTCCCGTGCGAACATGCAAGCGCGCGCCACGGCCAACTCCTCGGCCAGCGCCGGTATGCCGCTCAGTCCCGCCAGCGTAGCTTCGTAACCGGCATTCATTGATCCCGATGCCAGACCAGGATCCTGCGAAAACTCGATTACTGCGCGGTCAAACATGCTGGCATACGCCATGCCCTTGAGCAGTGTCGAGGGTGATTCAATTGCGCGCATCTCGTCCGAAAACGCCACGGCGCCCGCCGCCGCAAGCTGGCCTAACTCGGCAAGTTCCTTGCCTTCCCGTCTTTTTGTGAGCGCCGCCACGGGCAGGACCTCGGCAAATCCCGCACGTTCGCTCTGTCGCAAGACGTAGAGCACGCCCGCCTCCGAATCAATGGGCGGGTCGGTGTCTGGCATGCAGGCGACGGTTGTAACGCCTCCCATAACGGCTGCCTGCGCGCCGCCTGCGATCGTTTCGGAACTCTCGTTGCCCGGCTCACCCAAGTGCGCACGAAGGTCAACCAGCCCTGGAATCACCCAGAGCCCCTTGGCATTGAATGTCTCCAACCCAGCAGCGATCGACTTGAAGGGTTTGAGGTCCGAGTCACGAACCTGGCCCACGACCTTAATCTTGCCCTCTGCGACCAGTACGTCTGCAATGGCATCAAGCCCGTTAGCGGGATCGATCACTCGCCCGCCCCTGATCAAGATTGCCGACATGCAGGCTCCTGTTGCTAGTTGCGAAGCTCACTCAGAAACTGCTCAAGCGCAGAAGTAATAACCACTTTGTGCAGACCCCAAAGCCCATTGTGATTTCCATTCCTGATCCATAGGTGGCCACGCGCATTCCTGAACGCCGCAAACACCTTTTCCCCCATATCAAACGGGATGATCTCGTCGGCCTGGCCATGCATGACGAAAGCGGGGACGGTCATCTCACCGGCCCGCCTGACGTTGTCAAAGCTGGCGTAGAGTAGCCAATGCGCGATTCCGAGGTATCCGAACTGGCGCCGTGACATGTCTGCAGCGCTTGAAAACGGAGATTCGACAATCAGGGCCGCCGGCTTGGTTGCGCGCCCATACCCGGCACCAAACACCTCGCGTCGGCGGGCCTCATCCGCCTCTAGATCATGCACAAGCGCTATCGCCACCGCTGCGCCCAACGAGTGGCCCCAAACCACGATCTGCGACGGTTTCCAGCCAAGTTGTCCGGTCGCAAACAGCCATGCTCCACGCGCATCCTTGTATAACCCGCCCTCGCTGGGGCTGCCCTCGCTCAAGTAGTAGCCGCGGTAGTCAAACACCAAAACCTGAGCGTCGAGGGCCCTGGCAACATCTGCCATGCGTTCCCCATTGCCGGGTACGTGGCCACCGTTGCCGCAGGTGAACAGTATCTTGCGGGGCGCCGTATCAAGTCCCGTCACCCATCCGTATAGCCTGGTTCCATCGGTCGCCTCGAACCGCACTTCACCCGTGTGAGGCAGAGCCCTGGCCCTAGTCGAGAATTCTGACGTGTCGTTAGTCAGGCGCGGAAAGAGTGCCGCTGCGTTGAGCGTGCGCACTGCAACAAGCGCCAGCAGGATCACGACTGCCAGCCGCGTTGACCAGGCAAGCGCGGCCGGAGCAGCTTCAGCAGCTGGCTCGAGCGCGGCGGACTGTGCTTTGCTCTGCGTCATGCGCGGACGGTTGGCCTCGGGAAATGGGGGTGGGCCAGAGTCGCATCAACGATGCGTTTTGGCGCAAGCCTGGCTATTCCGCCTGAATGGCACAAGTGACGTGCCTGAAGGCCCAGCGTGTGATAACGCGACGCCACGTGTTCCTCGATCAGTGTCAACGACGGCGTCTTTAACGCCGCGGCCATATGACCCGGCCCGCTGTCTGTACCCACGAAGAAACCGCTTTTGGCGACCTCGCTGGCCAGTTCCTCGATCGTCAGGTTCACCAGCGGAGTCGCGCCTTCCATGGCGCGCGCAAGTTCAGCTGCAACATGGGGCTCCTCCGGTCCGCTGATGAAGGCGATGTCCTTGCCCGTCGCCGCGCGCAATGCGCGTGCAACTTCAAGCCACGACTCCGGGGTCACACGTTTTGACTTGCGCCCCCCACCAACGTGAATGGCAACACGCCCGTTGCGTTCAGGCATGGGCGCCAACTCCAGACTAGGAATGGGGGGCGACAGCACCTGCTCCGGAAGTCCACAGAACTTGCGCACCAGCGCCAGGTAGGACACGCTGGCATGAGTGCCGCGCCATGCGCCCTCGAGCGGCTCTGTCAAAAGGCTCGAAAAAAGAGTGGGCTTTACAAAGAAACCCGTACGCCGCGGAGCGCCGGTGCAATAGGCCACCAGGTTCATTTCGTCGTTGGGGTGGAGTACAATCACGGCATCGGGGCGTGGTTTCCAGACGCGGCTCACGAACTGGCAAATCAGCCACGCCGCTTTCAGCGGGTTCTTGTCGCGTGCGGCTACGCGGTCCAGCGGAACAATGCGCTCGGCGCGACCCCACAGGTCGAGCAATTCGTGGGCGGGCATGCCGCAGCCAAGGGTGAGCTCAGCCTCGGGGAAAGACTCGCGAAGCAGGTCAAGAGCAGGCAGGCTTAGAACCGAGTCGCCCAACTGGCCGAACTGGATTACCAGAATGCGCCTTGGACCGTGGGCCTTGGCCGCACACGAGCCCGGCCGCGCTACGCGCCAGCGGCCGCGCCCGAAAACCCCTGTGCCAGGACCCCAGAATTTCACTTGGGTTTCCTCACGCCTGCCAACTCACGCGCCGATTGCACCAGCGCCAGCACCGCCATGCGTACGGCCAAGCCGTTGGTGACCTGCTGCAAAATCACACTGTTTATTCCATCAGCAACGGCTTGGCTGATTTCCACGCCGCGATTGATGGGTCCGGGGTGCATTATCATCACGCTGGGCTTCATGCGTGCCAGACGGCGTTCGTCAATTCCGTAGTGCAAACTGTACTCACGCATGCCCGGGAACAGTCCCGCGCCTTGGCGCTCAAGTTGGATGCGGAGAATATTGAACACGTCGTAATGGTCGAGCACTTCGTCGAGATGATGGTGAATACTGACACCAAGTTCAGCCAGCGCGCCCGGCACCAGAGTCTTGGGCCCAATCACACCGATTTCGGCGCCGAGTTTCTTCAGCCCCCAGATGTTGCTGCGCGCTACCCGCGAATGGGTGATATCCCCAACCAAGGCAACCTTCTTTCCCTTTAGGTCGCCAAACTTCTCACGCATGGTGAATATGTCCAGCAGACCCTGCGTAGGATGTTCATGGGTGCCATCACCCGCGTTGATTACGCTGGCGTCCACACTCCTCGCGAGCAGCGCGGGCGCTCCTGCCTGCTGATGGCGGATGACAAACACATCTACACCCATGGCCCGAAGGTTGCGGGCTGTGTCGACTAGCGATTCGCCCTTCTTGGCGCTGCTGGCGTCGAGGTCAAGTTCCAGTACGTCAGCCGACAGGCGTTGTGCCGCGAGGCTGAAGCTCGCCCGCGTTCGAGTGCTTGGCTCATAGAATAGTGTCAGAACCACTTTACCGCGAAGCGTGGGCGCCTTCTTGATGCTGCGAGCACTGATTTCTTTGAAGCCCGCGGCCTGATCCAGCACCGCGACGATTTCTTCTCTGGATAACAACTCCAGGCCAAGCAGGTCTTTTCGTTTCCAAACACTTACATCCCGAGCGGCAGGTGCCTCCTGTCGCTCATTTTTCGTAACCTCCGACTTTGCTTCCAATCCGCTGGTCATTGAGTGTTTCCGGTGTCTACTGGGGCTGCCGGCAACAAAAAAGAGCGACGCCGGGGCGCCGCTCGTTCATTAATTAAGATCTGGTTGCACGTATGACGGCCTCTCTCTTCAGTCTACTTTGTTCGTCTTTGCATGGGAAGCACGCTCTCGAGCGGTGACACAAACCCGCCCCGCCCCCTTGACTCCGTTTGCCATCAACCTAACTTCTCTGCCCCGACTTGGAATACGGGCAAAGCGCGGCGTTTGCCGCCCCCGTGCCGGCGGTTGAACGATGGGATTCAGACATGGCAACCTACGCAATAGTTCGTGACGGCGGCAAACAGTACCGCGTCACGGTTGGCGAGATTTTCGAGCTCGACCGCGTTGGCCCCAAAATGGGCGACAAGATCACGCTTGGCGAAGTGCTGCTTGTTGGCGAAGGCGACAGCGTAAAGGTCGGCAAGCCTCTGGTTTCGGGCGCCAGTGTGGAAGTTGAATCCATGGGCGAGGTCAAGGGCGAGAAGTTGTTTCCCTTCTTCTATCGGCCCAAAAAGAACAGCTCTCGCCGCAAAAAGGGCCACCGGCAACACTACACGCGCGTGAAGGTCACCGCGGTCAAGGGCTAGCCTTTGGCTTGCTGAAACTGCAACCCACTCTTAGGACCCAGTCATGGCACATAAAAAAGGTGGCGGCACTTCGAAGAACGGCCGCGACAGTCAACCAAAATACCGCGGCGTAAAACGTTTTGGCGGCCAGACCGTGAATGCAGGCGAGATCATTGTGCGCCAGGTCGGCACGCGCATTCACCCCGGAGCAAACGTCTCCATGGGCCGCGATTTCACACTCTTTGCGCTTATCCCCGGCAAAGTTCGGTTCTCGGGCAAGTCCACCATGAAGGTGAACATCGACCCGGTGCCGGCCGCTTAGAAAAGCAGCTTTTTCAAAGCGCCCGGCTCGATGAGCCGGGCGCTTTTGTTTGAGACAGGACTATGCACTTCCACCGCTTACTTGCTTCCGACGCCGCCCAATATTACGCCCTGCGCGCCGAGATGCTCCGCGCCCATCCTGATGCGTTTTTGAGTTCCATTGATGAGCACTTGGCAACAGATATTGAAGGAATTGCGCGCCGCTTAGGACTTGACGCTAACGATCACCCGGAAAGCCAGATTCTAGGCGCCCTCGACAACGACGCCCTGATTGCATGCGTGGGCCTCTCACGCATCACACGCCAGAAAAAGCGCCACCTCGCCGACCTCTGGGGTGTGTACATGTCGTCCTGACCGAGTTCATTGCGTGGATAATTGATTAATCGTGTGGGGTAATTGTCTCTTCCTTTTTGCGGCGACTGGCCGCGGAGGGGAAGTAGTCATGAGTGAAGATTCTAACGGTTTTGAAGGTGGCAACGGCAGCTTGGAGCGTCGGCTAAGGCATGGACAGCCGCTGACTGGGCGACAGAGTCCGATAAATGGCGGCACTGAAGAGGGGCTTCACGAACGCTCCGAAGAGGAGTTCGCTGACACACCCAAGGATGCGCCCGGCCGCGAGTTTTCTGACGAAGAAGATCTGGGGCGCGAGTACGAAGAAGTGCCCTCGGAGTCCGGCGTCAGCCTCTACGAAGAGCTGGCGCAAAGCCGCGCTCGGGAGGCCGAACAGGAAGCCGCAGATGTTGCGCGTCTTGGCGGACCAAAACGGCGGCGAAACTGTCCCGAGGGCGACCCACGCCTGCAAGCGCCGCTGATGGGCAAGCCCAAGTCGCGCGCCCTGCAACAACCTCAACCGCGCACCGGGTTCACCAAGGAGCAGCGGCTGCTGATCCTGGACACCTGGATTCGTTCGGGACTGCCCGCGGGCGACTTCGCACCGCTCGTCGGCGTGGCTCCGCACACGCTCTACACCTGGCGCAAGCGCTTTGAGGAATTCGGACCCGCGGGTTTGGCCGATCATCACCGCGGTGCGCCGTCGGGCTCTCGGCTCAACGAGACCACGCGCCGCGCGATTGTCATGCTCAAGCAGAGCCACCCGGAGTGGGGCATGCAGCGTATCCACGACGTGCTGCTGCGCTGTGAGGGCTACAGCGCAGGCACCGACGCCATTGCCCGCGTACTTCAAGAAGAAGGCTACGTCCCCGAGCAGCAGCCGACCCACCCCCACAAGCCGGTGATCCATTTCTTTGAGCGCGCCAGGCCCAACCAGCTGTGGCAGACGGACCTGTTCACTTTCACGCTCAAGCGCGAGAACCGGCGCGTGCACCTCGTCGCCTTCATGGATGATCACTCGCGATTCATCGTGGGTTACGGCCTGCATGCCTCTTCTGCCGGTGCACCGGTGCGCGAAGTCTTCGAAGCCGCGATTGCGAACTATGGCGCACCCGAAGAAGTGCTCACCGACAACGGCAGCCAGTACCGCACCTGGCGCGGCAAGAGCGCGTTTTCGAAGCTCTGCGAACGGCGCGGTATCCACCAGATCGTGGCGAGGCCGCGGCATCCGCAGACGCTGGGCAAGGCGGAGCGCTTCTGGGGCACACTCTGGCGTGAATGCCTGGAGAGCGGGATCTTTCAGGGCATGGAGGATGCGCGCAAGCGCATCGGCCTGTTCATCGACCACTACAACTTCCAGCGCCCGCACCAGGGCATCGATGGCCACTTCCCGGCAGACCGCTTCTTCAGCGCCACGCCTGAAGTGCTTGCGACGCTCAAGTCCCAGGTCGCGCTCAACGCGTTGGAACTGGCGCGCAACGGCATCCCGCGCAAGACCGTGTACCTGACGGGCAAGGTGGGCGGGGTGGGCATCGCGCTGCACAGTGAGGGCGACAAGGTGATCCTGACGAGCGAGAACGGCGTGCGCGAGGAGGTCGACCTCGCAAGCTCCGGCAAGCGCGCCGAGGAAGGTCAGGCTCTGGAACTGCCGACTCCGGTGTCAGTGCAAGGCAGGTCGTACGAACATCCCGCAGTGCAGGCGCCGGCGCAGAGTGCACCCGGTGCTTCTGTGCTGGACGCCGGGCTCGAAGAGCTGCGCGGCATCATGGATCCCCAGAACGGGAGTGAAGCATGAACACCCAAACTCCCGCCAAAGCAGCGCCAACCAAGCCCAAACAGAAGGCCAAGCCTGTTGGGCCTTCTGCGCTAAAGGGCAGCCTGGAAGCCCGCAGGCACGCCGCGCTGATTCTTGAGGTGCTCTGTGGAGAAAGGTCGTCTGGCGACGCGGCCAAGGCCATGGGCATTGCCTTGCCGAGGTACTACCTGCTCGAAACGCGCGCGATGCAGGGCGTGGTCGACGCGCTTGAGCCCCTGCCGCGCGGGCCGCGCAAGAGTGCTGACGCCGAGATTGCCGCACTGAACCGCCAGATCACACGCCAGAAACAGGAACTGGCGGGGGCGCAATTTCGGCAACGCACCGCCCAGCGTGTGCTGGG
>Ga0138256_10005804_pt1 | contig 13067 bp, 3 predicted proteins | sample KNB2016incub_MG_FD_105486 | JGI IMG/M metagenome (GOLD analysis project Ga0138256, IMG submission 105486) | Active sludge microbial communities from wastewater in Klosterneuburg, Austria - KNB2014incub_MG | ecosystem: Engineered > WWTP > Activated sludge > Unclassified | place: Austria... | reverse complement strand
GACCAGTACATAAGCCATCATCGTCAGCGATTCATGAAAGACCTGTCCGCCATGCCCCCAACCCCAGGTCGGCTCACGGGAAAATACATAGTAATTATATGAAGAGAGTGCTTCCGGTGGATAGAATAACTGACGCATCATATTGACATTGCTATAATACAAAGCCTCCTGATCAGCGGTAAGCCCAGCCGGGGCGCTTATTTCAGCCATAAACTTTTCATTGTCCTGCAATGACTGTATGAAAATCTTATTAAATAAATCCGCACCTATATACGTGAATTCGTGCAGCTCTTCCGGACAGACCTGACGAGTTATCGTGACTGCTTCTGAATTGAGCGGTTTGAGATGCAGACTTTTCAATAAGATTAATTGCCGGTATTGTTTTGTACTGTCAGCAATATCCGTAGCATTGGCTAATTGTTTGTCAATAACCGGGTCAAGTTGTTCTGAAAGTAAAACCTGATCAGCAGCGGGATTTAATTCCAATTGGTTTCTAATGTTTTCAACCATAGGAATATAATGGCTGCGCGTCCATTGATCCATTGGTTCGGTGTGAGAAAAATGAATCTGGTTTCGACTATTAACTTTCACATTCGAAAAGCCCTGATCTTTCTTTTTTATAGAAGCAATCAAGGTGATCGAGATAGAGTCGGCGCCCAGATTAATGACATTATATCTCACCAGAGCAAGCCGGGAGCTATAGACCAGAAAAGCGCCTTCTACCATTACATTTTTGAAAGGATACATTTCAAACGATACCAGATTAGGATAGCTCTTGGTAATGATGGGTGGGCTAAACATTTCACTGATTTTATTTACGGTCTTTCCATTCATCATGAATCCCATACCCAGATCACCGCCTGTATCGGTGATAAAGTCGGCACTTTTTTCTGAATCATCATATCTGAAATGATACGCCTCATCCAGCTTATACTGTGAAGTGTTTTTAGTGGCTGCATAAGTCGTGTAAATCGGAAAATTTGCACCGGCATGAAGCCTGGACAAGTAGGGTAACTGTGCGATAAGTGTGTAAGAAGTCAAAAATGAAAAGAGAAGAAAAACAATAGTTCGAAACGAATACATCTGTCAATATTTGTCCGCTATACACATAGCAGCGAGTCATGCAAATTTAAAAAAGGATATAAACTTATTGAAAAAATTACATTTCCCGACACATTGAGCAGAAAAGTCAGTGTTTGTGCGTTTACTGAGTAAATAATTAACGATTCATCTATACGGCAATCTTTAAAGCAGAGTATGCCCCCACATACAGTGTATAAATTCTATTAATCACAACAAAGCCTCTCAGTAAAGCCTGATTTAGCCCCGATGCTTTATTTGACTATACTCATCATTTTACTGTCAATGAAGACGCCATTGCGGTTATGCACATTGAGTTGATATACATAATTCGCCACAGGCAAACCCAAGTCTTTGCAATTGATTTCAATTTTATGATCACCTGCCGGCAAGCCTTTTTGTTGGATTGACTTCACCTTTTTCCCTTGCATGTCATATAAGTCAAGGGTAATATCTGACGGAATGACCAGTGAGAAGGGTACTGTAGTAATGCCTCTGTGCGGATTCGGACTATTTTGTCCCAGCAAGAAGTTTTTCGCATTTTCCCGCTCCAGATGTCCCACAGACGAAGTGCCATTACCTTTCACGGCTACTTCAAAAAAGGAGTCATATCCACCGGTATCGTTATTAGGCGTAAGCGTTGCTACCTGATATTCATAGCCATCAGCGAAAATTCCATCCTGTCCCGGTGTCAGCGGATCTTTACCTTTGGTATAAATGTCCTTATGTGCAGTATAAAGTGCTTGTTTGGCGTCGATGTCGAAAGTTAGTTGTGAGATAGCAGCATAATTTGAGCTGACATAAACTTGAAAATGGATGTGGCACACACGCCCGTTGTACCATCCCGGAAAAATGGTAATAAACTCAACTTCGCCATTGGCATCGGTAAACTGGTAGCCACGCAGATAAGTCTTTCCTGCCTGCCCCGGATTGATGGGCAGACTATATCCTGAATACGAACCCTCTTTGTCACAATGCCAGATATTGACCCGGACATTTTGCATAGGTTCACAATTGCCCACTCCGATGATTCTCATTCGCAGGTTGAGCTGTACTCCTGGCCTATCTTCACGCACATCCTGCCGGAAATAAAAATTATTTGTACTGAGGTCCAGTGGAAATGGGCCTGCAGTTTCAGTAGGAATAAGCACACAGGCACCATTGTCATCGTCTGGTTTTGAAATACCCTTTCCGAATGGGATTAATGAAACGGCACCCAATAATCCGGTCGTCTTGATGAAATCACGTCTGTTGTTCTTGCTCATTTACTGAAAAATTTTTAATGAAAAAGTAAAATGTTGGATTAAAGATAACAGAACTCTGAATATATTACAAAAAATTAACCCTCCCTATGTCTGGTTAATAAAGAAAGTATGGATATTAAGCGCAACAATTACAACCGGAAAGATGTATTTCTAAAAGTTCATGGCATTTTTATAATTTTACCCGATATAGTTAAGCCTTAGATGAATATTCTTATTCTGGGAAGCGGAGGCAGGGAACATGCTTTCGCCGCACACATTGTTAAAAGTTCAGATTGTGACCAACTGTTCATCGCACCGGGCAATCCCGGTACAGGAACTTTGGGAATAAATATACCTATGCCGGGTAACTTTCCTTTTACGGAAGTAAAAAAGGCGATTACAGATCACCAGATCGGGATGGTAATCGTAGGGCCGGAAGGTCCGCTGGAGCAAGGATTAGTTGATGATCTGCTGGGTGATCCTGAATTAGCAAATGTATTGATTTTTGGACCCCGGAAATCAGCAGCGATGCTCGAAACGAGTAAAACATTTGCTAAAGAATTCATGCTACAAGTCGGAATACCCACAGCCCAGTATGCGGAGTTTAGTGCACTTCAGGTGAAAGCAGCGAAGGAGCATATCCGGCAAATGGCACTACCGGTAGTGATTAAAGCAGATGGTCTGGCAGCAGGCAAAGGGGTGATCATAGCACATTCACTGGAGGAGGCAGATAATGCTATCGATGAGATGTTTGACGGGCGGTTTGGGAGCGCAGGCGACAAAATACTGATCGAACAATTTCTTGATGGTAGAGAATTCTCTGTTTTCATAGCAATTCATGGCGACAATTCTGTCTTGTTACCAGTAGCAAAGGATTATAAGAAAGTATTTGATCATGATCAGGGGCCCAATACCGGTGGTATGGGTTCAGTCAGTCCGGTACCATTCGTCAGTGATGAACTGATGGAGAAGGTCCAATCGAGGATTATCATTCCTACTGTGGCACAGTTAAAATACAGGAGAATTGAATACACAGGATTCATCTTCTTTGGCCTGATAGAAGTGTATGGTGAACCTTATGTCATCGAATACAATGCCCGTTTTGGTGATCCTGAAGCTGAATCAGTCTTCCCCCGTATCCAGTCGGATATGGTGCAGGTCATCACTGACCTAATGAGCGGAAAGCCTGTCGATAACCTGCGTATTGATCAGCGATTTGCGACTGGAGTTTATGTGACTACAGCCGGATATCCGGAAGCCTATCCCAGTGGAATTCCTATATCTCTATCCGATATCCCGGAGGATAATTATGTCTATCACGGGGGTACGAAATTAGACGCGGGGTGCAATCTGGTCAGTAATGGTGGACGGGTCTTATTTATTGGTGCGATGGATGCGGATCTGGATACCGCAAGGAAGAAAGCTTTAGAGGGGGCAGTTGCGCTTCACTTCGAAAAGAAACATTTTCGTACCGATATTGGCTATGATGCCTGTTAGATAATGCTGGAACTAAGTATAGCGGATATAGCAAGGGGCACAGGAGGCAAGGTCATCCAATGTAATGACCCTGGGGTTATTATACGACGGGTAATTTATGATTCGCGACAGGTTCATTTCCCTGTGGATGCGGTTTTTGCTGCAATAAAAGGCCCCAGAAGGGACGGCGCACGCTTTCTTACTGAGGCTTATACAGAAGGAATACGATATTTTCTGATTCAGAGTGATTGGGTGCAAGCTCCGGCAGATGCGGGAATCATCAGGGTCGATAATGTACTGAATGCGATACAGAAGTTAGCGATCTATCACCGGCATTTATTTTCTTATCCTGTAGTAGGAATCACCGGCAGTAATGGTAAGACCATCGTCAAAGAATGGCTTGCCAGCATGCTACAGACGGATAAGCGGGTAGTCAAAAGTCCAAAAAGTTTCAACAGTCAATTAGGTGTACCGCTGTCCATCTTTGAAATGTCTGCTGAAAATGAAATAGCCATCATAGAAGCCGGTATTTCGCAACCCGGGGAAATGGATAAACTGGCGAAAATCATCGACCCGGATATCGGTATTTTTACCAATCTGGGTAAGGCACATCAGGAAGGTTTCGACTCCGACAGGCAAAAACTCGAAGAAAAGGCACGCTTGTTTATCAATACTGAAGTCATCATCTATGAAGCGTTGGATGAGTTAAAACTGTACTTTGAATCACATTTTGGAGATAAGACATTATTTACCTGGTCAAGCACAAATCCCAATGCAGATATCTACTATGTCATCAATGGCATTAGTCCGGCAGGGACATTTTTTACACTTTATTTCAGGGGTGAGACCAGAGAAATGCAGGTATCCTTCAGAGATACGACTAACCTCCACAATTGTTTTACTTGTATCGCTTTCCTTGCATATTCAGGTTATAGTTTGGAGCAAATCAATCAAATGATTTCCACACTTAAGCCCATCAGCATGCGGATGGAATTGAAGTCCGGAATGTTGAATTCTGTCCTGATTGATGATACTTACAATTCGGATCTGGACTCTGTAAAATCGGCCATCAGTTCGACACTCAATATTGAGCCCGAAAGGGACAAAATATTTATCATTTCGGATATTTTTCAGGCGGGCATTGATCCTGACTTATTGTATATGCGGTTAGCAAAGCACATCAATGACAGCAAGCCAAAACTTTTCGTGGGAATAGGCAATGATATACGCGCGATTACACATTATTTAAGCGCCGATGTCAAAGCCATGTTTTATGGGGATGTGGATGACTTTCTTCGGCATTTTGAAGTAGCTCAGATCCAGGACAGTATTCTACTTATCAAAGGCTCACGCCAATTCGGGCTGGAACAGATCAGTAGTCAACTGGCTCAATACAGGCATGAGACCAGACTGGAGATCAATCTTAATGCCATCAGTCATAATCTCCAGGAATATAGTCAGCACATCAGACCAGGAACTGCTATGATGGTCATGGTAAAGGCAGGCGCTTATGGCTCAGGCGCAGGTGAAGTCGCCCGGCTTTTGGCCAGGCACAGGGTAGATTATCTGGCTGTGGCCTATCCGGAGGAAGGGATTGAGCTGAGGAAGGCTGGAATACGTACTCCTATCATGGTGATGAATTGTGGCAATGATCAGTTTGACAGGCTTAGAGATAATGGTCTGGACATAGAGATATTCAGCATGGATCAATTGCGGCATGCCATTGCATTCATAAGCCATAGAGCCGGGGTGCTCCGAATACACCTGAAGCTTGACACGGGAATGCACAGACTGGGCTTCATTCCAGCTGATATTCCTGCACTCATTGCGCTACTCAGACAAGAAAAGAAACTACAGATTATCAGTATTTTTTCGCATCTGGCAGCCAGTGGCGAAGATCTGCATGATGAATTTACGCATCAACAGATTCAAATATTCGAAGCAATGTCTTCTGCTATTATGGCAGAGCTACCGGACAAGCCACTTCGCCACGTATTGAATTCATCAGGAATACTTCGATTCCCACAGTATCAGTTTGAAATGGTGCGACTGGGGATCGGACTGTATGGCATTGATCCTTCCGGTGAGATTCGTTCACTTCAGACGGTTTTTTCATTTAAGTCTTCCATTTCACAAATTAAAGAATTAGCGATTGGTGAAACGGTTGGCTACTCACGCCGATGGAAAGTCGAAAAGCCTTCACGTATCGCGACTATTGCCGTAGGATATGCAGACGGATTACGCCGCTCAGCCGGCAATGGTAGATGGCAAGTGATGATTCACCAAAAGTATGCACCGATCATCGGCAACGTCTGTATGGACATGTGTATGATTGATATCACCGAAATACCCGAGGCTATCACTGGCGACGAGGTACTTATCTTTGGTGTGGGCTTGCCTGCAAGTGAACTGGCGCAGGTATATGACACGATACCGTATGAAATATTTACCGGAATTAGTTCACGGGTACGCAGAGTGTATGTGATGGAATAAGCAATATTCTAACACCTGAATTAGTCATTAAAGCAATCTTCTCCGAATTCTTGTTTATCAATTCAATAAGAAACGGATCATTATACCGCCTTGCTGTGCTACTGTCTTATACTGTAGCGAGGTTTTTGGCTTTGATAGATTATAATCGTAGAAAAACCGCAGCGTGATATTCTTATTGTACTCATATTCGATGTTTGGCGAGATACGGACAGTTTGTACACCTCTCGATATCTGAGTCCTGTTCTGATCAATGAAATGACTTACAGATACATCATCTCTCAGGCTCAGATCAAACTTGAAGGTGAGATCATTTTGGGACAGTTTGCCTGTAGGTGCACCGCCCTGATTCTGAGATGTTTTATTCGGGTCGCTGTTTTTCTTGCTCCGCTTATACCTACGATTTGTTTTGAATTCCTTCATAAACGGTAGTGTAACATTGTGCAGTTGATATCCTGCACCAATAGTAAGGTCAGAGGATTTGGTCTCGTTCACCTGATTATCGATGAAGGATAGTGTAAGATTGCGGACTTTCTTATAATCAATGTTAAAGGTTATGTCATTCTTTGTCTTGACATCCAGCCGTAGTAATGGAGATAATCCTTCGGTGATCACCAGTGATGGTAATTCAAACCGGCTATAATAATTAGCTGTGACCGGATTTATTTTGTCCGGATCATCTGCATCATAATACGGCGAAGAATTAAAGTTATTGACAGTCATCGTGGACTTATAGGCATGCGTCAAACTGAAAGACGAGAAATATTTCTGGAAAAAATCTAATTTAGATAAGCCATTGTATGTCACATTCCAGTTGATTCTGGGTATCGTTTGAAACAAATCCAGTTTCTGAACCATTGGGTCATTACCTGTATATGCTGCCAGGAATGCAGGTGTCAGAACCTGCTGTTGAATCCGGCCGAATCCCGCTGTATAGCCGGTGTCTTTCGGATGTGTTCCTGTACCTAAACGGCCTGAAATTATTTGTCGGTTTGATTCAAATTTCTTGAAAACCTCATCCATATCATTGAACATTGTCCCCAATGTAAAATAAGAAATCGTATAAGATCCTACTTCCCTCGGCGACATGTGTCTGAAGTCACCACCTATGTCCTTTACCTTGAAGAGCTCAGTATAAGTCTCTGAGTAAGTTTTATTGGCATTGAGATCCACTTTAAAGTCATTAAATGGCTCCAGATTGACCTTTGCGTCGATATTTTGATTTCTACCTTTCGTTACTAACTGATTTTGGAAGATATTATCAGTAATCCAGGGATCATCAGCCCGGACAGCCCGGTCAAACCATTTACTGTCAGGTTGCCATCCCGCAGCATAAGCCAGGCCGGGCGCATTGAACTTATCCATACCAAAGAGCGTGGTACCAGGCATATATCCCGGAATCATCGAATTAAAATTCTCAGAGTAAGTCAGACGAGCTCGTCGGATACTTAGTAGCGGCCGTATAATAATTCGCTCTGCCAGAGTGGGCTCCCTCTTGTCGCGTTTCTCTTGTCGTTCTTTTTTCTCCTTTGCTTTACGTTCCTCTTTGGTCAGTTTACCATCTTTGGCCGGATCATCGGTCTGAGGCTGGTTTTTATCCGGTGTGGGCTTTTGTGGTTGATTGGACTTCGGATCTTTCTTTGCCGTAGTTTTTGCCCGTTGAATTTTCTTCAGATAATCCCATTTATCATAGAGGCGATCAAAGTTAAAGTCTGCATTGACCTGACGCATCTGTGAGTTCTGGATGACATTGCCCAGCGTATCCACATTGAGTGCCGCAGCACTCCAGCCATAAGTGCCTCCATACAATGCCCGGATATTAATCCATTCCAGGAAGGGGAAATTTTTCATCGGTACATTGAGATTGACATTAAATGTCTGTTTGTAATTTTTATTCCGACCAAAATTCTTTATTCCATCCCATATCTTAGCTCTGTTGCGCGCTTCCGTGTAATTAGGATCAGGCAAGCTGGTAATCAGATCTCTGTCAGCCAATTCATCAATTACTGAGGTATTAGTAGCATTGAAGTCAAATTTGAGTGAGCGGGTCAGATCCCAGTTTACCTGATAATTCCTGTCCCACAGGAAATTACGCGTACGCCAGGTGGACTGCACCGGATCAGTAAAGCGGTATAGTTTTTTAGATGAATATCTGTTGAGCTGTGTATTAAAGCCAAAAGTATTCGGGATCAGATTAAAATTAAAATCAGAGATGAACTTGAGATATTTATCATTCTTAATGGTTTTTTTGAATGGGCTGAAATACAGTGGTTGCATTGTATAGTTGTAATCCAGGCCGCCCTTATAGGTTTCTATCTCATCCTTTGCAATGATTGGATCTGTCTTATCGGTAGTGGTATAGCCGTAGGTCAGGCTGAAGTTTTCGATATCCCAGGGCTTGGGTTTGCCCGTATTTCCTACTCTTTCCTTACGCACATTATTGAATGAATAGCTGGTGATGTTTTCATATTCGACGGCTTGCTCACGCAATGAATCTCTGATAGAAGCATCAGAGTTGTCGAGTTTATCTCTCAACTTTATGTCCAGATCATACGGGTCATACTGCGGTGTATTCACATTGGTAGTGTACTGGAAATAAAACGGAATCTTTATGCCGGTCTTGCCGGGAATAAACTTACCAAGTTCCAGATTGGTAGAAATATCATATTGATAGTTAGAAAAGATAGCCCTCTCCTGCACCCGTTGATCAAGATTACCCCAGCCGATGCTGTGGAATCCACCGGAAAGTGTCAGTGTGCCCAGATCAGCTAATTGAAAATCGGCACGCCCGATTGCAGCTACGCCACCGCGCTCGTCTAGTCCTGTCATGCGCAACTCATTGACCCAGACTTCTCCGCAATGTGGTGTGCCACCCTGGCTCTCTTTTTTATTGTAGAGTCCGATCATGATTCCTTTGATATAACCCAGATTGGGATTACCTTTTACGCCTACGGTATTGTCCGGTTTGTCCGGATCTGTAATACTGTAAAATTGGTTGATTGGTGAATTTGATGAATTACGTGCTTGTTTAAGTTGGGTCAATAACTCCAGCGGAAAATCAAATTTGTTTTTATCCAGCCATACTTCATCGCTGTACAAGAACTGATTCGTCTTATATTCATCCAACTTTGCAAAATCAGACATCGTCAGTGGAATCTGATACTCATAATAGTTGTCTGTAAAGTCAGACCCGATACGGATGAAAATCGTGATATCACCCGGTGGGATTACTTCATCTCTGGTCTGAGGCGAAGCATGAACCAACATTTTCAGGCGCTTATAGCGGCGCATATCCAGGTTGGTATTTTTATATATCCCGAGTCTGCCCCCGGGCTTGAAGTTACAATAGGAAATATTCAGAGACTGTTCGTTCTGGAATGTCTCCTGATATGCACCTACGGATCGCTCGAGCGTAAGACCACGTGGCAAGACGTAGTTGACCGGAATTTTCTCAGAGTTATCTTCATAATTGACCGCATTCAGGTCAAATAATTCTGGTTGAGGTATAGGTGTCGGGCCCGGGAATACATCATTGCTGGACACGCCACGAATGGCTTTCCTCCACTGATTCCGTACCAAATCCAGCCGGGCAAATCGCATCACTGTCTCCTGATTGAAATCAGTAACGTACATACGGATAAACCGGATAGACCGGAAATCAGAAATGGCACCTACAGTCTGACTCGGATTATTGATCGGAATCTTAAACCGGTACCAAACATCTTCACCATTATTGCTCTTGATGACGTCAGTAATGTATTTATTGAGTTTGATCCCATTCTGGCCATCCCATTCGATGGGAATCTCATACTGGAAATAAGACTCAGACTCATTGAGTGAGTTATCTTTATTGATATCTTCTACATCCGGATAATTCGAACTGGCCGTCTGGTAAGGCGAATTACTGTCTGTCGGCTTCGAGTTACCCTGCTGATTATTGTATTTTGAATACTTGGTGATGATGGCTTCATTGTCCGGATATTCCCTGAAATGCTTGAAATTATCATTGGACGGGTCTGTCTCTATCTCCTGTTTTGCGGTCGCAGTCAGGTTGGAATTATTGATCGCATTGAGATAATCTTTATAAAAATCACGTTCACCATCATCGTCCAGGCCATCGAGACCGACATCCTGTGCTGCCCGCTTCTCCGGATCATTGTCAAACGCTGTAATAAACTGATTGACCGCAGGGACTCTGCCCCATTTGGTTTCAAAGACTTTTTGATTCTCATCTTTAGGTCCGGGCAAACCATTCTCAAAGAAGTTGCGAGAGTCTTTCATGATATCTTCTGACACATTCCCCAGATTGATATACAGTTTACCATCAGAAGTATTCTTTATACCACCTGGTCTGTCGAGGAATGGGCTCAGCATATAAAACTCGATAAACTCATAATTCTGTGCTTCGAAGTCAGTATTGGGGAGTGCCCGCTGAATGCCTGCCCAGCGTGTTTCCGGCTTACGAAGGTCACCATTGCTTTCCAGACCGGCTGAATAAGCTGATCCGGAGGGTAATTCAAAATTATAGGGTCCTCTTTTCTGTGGTTCATAGACCACATCGAAAGAATACAAACCACTGTTGAATCCTGTGATATTATTCTTAGTGGGAAAAACTTCCCGAAGATCCACAAAACGTGAATACGGATCACGGCGGTCATTGTCATTGAGCGCATTAATTTCTGCGCGGTACCACATCAATTTAGCACGATTGTATCCATAGGCCAGGTTATCATTGAGTGCTGACTCGGGGAAACGCGGATTGTTGTTTTGTGCATCATTTTGGGGTACGCTGGCTATGACCCAGTCGATGGTCGGTGTGCGGAGGTCAAAGCTGGACGTACTTCCTTCGAAGTCGTCAATATACACTGTACCGCCCTCATCAGAGAGATTGTTGATAAATTTTGAATGGCCGGGCTGCAGATAAGCTACTTCGGCGGTCAGGTTGACTTTTGAAGGCTCTTTTGTCTGGATCAATGGAATCTTATCCACCATCCGGGTGAGCCAGGGAGCATCCTTGCCGTAGGTGACATCAGCACCATAGATTTTATTATTCAGTGGGTCATCCCCGAAGTTGACTTTTTGTGTAAATGGTCTTTCTTTCAGTGTCATAAAAGTGGCACCGAGATTAAGGTTCTTATTTAGCGCATAATCGGCACGTAAACCCATCATTGATTTCTGCTGGAAGCTAAACAGTGCATTATCTTCAAAAGAGACATTGACCGGTACACCAGAGGATAAATAGGCTTTATTGATGATATTTACACGACCGGCACCATAGTCGATCGTATAGTCCACATCTTCAGTTAGTACTGTACCACCGGCTGTGACCTTCACTGATCCGCGCGGTATGTTGAATGCACCGAGATTAATCTCGGAAGATACTGATGATTTATAGGAACCTTTCAGTGTAAACCGGTTGTATTCCGGAAATTCCCGCGCCCGCGTTATCGTCGTCTCATAGAGCTGTGGGTAGGTATATTTTTCAGCCTCAACCTTATTGCCTATTTTCTCAGCCAGGCGTGACCCGAAGGGCTCGAGGACGGGGAACATGATTCGTCCTGTCTTACTGTTGATCGTCACACCTTCCACAAAGTCGAATACTCCATCCGGCTGTGGATCACCCGTAGTATTGAGATTATCCAGATTAAATACCCGCAGTAAAGGCACTCCTTTCAGATCTGTGTCCGGCAGGAATCGTTTCTGACCAAATCCAGGGTCTTCATAGAAAATATCCATCCGGAAATCCAGTGGATTGACCTGATAGGCACCGGTAGAGTAAATATTTTTCATCATCAGCCCCCATAGCGGAACCTGTGTATTTTGTGTAGTGGCTTTCAGTAATTTTACGAAGAGTGCATTGGGATTGTTGGGATCCACAGGTACTTCATGTGAAAACTCACCTACCTGATAGATCTTATCATTGTACCGGTAACGATAAGCAACACCGACGACCTGATCAGACCGGATCGTAGTATTTATAGAGATAAATCCCAGTTCAGGATGATAGGTATAATCGACATTGGGCCTGAGTTTCCGGGCGCGGACCTTTTCAAAATCCCGGGTTTGCACCATATTATATGGCGATGAAGTCAGGGTGCTAACCGTTTTATTGAGCGGCCGGGTATTCGCAGAGTCTTGTATCGCTATCTGCTGATAGATCTTGTTGGCATCATTATTCGGAAGTTCAATACGGCCGGTGTAATCAGGATGATTGATCGTGACTGTATCATTCAGAAAGGGATTGTAAGTAGTCAGGTTCTTTTGTTCGCCCAGGTCAGCGAATGCTACGATATCCCGTACATCCTCTGTTTCCTGTCTGTCGTTGGTGACCCACACTTCGATATCCGTGATAGAGAAAAAGGAATTAATCTGTGGCAGGTGCTCCAGCGCTTTGTCAAACGTATTTTTATTGTATTGGGACAGGAGGAAATGTCGGTTTTCATCATATTGGTCGATCGGAATCTCAAAGGTCTGAAGTTGGCTTCCACCCTGTACCTGCAGGTTTTTACGCTCAGATTTCTGTTGTGAGACAAGTCCGGTGAGTTTCAACTTTCCAAACTGCAGGTCAGTACGGATACCAAACAGTGACAGGCTACCCTGAATGAGTGAACTTTTTAGTGGCAGGCTCACATTTCCCGCCTCTACCTTTTTCACTATTTCATCTTCACCGAAGTCAGCACCTTCATAGTGAATCTTTATGACCTGATCGAAGTCAAACTGTGACTGTGTGTTGTAATTGGCATTGATCTTCAGTCTTTCGCCCACTTTACCGGCGAT
>Ga0138256_10005803_pt1 | contig 13069 bp, 7 predicted proteins | sample KNB2016incub_MG_FD_105486 | JGI IMG/M metagenome (GOLD analysis project Ga0138256, IMG submission 105486) | Active sludge microbial communities from wastewater in Klosterneuburg, Austria - KNB2014incub_MG | ecosystem: Engineered > WWTP > Activated sludge > Unclassified | place: Austria... | reverse complement strand
CTACATTTTACAATTACCCTTCGACAAGCTCAGGGACCAAGTACTACATTTTACAATTACCCTTCGACAAGCTCAGGGACCAGACATTAAAACTTCTACCTGCTAACTTCTAACTCATAACTTTTAATCCCTTCGACAGGCTCAGGGACCAGACATTAAAACTTCTAACTGCTAACTTCTATCTGCTAACTTTAACTAATAGTTTACTTAGATTTGAATCCTGAAAGGAAAAAACCAAAATGGAGTTTACGGCAAAGCTTGAAAATTTTAATACGCGACTGTGGTCATACCATATCAAGGTGCCTAAGCCGATCGCTAATCACTTCACAGAGATGGGGGACAAACGGGTCGTGTGCAGATTGAATGATACATTGGAATTTCAATGCGCGATCATGCCGGCAGGCGATGGCGTCTTCTTTATCAATATCAATAAAAAAATCAGGGACCAGTTGAAGCTGAAGGAAGGAAGTAAAGTGATAGCGCACCTGGAGAAAGATAACAGTGAATATGGTCTGCCCTTTCCGGAGGAATTGAAGGAATTACTTGAACAGGATAGTGAAGGGAATATATTATTTCACGCGTTGACGCCGGGTAAACAACGCAATCTGATCTATGCTGTAGGGCAGGTAAAAAACACGGACTTACGAATTCACCGCGCGATGGTGATACTTGATCACTTGAAGAAAAATGCAGGTAAAATTAATTTCAGGCAACTCAATCAGGAACTCAGGCCGCCGTCCTGAGTAGAAAGCTTGAATTTATTTTTTCTTCTTGTCTTTCTTTTTCTTTTTATTCTTGTTGGAAAGCCCGGCTGTTTCAACCATCAGGGAAGAAGAGGTGTTTTTCTTTTTACTTTTTTTCTTACCGGCCTTTGATGATTTACCTTCAGCCTTTTTCTTTTTCCCCTTAGCCTTTTTCTCCTCAGCCATTGACTTCACCTTAGTCTTATCCTCAGATTTTACCTTCGCCTCAGCCTTAGCCTTTTTAGACTTCGCCTTCGCCTCAGCTTTAGCCTTCTTCACCTTAGCCTTATCCTCAGCCTTTGCCTTCTTCACATCAGCTTTCCCCTCAGCCTTCGCCTTCTTATCAACCTCGGCCTTCGCCTTCTTTTCAGCCTTTGCTTTAGCCTTTTTCTCGTCTTTCTTCGCCTGCTTATCCAAAAGATCAGGTGCTATCTGAGTCCCCCTGCATTTTGGTGAGCCACAAAAACAAGCATACTCTTTTTTGACTTTATCCGATATTTTTCCGGGCACCTGGAGATGGTAATCATAACAAAGTTCTTCCCCTTGCTTGATGCTGCGTAGGGCTTCAATAAATATTCTGTCACCATCCTGCACCGTTTCGCAATTGGGATCACAACCATGGTTGAGATACCTTGCATCTCCACCCTCGTTGCCATTGATCACCCTATCCTTATCGATCTCAAAAAGCATGGTATGAGAATGGCCATTTTCATTTTGGACGCCAATCACATCTGCTTCCTCGGTGGAAACTATAGGACCAGTATATTCGATGATTCTGATTCCTTTCCGGATAGGTTTTTTAGCAAAGACGCCACGACCGTGGATCTTTGAATTGCGTACTGAGTAATACGGTTGGGTCTTCATAATCAAAATATTAGGGGGTCAAAGATGGGGATATCTATTGGATTTCATTACCCTGAGTTAACATTTAATTGATTATTCAAAAAAATTTACATAAGCGATTGTCCCTTTTTATTGGAAACATGACCATACATACGCCATACATTCTTACCATCCATAAATCGAAAACAGGACTAATGTAAACACATGTAATAAAAGTGTCATATAAGGTAGCTACAATATCAATTCAAAAATTGGCCATCCAAGCCCCTTCCCTATGGTAGCTTAAACGTCAATGTAATACTACAAAAGGAGGGCGCTCCGGACTGATTTCAAGGACAACATTTTGTTTAGTTTTACCATCCTAATTGATCTTAAAACCATAACAACAGATGAAAAATAGAATACCAACATTATTGATCGCTTGCTTTTTCTTTGGCAGCCTGCATGGGCAAACCATCGAAGAATTGACTGCTATACATGTGGCAAAGTCCGCGGAATTGACTGCGCTCGAAGCTCAGCTCAAGGATGTTACCGGGAAAGTGGATGTTCTAAAAGCCGAAATTGCCACTTTAACAGACCAGATCACCCCTTATCCGCGGTGGGATATAGGAGCTTCAGGAAATCTTGGATTCAATTTTTCTATGTTCAATGACTGGCTCTCCAAATCGACGCCCAATACCTCCGCTGTGACCGTTGGCTTTACAGGTGGTGGTTTCGCCAACCTGGATCAGCGCAAATATTTTTGGCGCAATAAACTCGATGTGACCATGGGCTGGCAACGGTTTGACGACAGAGATGACCCAACAGATAGCAAAGACTATAAAATAACCGCTGACGCTTTAACGCTCAGTTCGTTGTTTGGTTACAAACTCAATAAGTCATGGGCTCTTTCAACGTATGGTGAATACAGGACGTCTATGTTTGACGGAAAATTCAATAATCCAGGCTTTTTTGATTTGGGTGCCGGAGCAACATGGACACCTATTACAGATCTGGTCGTGATTATTCATCCGCTCAACTACAATTTTGTTTTTTCAAATGATGATTTTGATTATCAATCTTCATTGGGTTGTAAAGTAGTGGCGGATTATAAACGCCAGATCACTAAAGGTCTTGCATGGAAATCCAACCTCTCTTTATTTATGAGTTACAAAGGTTCTGATTTATCCAACTGGACATGGACTAATGGTGTGACGACAGCGATCAAGGGATTTGGTGTTGGTCTTGATTTTGGCCTACGTGGCAATAAGCAGGAAGCATTGGCTGCAGGATTAACCGACAATCCATTGCAAACTTATTGGGTGCTAGGTTTAACCTATGCACTCGGATCCAAATAAATCATCTCGAAAAACTGTCATGAAATACGCTGTTGGTCTTTGGGCACTATTACTGATAACCCTCGTGAGGCAAGTCGAGGCGCAGTCATTTTATTTTGGGGCTGATCTCTCGTATGTCAATGAAATGGAAGATTGCGGTGCTGTGTATAAAGCAGGGGGGGAAGCAAAAGATCCCTACGCTATGTTCAAAGACTACGGATGTAACCTTGTAAGGTTGCGGTTGTGGCATACACCTTCATGGTATGATGCGTTGAATGATGGAAACAGATACAGCGACCTTGCAGATGTGGCGAATAGTATATCCCGTGCAAAAGCACAAGGCATGGATGTATTGCTGGACTTTCATCTTTCGGATACATGGGCTGATCCGGGCCACCAGGTTGTACCTGCTGCATGGGCTGCTGTTGTGAACAATCAAACACTATTGGCCGATTCACTGTACAATTATATTTATGCAACACTGGCTTCGCTTGGGGATCAAGGCTTATTCCCGGATATTGTTCAGATAGGCAATGAGACCAATCGTGGCATATTACTTTCTCAGGCTGTGAACGATCAGGGATGGACGCTTGACTGGAACAGAAATGTTGCTTTATTCCAGGCCGCACAAAATGCTATCGATGCTATTGAATTGACATATAGCACTACGATCAAGTCTGCTATTCATATCGCAGATCCGGAAGATGTAGAATGGTATGTTGAGCAATTTGTAGCGAATGGATTTACAGCCTTTGACATCATAGGCATCTCGTATTACTGGCAATGGCATCAGCCGATAACCTTTGCACAGGTGGGTGATGTTGTCAGCAGGTTGAAACAAAATTATCCAGGCAAAAATGTAATGTTGTTTGAAACCGCCTATGGATGGACTACACAGAATGCAGATGCTGCCAATAATATTCTGTTCAATACGTATCCAGGGTATTCACCACTCAGTTCCGATAATCAGAAAAAATGGATGATTGATCTGACGCAGGAGGTTATTGATAACGGAGGTTCTGGAATTGTGTATTGGGAACCAGCATGGGTTAGTACTGGTTGTTCGACACAATGGGCGCAGGGATCTTCCTGGGACAATGCGACCTTCTTTGATTTCAATGATGAAGTGCAGGAAGAAGGTGGGATAGGATGGATGACACATCCATATGATTTTATTTTATCTACTGAAGATGATTCTGATCTATCTGAAAGCATCTCATTTCAATATGCAGATGGTGGTATCATGATCACGGTTCCGGATAATGTACGGTTAACGTATCCTTGCAGATTTAGGATGTATAGTCTGGATGGAAAATTGATGCAGTCGGTTTCTATTGCGTCAAGAGAAGAAATGATGGGGAATCGAATAGCAGTGTCGTCCATTTTGCCTGGAATATATTTGGGGACGATTGAAGATGCCAATTCAAAAAACTTTAGTGGGAAGATTGTCCACTATTAAATGAGTTATCCCAGGTTTAAAATAGGTAGGGACAGGTCGCGACCTGTCCCTACCTATTTTAAACCTGGGATAACCAAACAAAAAAGGCAGCGACGTCAGTCACTGCCTTTCTTCTTAATCCAATTTGATCAATCTCAATTTGTCCTTTCGGTATAAATTGATTTTAAACCTATTAATTCTTTGTAATAGTGTACTTGTATTTCGTCACTTTAAAGATCAACATATCGATGGTATAATTGCCTGCCTCTGTTATGGCAATATTTTCACCATTTACATCCAATGTTTTGTTGTTCTCATTATCCCCGTAGTTGAAATCCCAGGAATCATTGGTCCTGAACTTTATACTTCCTGGCACAAGATCAAGTGTAATGCTGAGTTTGTTGGCAATTGGATCATAGATCAAATCCTGATCAGAATCCCATCCACCTGGTGTAGCGTCTCCAATAAGTCCCCAGTTGGCCAACTGGCGTGTATGTGTTAATGTGACGAGGTTAACATTAAGTAAATAAGTCCCTGAAGTGGTTATAGGAATATCAGTTCCTTCTAACTCAAGAGAACCATCATCCCCATTATCACCCCAGTTGGTAGACCATGAAGGGCCATCAGTGTATTTGAATTTAGCATTCTCTTCACCCATATAGACATAACCTTCAAACTTACTGTCTGCTTTGGCGGAATAGATAATGGTAGTATTATTAGTTGGATCCCATCCTTGATAGCTGCCAGGCACCTGCAGTTGAGGATATACGATAGTTGTTGTATAAGGAATTACCGTCACAACTACGCCTTCAGAAACAAGTGCTTCGGCATCTGAATTCACGGTGGCAATAATTCTGAGTTCAAGGTCTACTGGTGTTTCACCTTCCAGACCTTTTGCTAAAAGAACAGTATTCAAATCACCCTGCGTAACTACGAGGCTCAAACCGGTGGAAGAACCTATTGTAGTGGGTTCAGCAAAATTATTACCTGCTTTGTCTAATGACACGATATAGGTAGCTGCTGCGTTAAAACCAAAATCAGCAGCCGTCCATGTGAAAGCAGGAAGTTCTTCAGCAGCAGTCACTTCCTTCAGTTCAATAATAGTTCCTGCTGCCGGAGCAGTAAGGACGGAAGCAGCATTATAATGAATAATGGGTCCAAACTCATCTTCTTTGCAGGCCCAAAAAGCTATGCCCACCAAGCCGGAGAGAACGATATATTTTAAGTATTTCATATTGATTATTTTTTTAAATTAAGTCACTTGTTATTAGAATCAATACCCGGTATTCTGAACCAGATTAGGATTTGCTCCCAGGTCTGAAGCCGGGATTGGAAGTACATCATAGAAAGAACTAACCGCTCTTCCTTCCATCACACCACCTTTCCATTGCCATAGGTAATCTGTGTCAGAAAACTTACCAAAACGAACCAGGTCTGTTCTACGATGACCTTCCCAGAACAACTCTCTTGCACGCTCATCCAACAGAAAATCAAGTGTGAGACCAGCCTGATCTATATTGCCTGATGCACCATTATAGGCTCTTGCACGTATCTGATTGACATAGTCTAATGCATTGGCCATACTACCACCTCCACCACGCACTACACATTCAGCATACATAAGGTAGATATCAGACAACCTGAACATAGGGAAATCTGTGTCAACAAAATCATTATGAGATCCTAGCTCTCCAGTTGACTTAACATTGCTCCATTTACCCACTGCATACCCTTCAGTAAATACTGAGATGTCATTGATATCGAGACTTTGACCGTCTGTAATAAACTGGGCTCTGCGATCAAAACTAGTCAGCTCAATAGAGTATGTGTGATCAGGTTTGTCAAGAAATAAGGTCACTTTATAATTTCCTGCATTCGCAATGGCAATATTGTCACCATTCCTTTCAAGTAAAGCATCTTTACCCGTATCGCCGTAGTTTAAATCCCATCCATCATTTGCCCTGAATTTAATATCTCCCGGCACTAAATCTAACTGAATGCTCCAGCTATTGGAAGCTGCATCATATGTCAAATTTTGATCTGAATCCCAGCCACCCGGGGTAGCAGATCCAATAAGACCCCAGTCTGTTTTTAACAAAGTATAAGTTAACGTATTGAGATCCACATCAATCTTATAAAATCCAGGATCTGCTGCTTTGATATTGTCTCCACCCTGATCCAAAACACCATCTGCTCCGGTATCACCATAATTGACATCCCATGCAGGACCATCTGTAAATTTGAATTCGGTGTTAGCATCCGTAAAATTGAGATACCCTTCATATTTACCATCCACATTAGCAGAAGCAAGTACAGTAGATGTTTTAGTAGGATCCCATCCCTGGTATCCACCTGGTACATAAAGAACAGGATACGTTTCATTACCCGGGTTTGGTGCTACGATGACACTACCTGTTCCAATGGCAGGGAATTTAGCTACAATAGCACTGGTCGTGCGTACACCACCCCATCCACCGGCGACACCATAATCCAATGGCAACATTGAACCACCAATAGGAGCATGAACTAAAAATGTAGTTCCACCATAGGTTTGTGTCCGAAGCCCATCAAATGCAACTGGGAAAATCACTTCGCTTGCAAGGTGATTATCAGCTTTGAATAAGTTGGCATAAACAGGATCAAGGGTATATCCTGCACCAATGATTTTATCACAATAGGTAATACAATCCGTATAGCGTGGCGTGCCAAGATATGTTTCAGCATTCAGATACAATTTTGCTAACACACTCCAGGCAGCAGCCTGATCTGCTCTGGCATATTCATTAGCCTGTGGAGCCGGTAATTGGTTTTCAATATCCTTAAGTTCTGATTCAACATAGGCAAAAATGAATGCCTTATCCTTTTGTGGAGGAAAGTACTTTCCTACTCCATCATTTTCATCAACGAATGGCACGTTACGGAAAAGATCTAATGCATGCCAGTAACTCAGTGCTCTCAGGAATCTTGCTTCTGCACGGTATCCAATGACATCATTGCGAAGATCACCGGTCACACCACGACTATCAAGTTTGGCCTCTGTAGTTTCGCGAATCAACTCATTGCAAAGTGCGATCTGAAAATAGATCCGACCATATAATGCTGCAATGAATCCATCATTGGCATCCCAATCCTGGTAATGAAAATCCTTAATGGTGGCATCATTCCATCCAATAACTGCCTCGTCTGTAGCCAGTTCCTGTGGATACCAGTACATACGTAGGTATGCACCAAATCCCTCATTAACACCGGAAATATCCGGTTTCCCAGCAGGTCCCTCCTGACCTGTCACAGCAAGACCTGCATACAATTTGGCCAACACTTTTCGATATGTAGTGGGATCATCATAAACCACAGCTGCAGTCACCTCATCGGTATCCAGCGGAATAGTATTTAGATCATCGAAACATGCCGATAGGATGGCGGTAAAGCTGAGGAGAAGGAGTAAATATTTTATGGTTATTTTTTTCATATCAAATTTGATTTAAGCTGTTTTAGAATCTGACATTTACGCCAAATAGAAATGTTCGTGAACGCGGGTAAAGATTGTTATCAATGCCTGTGCTGACATTATTATTGATGTCTCGTACTGCAATTTCCGGATCAATGCCTTCATAATTTGTGATGACAACAGGATTCTGAGCAGTTGCGAAGATTCTCAGGTTTTCAATGCCTTTGCCATTTGTAATCAGATCATAACCGGCAGTGATGTGATCGATCTTAAAGAACGAAGCATCCTGCACATAGAAATCACTCCAATATTGAGGTGACGAGAAATCAATTTCCTCAGTACGAACATCCGTATTGTTAAGGTAACCACCATCAACCCCTCCGGAACTATTATAAATAAACCCCGAATTGCCTTGGCTTACAAGATTATTATTATAGACATAGTTTCCAATGCTTGCTCTAGCCCCTGCAGAGATATCAAACCGGCCAAGATCAAGAGTGGTATATAACCCAAGTGTGAAGTCCGGTGCAGCTTTCTTGTTTTGTACAAAATCGTTATTGTTGATGAGCCCATCCCCATTGATATCCACATAAAGATTTTCGATAGGAACACCCGCTGCATCATATACCTGGTTGGCGACATAGAAAGAATATGCAGGATAACCTACGCTATGAATTTGAACTGTATTTCCAACTCCACCAGAAATACCACCGGTTAGAACTCCGACATAATTAGGATCATCTGTTACGGTCAATTTGGTGATTTCATTTTCATTGAATGCACCATTCACCCCAAACGACCAAAATTTATTGCCATTTTGCCAAGGCACTGCATTAATAGAAGCCTCAACGCCTTTATTACTCAAATTGCCAACATTAGTAAGGATGAAGTTGGACAGATTTGTTCCAGCAGCAACTGGAATATAATTAATAAGGTCTTTTGTCTCACGAATATAAAAATCAACTGAACCGAATACCCGGTTGTCAAAGAAACCATAGTCAAGCCCTGCGTTATATGTGGTTGTTTCTTCCCACTTGATATTGGCATCATATGGCTGAGGGCGGTACGTTTGAACGTATTCATTTCCAAACTGATATTGTGCCGTAGGTGTGCTTGCGAGGTATCTAGGGAGATATGGATAGTAGTCATCATTGAGTCCTTGCTGACCTGTGATACCCCAGCCAAGACGAAGTTTGAGTTCTGTATCTGCTGCATCAGTTCCTTTCATCATTTTCCATGCGATAGCAGCTCCCGGGAATGTACCCCATCGGCTATCCTCAGAAAACCTTGATGTACCATCCCGGCGAAGCGTGAACGTCAGGAGGAAGTCATCATAGAACGTGAAATTGGCCCTTCCAAACAAGGAAATCAAATAGTATTCTTTTGGGGTCACATCATAAGGTGTAAGTGTATCCGTTGATACACCTTCCATAGGATAAGCTTTTGTGGCAACAAAGTCATTTGATTTGTAGAAATGCTGCCAGGAATAGCCAGCCATCAGATCCATATCGATATTTCTGCCTAACCCATCAGCATAATCAAGGTAGAATTCGAGCAACTCATTTTTATTATCCTGGCTATAATGTTCACTGCGTCCTGTATTGTACTGGAAAGCTGCAGTTGTATCGATAAACTTAGTGCCTTCGCCATCGGATTTGTCATATCCCAGATTAAGATTGGCTCTCAGATTTTCAAGAAACCAAAACCTATAGTCTATTTGTGCTCCAAGTATATATCGATTGACGGTAGAATTAGCATCTGTTTGCTCTATCAAAGCCAATGGATTATCTGGGCTCAAGGTACTAGGCGATCCATCCGAATTCAACCAGGTAAAATAGTTACCATATGCATTATCTGCATGAACCGCTTGTGTGGGATCAAAAAAGGCAGCTGCACCGATAGCACCCTGATCAGCAAAATGATTTTTATCAATCATGTATTTCCCCGACAGGTTAAGCTGAAGCTTGTTATCAAAGAATTTAGGGCTAAGGTTCAGGGCAGCAGTCGTCCTGTTGAAATTGTCTGTTTTCAAAAGACCGTCTTTATCTGAATATCCTCCGGACAAGCGATATGGAATTTCACCTACGTGACCTGTCAGCGCTAAGCTGTGGTCATGTGAAAATCCCTGTTGATAGATCTGGTCCTGCCAGTCAGTTTCTGCATCGCCGAGCAAAGATTGTGCAGCACCTCCTGCAGGATAATGACCTTCAATATATGTCCGGAAAGCACCTGGATTAAGTACTGTAGCTCTTTTAGTAATGTCTGAAAAACCTACGTTTCCGGTATATTCAACACTGAATTTATCAGCCAGGCTTCCCTTTTTGGTAGTGATAATAATAACCCCATTGGAAGCACGTGATCCATAAATAGCTGTAGCAGAAGCATCCTTCAGGACAGTAAACGTTTCAATATCATTTGGATTAACAATATTCAGGCTATTACGGGAACCACTGATCTGATCACCTGAAACCGGGATACCATCAATAATGATAAGTGGATCATTCGTTGCACTCAAAGATGAACCACCTCTGATCCTAATGACAGCACCTGCTCCAGGCTCACCAGTTGTCACGACATTCACACCTGCTACCTTTCCTACGATCAATTCCTGGGCAGAAGTAATAGCACCACGATTGAAGTCTTCTTCTTTCACAGTACTTATGGCACCGGTTACATTTTCACGTTTTACAGTACCATACCCTGTCACAACGACATCTTCGAGTATTGCCCCTTCACCCATGATGACTGAAAGCTGGGAAGAATTACCTAGGTCCATGACCACCGTATTGTATCCTGTATAGGAAAACTGTAATTGAGTTGTACCTGCCGGAACATCAAGCTTAAACCCGCCATCAAAATCTGATACAGTTCCAACAGTGGATCCTATGGCAAGGATGTTGACTCCGATCATTGGTTCTCCTGAATCATCTGTAACTGTACCTGATACAGTTCGTTGAGCCTCTGTTATGCCAAAGGCAAAAACCCAGAAGAACGCCAGCATTATAAAGCGCTGTAGTAGTTTATTCATAAGTTAGTTTTGTTAGTATAAATTAAAAAGTTTGTCCTGAGAGAGTATGGGTGTCCATCATTATCTTAGATGTTCATTGGACTAAGGATATGCAAAGGCGAATTTACACATCCTTAGCAATTATGCAACAATAATATATTTCATTTTCATGGATATTATCTTGGTTAAGTTAAGTAATTGGCTGTCAGCACCTATCAATCATTTTGGTAAAGCAAAATTTCCCAAATTTTTATTTGTTTTGATTTTCACTATTTGGATGCATCCTGCGCTGGGATTGATTCATAGCCAATCCCGTATTGATCAGATTGAGGTGGGAGAGGATGGCATCATGCGCTGGCATGCTACCGGCACTGATGTAACAGGTTTTGGCTTTAACTATACTGTCCCTTTTGCTCATGCTTACCGAATGGGCAAAAAAATGGGCGTGGACCTTAAAAAGGCTATTGATCAGGATGTATATCAATTTGCACGCCTTGGACTGGATCTCTACCGTGTCCATGTCTGGGATTGTGAAATCAGTGATACTTTGGGCAATCTTATTGATAATGAGCATCTTGAATTGCTGGATTATTTACTACATCGCCTTGAGGAGCGCCATATCAATGCTATTATTACCCCTATTGCGTATTGGGGTAACGGATGGCCTGATCCAGATGATGCCACACCTGGCTTTTCTTCTAAATTTGGTAAGGCTAATTGCCTGACGGATCCAATGGCTATAAAGGCTCAGGAAAACTACCTCGCCCAATTTGTCAATCATGTCAACCGGTACTCAGGCATGTCGTATAAAAACTACAAGACTATTCTTGCCTTTGAGATCAGTAACGAACCGCATCACCAGGGAAAACCTTCTGAAGTAACGGCATTTGTCAAGAAAATGAAAGATGCTATTCGTTCCACCGGTTGTACCAAACCTGTATTTTATAATGTTAGCCACAGTGTCCATCTCGCAGAGGCCTATTATGCAGCTGGCATTGATGGGGGCACCTTTCAATGGTATCCTACTGGTCTTGGATTTCAAAAAGAATTGGGTGGAAATATGTTGCCCAATGTGGACAGATATACTATTCCATTTGATGACGTCATGAAAAAGAATGGCTCAGCAAGGATTGTGTATGAGTTTGACGCCGCAGATATGGCTTCCACATACATGTATCCTGCTATGGCCCGGAGCTTCAGGACGGCCGGGATCCAGCTGGCTACGCATTTCTCCTATGACCCTACTTACCTGGCTCCTTATAATACGGAGTACAATACGCACTACATGAACCTGATCTATGCGCCGCGCAAAGCATTGAGCCTGATGATCTGCGGTGAAATATTCAGGAGCATACCCTTGTACAAAGATTATGGTGTGTATCCTGACAATACTTCCTTTGGTCCTTTCAGGGTTAGTTATGAAAACGACCTGGCGGAAATGGTGACGGATGAAAAATTTATCTATACGAATCATACATCCTCCAAGCCATCGAATCCGGATAAACTGAAGTTGATAGCCGGATGGGGAAATTCCCCTATAGTGGAATATGATGGTACCGGGGCTTATTTTCTGGATAAAATAGCAGAAGGTGCATGGCGAATTGAGATTATGCCGGATGCAATCGTTGTAGGGAATTTATTTGGACGCAATAGCCTTGAAAAAACGGTAGCGGTCATCAAGTATGATCAACATAAATTGAAATTCAACATACCAGGGTTTGAAAATGGGTTTACGTTGGCACGAGTGGCAAAGCCGGATTCAATCATGTATCGTGAAGCCACTAACAAGCGTGTGGAATTGAAACCAGGTGTCTACCTCTTATTGAGTAGTTCGTATCAAAAGAAAGATCCGTTTTCGTTTCAATCAAAAATAAAATGGGACGAAACATTGACTTTACCGGCTGGATCTACTAAAGCCTATGAACCATATTCATCTGCCCGGAAAAGAAGAACCAATGCCGCTGATTCCGCTGATTCCGCTGATACCACTGATTCTGCTGATTCCGCTGATTCTGCTGATTCCGGTGGTCCCATATCACTATTTGATGTGGCCGAAGATGACCCATGGCTCAACCGCGTTTGGATTCCGGAGTCAGGCGCTAAAAAGGATATCCATACCGGCAACAAACATTTTGAGCTCTCGTTACCTGGATTAACCTCTATTGATGAGGAGAATCCAAACGGTCCACTTATTGCGGATTATTCCATGCGCCATTACTTTGGTGATCTTATAACGCTTAGAAAAAATGATGTCCTGGGGAAGAAAACCATTGT
>Ga0138256_10005802_pt1 | contig 13069 bp, 6 predicted proteins | sample KNB2016incub_MG_FD_105486 | JGI IMG/M metagenome (GOLD analysis project Ga0138256, IMG submission 105486) | Active sludge microbial communities from wastewater in Klosterneuburg, Austria - KNB2014incub_MG | ecosystem: Engineered > WWTP > Activated sludge > Unclassified | place: Austria... | reverse complement strand
GCGCCAAATCGACGCTTTTCGCAGGTCGAGCGCTTTCTGTGCTTCGCTCAATCGGCCGGCAATGCATTCGGCCGCCACGAATGCCAGCGCCGCCGTATCCTCTGCGGCAAACGTGTCTCGCTCGCCGAAAACGCGCGCTTCCATTGCGAGCCCCGAGAGCCCCAGCGCTCGTTCCACCTCGTCGGCGAGCGCCATGTACGCGTCTCGAAGCAGAACCGCATCCCTCATTCGATCGCAAAGCGCATAGACGGCTTTCTGATACGTCGCGATGGCACGAGGCACATTCGCGGTATGCGACGGAACCATTCCCGAAAGATCGAAGGCGAATTCTGAAAAAAGTACGTATCGGGCGAATACGTCTCGAATGGCCGAAACATCCTCCGGCGCGTGGAAGCCGAATACGTCGGCTAACATTCGACGAAGTTCATCCAGCACGCCGGTCTTGCGCAGCGCATTGCGCGCTCGTGCCGAATCGAGCAACAATACGGCGCCAATCTCGAACGAATCCTCCGTTCCAAGCGCTTCTGCAAGCAGCGGGTATCCCGTCTTTTGTGCGAATGCCTCGAGCTGCGCGAGCGATGGATGACCCTGCGACGCAAACAAGCGATCAATCTCCGCAATGCGATCGGGCATCGCCTTTCTAGCGAGCGCATCGAGCGCATGGTCAGGTTTGTCTCCGAATGATGCACCGATGAGTGCATACGCCTCGAACGGTTCACGCACTCGTACAGCTTCGGTTCGTCCGCGCTCCCACGGGACGTAAATCAGCATTCGCTTCACGGCGCCGCTTTCGGGATTGATCAATTCTGCAAACGCAGCATCTGCTTTGCGTCGAGCTTCGAGCATCGACGTGCGCGCGTCAACCGACACGAGCCCCGGCAAGGTGAGTGCATCGAGCAATGCTCCAAAGACGTCCGACGGATCATAGAAAACGACGATGCGACGATCTTCGAGCAACTCTTCGAGCCTGGTTCGGACGAGGTCAAGAATGGGTGAAGGCATAACGTCGAGCCTCTCGGGTGATGAACCACAGTCTTTTCAACAATTTCTTGAAGGAGGGCGAACGACGGCGACTGCCTCGATTGAACGAGAGCTGTTCAGCGAGCCAGAGTTGGTGCCCGACGGCGGAATAGGGATACCCGAGGAGTTCCGTGACCAACGACTTGCAATCCCGACGCCCCTCGGCCGTCAATGGCGGATGAAATCGATGATCGGGCTGAAATGTGCCGCGTCGACGCATTGACCATCTATCCGCAATGAACCATGCCTCGAATTCACGGTTGGCAACCGCTACGGACACGGGAATACCACGAGCAGCGACACGACTTCTTGCTTCGAGCGCAGGAGCAAGCTCACACGGCAAGTCATCATCCGCATCGACGAGCACCAAAATGCCATGGGCACCTTTGCTCCTGGCAATATCGATGTAATATTCGATCCCAAGCTTTCGACCCGGATCGTACCCGGTTTTCAGACGCGAGCACCCGTGTGTCACAATGGAGCTGATATGCCATGTCCAACATTGCGACGCCCATTGTTGCTTTGCTGCAAGCCACCGACGGATCAATGCTGGAACAGCAAACCGCTCACCTGTCCCTTCCACGATGCATTCGATGTGGACACGTCGTCGATTCATTAGAGATCCAAAAGGTCTTGGTCAAACGTCTCGGCCTGTTCCTGAAGACAAAAACCATTGATGTTCATGAGCGAGCCCACCGTCGTCGAGGGATCCTGAGCAAGCAGTTGCATCGTGCTCGCACCGAGTCGATACATGCGAGAGATGCCGGCTTCCCATTGGATGACGTGTACGCCTGCTCCAGAGGCGGCAGGTCTCCGATTCAATAGCTCGATCGAATGCGTCGTCACCACGATCGGTAGCTCGTTCCGTTTGACTTCGATGGCCTCCAAGAGCACATCGAGCGCCAACGGGTGAATGGAATCTTCGATTTCGTCGAACAAGACCAACGTCGGCTTCGGCGACTGGTCGAGCGCGAGCAAGACGCCGAGAGCCCGCAGCGTACCTTGCGAAACCGCTGGTGCGGCGAAATCATCGGTGTGCGTGGCATCCCGCCTCTGCTTGATATAAATGCCTCGGAGACCATACAACACACGCGCATCGATGTCGGCGATACCGTTCGTCAATGCGCGCAATCGTGCAAGAATGCTTCGATATGCTTCCGGCCGTGTCTTCACAGCTGCGGGTACTTCGCCGCCGTTGCCCCCGTGCTTCTCGAGGGCCGTCTTGTTCCGTATCAGCGCCGGTGTTGCAATCATTTGGGGCACGATGTCGTATGCGCGCATGCCCGCCACTCCCTTGTAGACGATATCCCATAGTTGCGTGATCGCAATGGCTGGCAACACCAGCCGCTCTGGCAACACCTGTGGTCCAATGCCGCGCACCCCCGTCTCGAAGTCCGCCCCACGCCGGTAAAACCCCTCCGATGGCGCCTCCCTCACGCGCAATGCTTCCTCAATCGTTTGTCCTCGCTCGAGGATTCGAAACCCATACAGCATGCGGATGGCGCGCCCTGCAAGCTCCGCCGTCATGACGACAGACACGCCCACGGAGGCGTCTTCACCCGCCCCGCGCCGCAAAATGCCATACAACCCTTCACGCCGATCCAGCGCATTCGGCAAATTGTCCGTGACCGCTTCACGCATGAACTCCACGGCATCGAGGAGACTCGACTTTCCCGCCCCGTTTTCCCCAACGAGAAACGTCAGGTCCGCAAGCGTGAGCCGCGCGTTGTCAAATGCCCGAAAATTCTCCAAACGAATTTCTTCGATACGCACCTTCGGCGCCGCGCTGCTCATTTCGCATTCTCCCCGTCGTCCGTGCTAGGCAACGACATCTGTGGCGCAACCCCTTTTTTCACCGCTCCCTTTTTCGCTGGCGCCCGTGGCTTCGCCCGCGTGGTCGCATTGGCCTTGTTCGCGTCGGGCTCGTCCTTCAAAAGATCCTCACGCCCGTGCGCAATCGCCATCGACTTGTCCTTGCGGCACTTTTCCTCCACCTTGGTAGGCCGCACCTTCATGGCCAAATGCGCCCAATCCAAATCCCCCTTCACCAATTCCTCATACGCATTTTGCAGCGTGTCCCGCCACTTGCCCAGTCGAAACGCTTGATAGAGCGGCGCGAGCGTCACGACGAACCCATCATCCGCATGCGGCGCATATCCCGCCCGGAGCTGCTCCTCGATGTTGTCCGAAAATCGTTGGCTCTCCTCAATCTCTCGTTCGAGCACCTCCAGCCGCTCCATCCGCTTCTTCGCCGAGTCATCGTTGACGAGTCGGTCGCGCTCTTCCCGCAACTGGTCCAGCCGCTCGCGCAATCGATTGACGATGCCCGGCAATGTCGAAGCGTCGAAGCGCGGCATGTACACCCACGCAACAAAACCTCCCGACGTCGTCGACAATGGACAATAAATCGGTGCTTGTCGCCGGCTCTTCGAATATCGCGCAAGATGATCCGCGAAAAACCCGTTTGGACTACGCAACCAATCGACGACCGACTTCACCCCGAGCGCTGCCGCGATGTCCTGTTCCCAACGCGGCCACGCGTCACCGAAAAGATGCTCGCATGCCTTTTCCACTCGGCCCAGAAAAGAATGCTCCGACCGATGACCAAGCGCGTCGTCTCGCGTGTCGTCGATGAGCACCCCCGGCCATGCAATCGCAAGGGGATAGTGCGTCGTTTCCCACGACGCTGGTATGCCCTCCGGGGGCTTCGTCGGATCGGTTCGGCTTGCCAACCACGCTTCCGTCGCAATTCGATCGGCCGTTGCGGGAAGCCCCTCCGCATTCACGAGTTGCCCCAGCGGACATGGTGGCAATGGGTCGAATGGGTCGGCAAACGTTGGAATCCATGCTGGATGCGCGAAAAGACGCACGTCCCATCGGCCAAACGCAAGACCGACCGCGTAGCTGACAATATCGGCCGCGGCTCGATAAAGGTCGTCCTCACGCAACAGGTTCCATCGTCGTCGTTCCTCGGCAATGCGTTGGGGCGGTGCTTGAAAGATGCGGCAAAGCGTCGCTTCGTCCCGGAATTTGACTTGTTTCTTGCGGCGGTGTTCGACGCGGACATCCATTTCGGCGTCCTCGCCTCCGGGCAGCACGTGTCCATCAAGTTTGTCTTTCGTGAGGTACGCGCGGCGGAGTTGCGTTTCGTCGATCGGGTCCGTGCCGGGCAAGTTCGCGAGCGGCGATTCGAGCTCTTCGTGCATGACTTGGCGATCGCGCTCGGAAAAACCGTAGGCCGTGGCCACGATGTCGTCGATTTCCGCTTGAATCGCCGCTAGACGAAAGACACGTTCCTCGCGAGCACATACGCGGGCGCGTGTGGCTTCTTCGAGGTTTCCGGGGCGAGCACCATCGGGCAACGGCAGAAGAATGGGCGGTACGGCGAACGCGACGGTGGTTTCACCCGTATCGTCGTCTTCGATTTGGCCCAGACGAACGATCTCGACGGCTTCGGTCGCGAGCGTGGAAAGGCGTTTGGCTTGGTCATCGGTCAGGGATGGCCAGGGGAGATCACGAATGAGGCCGACTTCATAAGATTTGGCCATTGCCGCGGAAGATGAATCTACGTTCCCAAAGTTTGACATGAGCAACAAATAAGCCGGTGCGGAACAAAGGAGCCCCAGCAATGGTACGCGCTGGTCCGCGAGCGACGAAAATGCGGACGGGCCTTTGTCGCCGAATGCACAGCCTGCCGGCAAAACCCGCGTAGAAATTCGGAGATTGGTTCGTCGCGGCCACGTCACGCCGCGCTGCCCATAGTAGGGTGAATTTCGGATGTATGCCTTGGGAAATGCTGCGATCTCTTTGCCATTGCCATTCCAGCGAATAACCAAATGCACGTCATCGTAAAATGGTCGATACTCCCCGCCTTTGGCAAACCGCGCCCAATCCTTGTCGAGCGCAATCGCGCTGGGAAAAACTTCCCACCCCAAACGAAGAAAACGAAAATCATCCGAAGTTTGAGCTCCGACGACTGCGTCAGCAAAGCTCTTCACTCTGGTCTTACAACCACAAACTCTTGCCAGTTCCTCTGACATCCAATATCCGTACGCACTGCTTGGTAAATCATCGAATCTCTTCGCTGGCACCTCACTCACGGCCCGGTGCGTGCTTCCTTCGCGCAATGCTTCACGCAGCGTCTCTTCCTTTCGTCCGGTTTTGACCAACCGCACCCACGTGCCCAATGCCTGTTTGTCGCTGCCCTGCCGAATCACAGCGGCGACCGTTTCCACTTTCGCGTTGAGCACTCCGTACCCGAGGTCCGCTGCCGTTTCGACGGTTCCCTTTGTTCCCAGGATCTCCTTGCGAAAATCCTCCAGCGTTGACAAACCAATCCAACTGCGACTCGTGATTGCTCCAACTCGCCCCGCCGATTTCAGCATTTCGAGCGTTCGCTCGTAAAACATTGCATACAGATCATGCCCCGCGTTCGGATACGCGCCATCGAGCCATTGCTTCGTCGATTCGCTTGGACTTCCAAACGGCGGATTCATCAAAATGACATCGTATTTTTTGCGACTCAAATCGAAAAACTCCACGGCATGCTGCACCGCTTCCGAAATGAGCCGGTTCTTGTAGTGCGTCGATTCGTCGTCCTCTTCGGCAAACGACCGCAATGCCTGGACGATTCGGTCTTCGGCGTCGTGCCAAAACGTGTTCTGATCCAAGAACTTGGCGAGCGCCGCTCGCTCTTCCAGCGTCAGTTGCTGCGGCTCCTCGAATTCGGCAAACATCGCCCTCGTTTTACCGAGCCCCATGACCTGCTTGCGTTTCTCGAGGGCTTCTTCCCGCGCCTTCTGCACGGCAGCTTCGATCCCTCCCTCGGCGCGAAGCAAGACGCCCATTTCGCCTACATCCTCGAAAAACTTCTCGACCACGGAAAACAGCGCCGGGTCCAGTTTTTCCTTCAATCGCGTACGAAATACCGCATCGTCCGGCAAACGCGACGCGCACACGAGGTTCATCCGGCCAAGCGGTGGGCGATCCTTGCCCTTCAAACCAAGGTCCGCGAAATGCTTGTGCGCACGCAGCCACAAGGATAACTCGGCCTCCTGAATGCATCGCGCGTCGATGTCCACACCATGAACATTGTGCTCCAGAATCAGCCGGGGAATCTGTCGCAGGAAAGATGGTTCGTCCGGGTATTGCTCCCAAAGCGGAACGAATTCGTCGCTCTTGTGAAACTTGCCCGCCCACGCTTCGCGGTAGATCGTCGTGAGCAAATCGAAGACGTACAGCAAGAAATGCCCGCTCCCACAGGCGGGATCCAATATCGCAATCGTCCGAGGATCACGCGCGCGAGCCGCAGGCAAGTCCTTGGGTTTCAGCAAGTACTGACATTCCTGCACAAGCTGCGTGTCGCCTCCCGTCTGCTCGACCCACAAGCGCCCGAGCGTGTTGTCGGTCAAAAAGGCGACCACCCATCGGGGCGTGAAAAACTGATTGCGAACGGCAAGCTCACGCGCATTGCGCGGCGCATCGTGCTCGCGCATTTCCTTGCGTTCGTCCGCGTCGTTGTATTCCTCGAAAATCCACCCCAGCGTATCCTCGTCGCCTCGAAAGAGCGGCGCGAGTTCGTCCGAGCAAAGCTTGGAAAGAACCTCGTCGAATGCCTTGGACTGCGGAAACAACAGGGCCGCTGAGTTCCTGCGATCGAAGACGCTGGGCAGCTCGCACGCAAGCTCGTCGAATTGGCACGCCAAGAAGCGGGCGTACGCTTCGTCGTGCGGACCGAGCGCAGTATCGCCCGCAATGCGCTGGTAAAGGCGAAAACCGCTCGATTCCCGGCCCTTGCGCACGCACTCGATGACGATTCCGCGTTCTTCGGCCATTCGCAACGCCGCAATCTTGTGCAGCGCCACGTAGCCGATTTCATATTTCATCTCGTCATAAGCGGCTTGCGTCCGCGCAACGTCGTCGGAAGCCGCGCGAAGCTTCAACGTTGCATGCCAATCCCGCAACATGCCGGCCACGTTTCGCTGCCACGACGGCAAATGTGTCATCTGCTCGATGGGTGTCGGGCGTCCGCTTTTCGGATCAAATCCATAAGGCGCCTCGAGCTGAAGCCCAATGTCCCCCACCTCGCGACGTTTCCGATCTCCCACCAAAGCTCGCCGACACGCAGCGACAGCGCGAGACAATGCATTTCGAAGTTCGTCGCGGTTCATCGCGCTACCTCACGATCCGAATCGCGCCGAGCTGAATGCGTTCGAGCAGCCGTGCCTCGACCGTGCCCACGTACGCGCGCACGTCCTCGACATTTGCGAGAATCGTTGTCTCCGGGAAGATCTCGTCGGCGCGCACGTCCTCGACGGGCGGCGTCGTGCCGTTTGTCGTTGTTTCATCGGCGATTTGTCGGCCAAACGGTACGCGCGGAGCAACTTGGGGCGTTGTCGCATCGATTCGGCCAATCCATTGCTCCTCAAGGCGCGGCAATTCGAGGCGCCGTAACAGCAGCCGTCCGAGAAGCGTAGCGGAATCGAAAGGTGCCTCGGGCAAGTTTTCCGTCGAAAGCGCTTCTTTGATCAGAGCGTACTCTTCATTGCGTAGACGTAAGAATCCCGCTCGCGCGCTCAGCCTTTCCCACACTTGGGCAATGGATTCACGCAATGCCAATCGTTCAGCGGTGTACGTGGCGAGCACGGCGTCTCGCAATACGCGGGCTGCTTGGCGCAATTCGGGCAGTTTGTCATGGAATGAATCACGCCCCAGAACCTCCTCGAGCGCCGTTACGGAGGGATGATCTCCGAGCGTGCGGATGTCGGGAAAAAGCTCGCACGTTTCGCGAATTTTTGCTAATAAGGACCGGGCGGATTGGACTTCTGCCTCGCCACCGTCTTTGAGCATTTTCGTGACAGCACGGGCCCATTGCACATCCTCGGGGATTTTGCATTGCACGCTTCCGAGCAGGCTCGCCGCGCCGCCCGCGTCTTCCTTCAAGAGATCCGCCGCGGCCTGAAGCACCTCGCGCGCGCGATTCTCCCCAGGCAAACCCAAGAGACGCAGCCGATCTGGTAAAGATCCCGCCTCCTCCATGAAGGTGGGAAAATGCGCGCGCACGGAGCGACTGATCTGATCTTCGAGTGGAAGGACATCTTCGTTGAACAAGGCTTCGAGGCGTCGAGATGCGCGATCCAAAGCCTCCATGGGCACAGGCTCGCCGCGAGGGGAGATGCCGAGACGACTGAAGTTTTGTGTATTGCGCACGGCTTCGATTGCACGAGGTCCGGACGTACGAACGACGCCGTCGCCTCCGTGAAATTCGACTTCACCCGCCAACAGCAATGCGGCAAAAAGATACCGCGTGGTGTCTTTGGTGAAACCGTAGGGCGGTGCCAGAAAAAACTCGAGCAGCGCGCCTCCCTGCACACGCCCGGAACCACTTTGGTCGACGAGCGCGCGAAATGCCCGTCGAACTTCCTGCAAAGCCGGATGGCCCGTATGAATCGAGTGACGCCCGCCCTTTTTTTGTACGAGCCCCAAAGGATCGCGATCCTTATTTTGCTCGAGCCGGTCCAGCCGATCGGATGCTTCCAAAAACTTCTGCGCCACGTCGGCGGCGATGATCTTTTTGACGAGCCGGAATTGCGAAAAGACGTCTGCCGCCACAGAATCGAGAAACGCCATGCCGCTGCTGCTCACGGTGGTTCCAAGCTCTGCGACGGGACGCTTGCGACCGCGAAATACGAGAATGCCTTGACGCAAGACTTCCGTATAGCTCGACCGAACTGCATCTTTGGCTCGTTCGGCGCGACGCCTTTCCGAGCGAATGAAGCGTGCGATTTCGACGTCTCGCGTGCTGATTCGTCCGCCGTCTTTGCTCCGTCCGCTTTCCGCATGTTCAATAAACGACGACTTGCATGCGTCGACGAGATGTTCGAAGGCATCCGTCGGCCGCTCGAAAACCCAGAACGCTGTGTTTTTGTAATCGTCGCGTATTTGCGATTCCGCTTCGAGCGCGGCGACGCGCGCCTCGCGTGTCCCAGGCTCGACCTCTTCCAGCGAGAATGGTACGTCGCCATCTTCACCGGACAGGGGCATTCGTTCCAAGAGGACACGCGCTTTGACTGGTTTGATTTGTTCGACGCGCACCGTTGGAGGATCGACGAAAATGGCCCGAAGTACTTCGGTCCGAACCCTCGAAAGGTCGCTGCTCGTCGGTTTGTGTTCTTCGCGCTTCTTCTGCAGCGGTTGCACTTCGTCCGATAGAAAGACAAACCCGCCACTGCCGCCTTGATCCGTATCCGCGCGGAGCTCGACAAGCCCAAACGCCTTTGCATCGACGAGCCGATGCAGGGTTTTGCGCACTTCGTCCGAGAATCCCGGCACGCCAAATTCGTGGTACAGCAGAGCCGCGATGTTTTCAGCGGTACGAGGCCGATTTTCCAGCGGTTGAAGGGCTGCAACCGCCTTTGCGACGCGAATGGCAAGCCAATCGTCCTTGAAGTCTCGATGCTTGGCAATTCGTTCGACGCCTTCGACGGCATAACCGAAATCCGCGCGAAGGTCAGGCTTCAACGTATCGTACACGTCGTCAACGGCGACGAAGCGTCCAAGTGGACGCTCGGCGAGGGGCTCGGCACCTTTCGGAAGCATGCGACTCGCGTCGACAAGAATGTCTTGGACGACGCGAATGGCCGAACGCAGACCTGTTCCGCCCGTGCGGCGGGCAAGAAATCGAATGAGATCGAGCACCAATTCGAACCGTGCGGGGAGAAAGGGATACAGGCCCGCAACCGTTTCACCATCGAGCACATCGGCGCCATCGGGAAAACCTTCTGTGCGGGTATGCAGTCGCAGCAGTTCCCCGTGTTGGGCAAACAATTGGCCAATCGCCTTCGCGCCCTTGTTGCTTTTTTCGAGAAGACGCTTTTGGGTAATGGTACGAATGTCGCTGGCTTCGAGTTCGATGGCCAAAGGAAATCGGTCTTTGAGCTTGAACAGATCCGCGGAATTGAAGACCGCACGCTCCTTGATTTCCGCCAGCGTTTGCTGAGCCGTTGCAATGACCCACGCGTGCCCGCGGCCCAGCTCTTTGAGCACTCGGACAAACCCGTCGAGATTGAGCATCAACGACACTTGCGAGGCCACATATTGGCCGACTTCGTCAATGAAAAAAAGCGCGTTTTTCTGACCCGTTTTTCGTTGGATGAGGTCGAGCATGCGGCGAGTCCGCTCCTCGACAGTCTCGGTGTCCTCGAAGCGGAGATAACGAAAGGCGTCTGGACCGGGGTAATCATCCGGGTAAAACTGTGGCGCGAGCATGGCTGCGCGCAGAACAGCGGCTTGCGGATCGTTCTTGATTTCGTCCCAGCTCTCCTTGCCTCGGTAGCGATCGGCATAAGCTTGGCGGAATTCGTGTAGTCTACCGTCCGCGTCGAGCCGTAGCTCGAGTCGTGCAACCTTCTTGTCTTTGGAGAAACCAAGCTGCTTGAGCACGTTCCAGTAGAGAACGTTGGACACGGGCTCGTTTGCGCTGTCGGCGAGTTGGTCCGTGCCAAGATCGAGCATGAAGACGGCGGCGGGATATTTGTTGGCGACCGTCAGAAGTCGCTGCTGAACAGCACGGCTATCGATACGTTCTGCCAAACGTTCGCGAAAAGGCTTTCCGCCAATTTTGCGATTGGGATCGAGTGCGAACGCCAAATATTTCGTGAGCGACGACTTGCCCGAGCCATAAAAACCTGAAACCCACACCCCAACGTCGACGACTTCCCCACCTTCGGCACCCGTGGCGTATGCATCGAGGAACCGCTCCATTCCCCGCTCGATGGACGGCGTGACCCGGTATTCGCGAATTTCGCGGTCCAGGCGGGTTTCCTCGACGGCCGCGTAATCAATGACCTTCTCGATCCGTCGATCGATGTCATTTTCCTGAGCGAAAACGTCCCGAATGCGCTTCATCACGTGCCTCCGAGGAGGGTGGTTCGGTAAGAGCCGGCGTCATCCGGGTGAAACCCGAGAAACTGCAGGCCATGTTCACCCAATCGCTTACCTGGATAGAACAGGACGGTGGGGCGTCGGACTCTGTCGTGCACGGCCGAGCCTAGCTTGTCGATTCGAAACCACGGATGCAGAAGCGCTGCATCCGTGAGGAGAAGAATTCCTCGTGGAGCGACTTTTTCGCAATGGCGAGCCACATCGGTAGTAATACTCGCGCCCTCCTTGCGTAGCACGTCGCTCACGGATCCATGTGCGTCCTGGTATTGTCGAGGTTCCTCCATTTCGCGCCAATCCTCCCACCGACCGGATGCGTCGACACGTTGCCAGGCGAGCTGCGAAAGGCTCAAAATCTCGGTGCTGAATCCATCACGCTCGAGCTGCCCGCACCAGCGGCGAAGTCGACGTGCAAGCTCCAACGCCTGAGCAGGAGGAAAAACAAATGTAAAAAAGGGATCGGCGTGGGTCGGAGTGAGACGATCCGCCACGGTGCCTAGTTTTTGACGAAGTTCTTCGAACGTCTGTTCCAATGCATCGTTCATCGCAGCGCTCTCAGCGTGTCGAGGACGGATTGCCAATTCTGGAAATGCCACGATATTCGCACGACACTGCCTGCGCCTTGATAAATCCACAACCCCAAGTCTTCGAGGCGGTTCATGGTTTCGCGCACATCGGGTTCGTGCATCTGCCAAACCAGAAAATCTGGATGCCGCACGAGGGCGGCATCGCTCACGCCGCGGCGGTGAAGTTCACAAGCCAGAAAGGCAAAGGGGAGATCCCCGGGAGCGTAAGAGAGAATAGGCCGAACGCCACGACGCGAGTCGCCAAGGACACCGAGATCGGTGAGCTGATGGAAGACATGACGGGCGACAAGCGTGCGCACGTTTTCCGACCACGGCTTCCGCATGCGTCCTAGCGTCTCTCGAGCTGCCAAGAACGCCATGAATTCGCGAGCATGGACAGCAGAATGGCCACGGGCGCGCATTTCCGGAAGAAAGACGGTGATGGCTTCGCGAAGCACAACATCGGCGCGAGCAGCGAAGAGCAGGCATAGAGGGGCAAACCACGGGCCATTTCCTCGAGAATCAAGCAGATGGCGCAGCGACGCTGCAGGCTCCTGACCATCAGCGAAAAACCGCGGAATGAAAACGCGCCCTATGACGTCGTCGCGTCGCGCCGCAGTGGCTTTTCCTAACGGATCGGTTGTGGTCATACGTCGACGAAACGCGTCCGCACTTTCGCCGGGCTGAAAGGTTCTGAGCAGTGTGCGCATTTCTTCGAGCAGCGCCGTTCCCTTGATGGCGCGTGCCGTGTAGAGCGGTGCGTCGGAAGGATGACCGGTGAGCGGCATTGGCGAGGACTTGGCAACGATTTGCATCAGCTCAATCCTCGAAGTAAGGCAGCACTTGAATATGCTGCGCGGCGGCCGCCCGGTAAATCGCAGCAATTTCACGAAAAGACCGTTCGGCGTCGAGCAGCTTCGGAGCACCAAGACGAACCGGCCCCGGCCCCATTGCGCCAAGACACACGTTGCCAGCAAGTTTGTCAAGTGCGAGAACAAGCTCGGCTTCGCCATGGGGCGGCCAGTCGAGCCCATTGTTGACATCGCTGAGCCAACCTGCGAGTCGATCTTCGAGATGAACGGGCAAACGGAACAGATGATAGCTTGTAGGCGCAAGCCGAACGTCATCGTGGACGCGGCGCGCCGCCTCGACGACGGAGCCCAAGGCGGCGCGAGGTGCGGTGCGCGGAAAGAGCCGTTCGAGCACGCCACGTGAGGTGGTGTCGGTAAATTTGCTCGTCCACCAGCCTGTGCGTTCCCCGAGAGCACCGACGAGGAAGCGAACTTGGGCGATGGTGGGCAGATGGCTCGAACGCATGGAGGACGACGGTGGATCTTGGGGGGAAACCTCTTGGACGAACCCGGGAAAGCGCGGTTCGCTCCCTGGGTCGCGGCGACGATACCCCAAGTTTGGACCGAGCGCGATGTCTTTTGCACCTGCCGGCGTCAAGGGAGGCTGTCGACAGCTTGTGTTCTCGGATGCACGTGGGTGGAGACGATGCCGTTGCATGCGACCATCTGTCTCGAGAAGGGCGAAAGCCTCAG
>Ga0138256_10005800_pt1 | contig 13070 bp, 12 predicted proteins | sample KNB2016incub_MG_FD_105486 | JGI IMG/M metagenome (GOLD analysis project Ga0138256, IMG submission 105486) | Active sludge microbial communities from wastewater in Klosterneuburg, Austria - KNB2014incub_MG | ecosystem: Engineered > WWTP > Activated sludge > Unclassified | place: Austria... | reverse complement strand
TATTGTTTTTATTTTATTGCCACGCTTTTTGTTCTTAGTCCGATAAGTACACGGTTTCCCGCTGAGTTTGAATACGAAACAATCTCTACGTCCGCCAGTGAGATGTTGTATAAAGCATCTTTCAGATTCGGGGCCAGTATGCTGATGACACCCTGTTGAACGGCTCCCCCTGCACCAGTCAAAAACCACTGGTTCCAGGCGGCTCCGTCAAGGGCAGAAATTTCAATTGTAAAATTAATAGATTGCTGATTACCCGGTTTAATACTCAGTCCGCTGATTTTGGATACCCGGTTTGCAGGAAGTTTCCCAAGTGACAAAGAAAAATTGGAACAAAGAGCCGCATATTTATTTCTGCTTGCAAGTTGGGTCTTTATACTTCCTTTCTGCTGTTCTACTTTTTCTGCCCTGATTTTTATAGTCGCTTTAAAGGCGAGCTTTGAAGTTGCATCAAGAGCAGGCAGCAGAATTTCTTCCACCACAGTATTATCATAAAATCTTTCCTGAATATTTTCTCCTGCATAGTTAAGTGTTATAAAAACCATCCTGATACTGGGGCGTTCTTTGGATACCTGAAACAATGTTACTGCATCACGCAAAGCGGCATCGTCGGTTAACAGAAGATCAAAACTGGCTGTATGCCTCATTTGATTATTGGCATCCAGTGCATCTGTAAAAAGAAAATTATCTGCCCTGAAGGTATATTTATCCAGCTGGATAACTGTAGTGTTTTGTGCATACATTGTCCCTTTTTGTGCAAATACGCTGCTACCGGTTAACAGAAGGACTGCTGTGAAACAGATCGTTGCCGGCAAATGATTTATTTTTTTCATGTTTTTATTTTTCGTTGGAATAAAAATAAGTTTTTGCAGATGTAAGGATATCCCTGTTTTAGTGGATATTTCAGACTGGCTAAAAAAACGAAGCCGCCTTAAATTATTAAGTAGCTTAGTTCTTTAACAACGCAAGGCAAAAAGGGGATGCCCCATGCATGGTTGTGATTTGCTTTCAAACTTTGTCACTGAAACTTTAGTGTAGGTGGATGATTAGGTAACTTAATTCTTTAACAACTTTCAAGTCTGTTCTCCGGCATACTTAAAGCCCTCAGTGAGATTCTTTTATTGTTGACTGATCAGACTCATATCCACGGCTGGCATAAGGTAATTCATATCTGCTCTCAGTCTTATTCTTCGAAATACGAGTTTGGGAAATAACTCTGCTGAAAGACACAGATTTTTTCTATGAAGCAATTTGTAAATAGAGGTTGTAACGCAAATAGATCTGCAAAGAATAATATATACCTGCCTGTGTAAATGACATTAGTGTACGGGTTTGTTAATTTTAAGGAACTATTACTACGTGTTGTTTTTTTACTGAATAGTAGTTGGTCAATGCCGGGAATAGTATAGTCAAAAAGAAACTGGAATCATTGGAATGCGGCAAATGGATGCAGAAGTAAACACTAAAGACTACTGTTTGGAAATTGAGTGTGTACATTTTTCTCAGGATTTCAAATTTTTTCTTTTACTTTATCGAGTATGTCACAGGATCAGAAACAGGAATTAATTATTGAAGCAGCTATAAAACGATTTGCTCATTTTGGTGTTAACAAAACCACCATGAATGAGATTGCAGCTGATCTGTCCATATCCAAGGCGCTTCTCTATTACTATTTCCCGGATAACAGAAGCCTGTTCGCTGCTGTTTTGAAGCATATTTCTCAGCTAAGCGCTTATTCAACCAATGAGGGATTAAAAAAGGAAACTGATCCCATAAAAGCGGTTTCTTTTTTTCTGGAAAAACGCACTGAGTTTATCATCAGGTATTACAATATTGTTGAGTTTCTCCGCAGCTTTAAGCCTGGTAATATACCAAAAGAGTTGGAAAGCCTGTTCTCCCATATCCGTAAACAGGAGCTTGACCGTATCACAGCCATCATTGAAAAAGGAAAGCAGCAAAATATCTTCAAAATTGAGAATACCGGCAAAACAGCCGAATTGTACTACGACTTCCTGGAAGGTTTCAGGAGCAGTTTCTTCCTGCGGCAACCGACAATTTTTCCCGAAAAGAAGCAGTTCCAAGCTATTTTAAAAAAAGAAAAAGAGTTTTCTGAAATTTTTTTTAGAGGATTAGCAAGATGAGTGTTTTTTTTGTCTTACATTTGACTTTTAATTTAAAATAGTCAGTAAGTCAAATAGTAAAAAGTGAAAGAAAACATCAAACAGGAACAGATACTGGAAGCTGCTATTAAACGGCTGTCGCATTTTGGGGTGCATAAAACCACACTTACCGAAATAGCCGATGATTTGAACCTTACCAAGCAGGCGCTGGTATATTACTATCACGACAAAGCCTCTTTGGTAGCCAGTGTGGGGCAAAAAATTGCTTCTGAGTTTTTGCAGGAAGTAGAAAAGCTGATGGATAATGATAAGCCGGTTGCAGATGCTTTTGCCGACCTGATAGAGATGCGTCATAAGTTCTTCGGAAAATATTATATGCTGTTTGTGCAAATGAAAACAGATGGACTTGGACGCAGCGCTGAGTTTGAAAAAGTGCGGAAGGATTCGCAGGAGGCAGAGGCGCATTTGCTGGCAGAGAAATTAAACAGGGCTGTTGCACTGGGTGAAATTGCCTCTGTAAATGCATTGCAAACAGTGAAGCTGTTATTGGAAACAATAACTGCGTTAGCACAGAGTAGCTATAACAATTGTCCCGTACCAACAGAAATTGATTTTAGTTCATTGGCCACGAAGCAAAAAAAAGTAGTTCGGATGATGCTTAACGGACTGAGGAAGTAACAATGAAGGAAGACATTAGTATAAAAGCGGCAAAGATTTTTTTCTCATACGGGTTAAAAAGTATTTCGATGGATGACCTGGCAAAAAAGACAGGACTGTCGAAGAAAACATTGTACCGGCATTTTATTGATAAAAATGAATTGGTAAATGAAGTTGCGGATTATTTAATTGATTGTCATCTGCAAACATTTATGCGTTGTGCAAATGATTCAAAGGATGCGGTGGAGGAATTATTGATGCAGTCAGATCTTGCATTCTCATCTCTGCCGAATGTTAATGTGCCATTCTTTTTTGATCTGCAGAAATATTACCCGCAAGTGTGGGACAAAATTGTAACGTATAAGAACAGTTTTCTATTGCCATGCCTTGAAGAGAACCTGCAACGTGGTATGGAAGAAGAGCTTTTTCGTAAAGAAATCGATGTCGCTTTTACTGCGGAGATAAGGTTTCAGCATATCAATGCATTAATTAGGCAGGAGGATTTTTTATCTCATGCAAATCGGCCAGTGCAATTACAGCAAGACCTCACCCTGTTTTATTTGCAGGGGATAACAACATCAAAAGGTAAAAATTTAATCAATCAATATTTAAAAAATAAGAATGAAAAGTAGAAATCAAATAATACCAATAACAAAAAGGATTTCGCTTATTGCAGGGTGGGTGCGTAACAGCATCTTCACCATTTGCATGTTGCTGTTTGGTATTTCTGTCAGTGCACAGGCACCTGTGCAACTGCAGTTGAAAGATGCAATAAAATATGCACTCGAAGCAAACCAGAATGCACGCAAAGCAAAACTTGATATTGAAAATGCACAAAACCAGATTGATGAAGTAAGAGCAAGAGCATTACCACAGGTAAACGGATCGGGTTCCATTGCTTATAATCCAATCCTTGCATTAAGTGCATTGCCGGGAGAACTTGCCGGACAACCTGGTACAACTTTGTTTATAGCATTCGGGCAAAAATGGAACAGCAGCTTAGGTGTATCTGTAAGTCAAACAATTTTCGACAATTCAGTCTTTACCGGTTTAAAGGCTGCGAAAACAACACAGCAGTTTTATCGCCTCAATGCGCAGCTTACTGATGAACAAATTATTGAGCAGGTGGCCACAATGTATTATCAGGTGTTAGTGCAGCGTCAACAGACAGGTGTGTTAGACAGTACCATTAATAATGTACAGCGTGTTCATGAAGTATTAAAAAGCCTGTGGCAAAACGGACTCGCAAAAAAAATAGATGTTGACAGGATTGCGGTTAATTTATCGAACCTGAAAAGCAAAAGACAGCAATTGACCAACGGAATTACTTTATTGGAAAACCAATTAAAGTTTTACATGGGCATGCCTATTCAAATGCACATTGTTATTCCTGAGCAGATATTGGAAAATATCAAGCCACAAGCGGTTGCTATTGGTGAAACAATTAATGTAACTGACCGTACAGAAATGATAGTGTTACGAAAACAGGAAACACTTTTACACTATCAGAAGCAATCTTACAAGAGTGCAAATTTACCAACTTTGTCGGTGGGAGGTTCTTACTCATACAATGGCTTGGGTAACAAGTTCCCGGTTTTTAAAGGGCAAAGCAGTGGAGTAAACTGGTTTGATGTGGCAGCTGTTAATCTCAGCATTCGTGTTCCCATTTTTAATGGTGGTGGAACAAAGGCAAAAGTAAAACAGGCCGATATAGCTATTCGGAAACTTCAGGAAGATATTTCATACACTACACTTGTCTTGAACCTGGCATACGAAAATGCAAAAACGAAGATCAATAACAGCATTATTACCCTGCAAACACAACGAGAGAATGTTGCTTTAGCACAGGAGGTATATTTCAATACACAAAATAATTATAGCAACGGATTGGCAACATTAACCGATTTGTTGAATGCAGAAAATTCATTAACAGAATCGCAAAACAATTATTCAACTGCGCTGCTGGATTATAAGCTGTCAGAAGTACAACTGCTCAAGTCGCAGGGAGAATTAAAATCATTATTAAACTAATAACACATACAAATGAATAAGAAGTCTGTAGTAAGAATCATTTCAACCATAGTAATACTCACCGGCTCAGCATTGCTTATTGGCTGGGTACTCACCAACAATAAAAAGAAAAACCAGGAGAAAACGAATGTGGTTGCACAGTCGAGTGGTGATGTAGCTGTTAAAGTAAGCACAGTGCAAAAATCAGTATTGGATCTTGATTTTGCAGTTAATGGGAATTTTGCTCCCTTCCAGCAAATGGATTTTGCTGCTGAAAGCTCCGGTCGTGTTGTAAAAGTATTGGTTGATGAAGGCAGCTATGTATCAGTAGGACAAACGCTGGCGATTATAGATGCAGGTACATTGAATGTAGACCTGGAAAGTGCAGAGTCAAATCTGCAGAATGCATTGCGTGATAAACAGCGTTTTGAAAATGCATTTAAAACAGGTGGTGTTACACAGCAACAACTCGATCAGGCACGTCTTGCTGTAGAAAATGCACAGGCACGTGTATCGCAATCGAAAATACGTGTAGGCGATGCAAATGTTCGTGCATCAATAACCGGAGTGGTAAACAAACGATACATTGAACCTGGTGCATATGTGTCACCCGGTACCAAATTATTTGAACTGGTGAATATTGCTAAACTAAAGTTGTCTGTTTCTGTAAATGAAAATCAGGTAGCTCAACTGAAAATTGGCGATACTGTACAGATAAAAGCAAGTGTGTTTCCTGATAAGACGTATGCAGGTAAGGTAGGTTTTATCGCTGCTAAAGCAGATGCAGCACTCAATTTTCCGATAGAAATTGAAATTGCTGCGAATCCAGGCAAAATGCTTCGTGCAGGAATGTATGGTACCGCCATCTTCCATTTTCCTAAACAAATACCCACTATTACTATTCCTCGTGCAGCTTTTGCAGGCAGTGTAAGCAGCAACCAGGTTTTTGTTGCAGAGAATGGGAATACTGCACATGTACGCAAAGTAATTGCCGGACGCATATTGGGCGACCAGGTTGAAATATTGCAGGGATTGAATGAAGGAGAAGTCGTCATCATCAGTGGACAAATTAACCTGGTCGATGGAAGCAAAATAGCTACGATAAAATAAAAAGCAGACAAACAAAATATCTGCACAAGTGAATACAGTTGTGCAGGTTGATAAATTATTGACATGAAAATTGCAGAAATATCCATAAAACGTCCCACTCTCGTTATTGTATTGTTCATTATATTAATACTGGGTGGAATATTGAGCTATACATCGCTCAATTACGAGATGCTGCCGAAATTCTCACCTTCGGTAGTATCAGTTGTAACAGTGTATCCGGGCGCATCGCCTGGTGAGGTAGAGAATACAGTGTCGAAAAAAATTGAAGACGCTGTTTCATCTATGGAAAATATTAAGAAACTGGATGCACGTTCTTACGAAGGTCTTTCAGTAGTGACTATTACACTTAACAGCGGAACAGATGTTGACTATGCATTGAATGATGCGCAGCGGAAAGTAAATGCTGTGTTGAGATTGTTACCTGAAGATATCGATCCCCCAACTCTCAATAAATTTTCACTGGACGATCTGCCCATCATGACCTTATCTGCTTCTGCTAATATGGACGAAGCAGCATTCTATGATCTCATGGATCAACGTATTGCACCGGTAATTTCGAGGGTGGAAGGCGTTGCCAAAGTCACCCTTATTGGTGGACAGGAACGTGAGATACAGGTAAATATTGATGCCAACAGGTTACAGGGATTCAATCTTTCAGTGCTGCAGGTACAACAGGCAGTAGTGAGTTCTAATCTTGATTTTCCTACCGGTAGTGTGCAAACAAGAGAGCGTGATATTTTAATCCGCCTTTCAGGAAAATATAAAACAGTTGATGAACTGAGAAACCTGGTAGTTGCTACTACACCTGCCGGAGCGCAAGTTAGATTGATGGATGTGGCTGATGTGCAGGATGCAATTAAAGACATCGAAAAAGTGGCGAGAGTAAATCAGAAATCAGCTATTGCTGTACAAGTAATCAAACAGTCTGATGCGAATGCAGTAGCGGTAAGTAAAAAAGTAAGAGCCAATCTTGAAAAACTGCAAAGCGATTATGCAGCTTCAGGATTAAAAATAAATGTGGCGAGTGACAGTTCAATTTATACATTGGAATCTGCTGATGCTGTACTCTTTGATCTTTTCCTTGCCATTATATTGGTAGCTGTCGTAATGCTTTTCTTTCTGCATAGTATAAGAAACTCTCTGATCGTAATGGTGGCAATTCCAGCCTCACTCATTTCAACGTTTACCGGAATGTATTTGCTTGGATTTTCATTGAATCTGATGTCGCTTATGGCGCTTTCTCTGGTGGTAGGGATACTTGTGGATGATGCAATTGTGGTATTAGAAAATATTTACCGCCACATGGAGATGGGTAAGAACAGAGTAAGAGCAGCCTACGAGGCTACAAAAGAAATTGGGTTTACTGTTACCTCCATTACATTGGTAATTGTTGTTGTGTTTCTGCCAATTGCATTAAGCTCAGGGTTAGCTGCAGATATCCTGAAAGAATTTGCTGTAACTGTATCTATTGCCACACTTTTATCTCTCCTTTCATCATTTACTATTGTTCCCTGGCTTTCTTCACGCTTTGGTAAGCTGGAAAGAATAACGGGTAAGAGCATTTTTGGTAAAGCGGTCATCGCTTTTGAAAAAGGGCTGTTCAATTTTACCGCATTTGTAACCAATTTGCTTAAATGGAGTCTTGGGCATAAAAAGACCACGTTGGCACTTATGTTTAGTTTGCTCTTAGCTTCGTTCTGGCTGGTTAGTGCTGGTTTTATTGGTACAGAATTTTTTGCCAAGAGTGATAGAGGTGAATTTTTAGTGCAGATAGAATTACCTAAGGATGCTTCGATTGAACGTACCAATGCCATTACTCAAACAGCGGAAAATTTTCTGAAAACAAAACAGGGTGTTACACGATTAATTACTACAGTTGGACAATCGAGTGATGGTACAGGGGGTACACAGGCCACACCTTATAAATCAGAAATTGCAGTACAGTTGGTGCCTAAAAATGAAAGAGCCGACGATGCAGTCATTTTTGCAGCGAAAACAAAAAGAGAATTAGCGCCTTTGTTGGTTGGTGCTAAAGTAAAAACAGTACCTGTCAGTATATTAGGTTCTGCAGAAAGAGCACCGCTTGCATTGGTTATTACAGGGCCACAGCTCGATAGCGCAATTGTATTTGCCAATGCTGCTTTGAAGGAGTTGAGAAAGGTTCCTGGTGCTACTGAAATGAAACTCACTGTAGAAACCGGTAACCCTGAAATCAACGTACAGGTGGACCGTGATAAGATGGCGGCATTAGGTTTGAATTTATCTACTGTCGGTGTTACGATGCAAACAGCTTTTAGTGGTAATACAAAAGGTAAGTTCCGGCAGGGAGAATATGAGTACGATATTAATATCCGCTATGGCAGTTTTAACAGACGCAATATAGAAGATGTAAGTAACTTACTTTTTATCAACAATCAGGGACAGCAAGTGCGGTTAGCACAATTTGCTGTAATCAAAGAAAGTTCCGGACCAAGCCAGTTGGAGCGTCGTGACAAAAGTGCATCTGTTACAATTGAAGCACAAACAGTTGGCCGCCCAATTGGTACAGTAGCTGCAGAATGGCAGGCTCTTTTTGAAAAATTGAAGATGCCTGCCGGTGTACGTTATGTTTGGAGTGGCGATATGGAAAATCAGTCAGAAGGTTTTGGATCAATGGGTATTGCTTTGCTGGCAGCCATTGTTCTGGTTTACTTAATCCTTGTAGCCTTATACAATAACTTCGTTTATCCATTCGTGGTGTTGTTCTCTATTCCACTAGCAATGATCGGTTCTTTTCTCGCTTTGGCACTCACCAATAACTCACTTAATATTTTTACTATTCTTGGTTTGATTATGTTGATTGGCCTGGTGGCCAAGAATGCAATTATTCTGGTAGATTTTACCAATCAGCGTAAGGCTGAAGGTGCAAGTACATATAATGCATTGATTGATGCAAACCATGCCCGGTTACGACCAATCCTGATGACAACTATTGCCATGGTAATTGGCATGCTGCCAATTGCATTGGCCAGTGGAGCTGGTGCAGAATGGAAGAACGGATTGGCATGGGTTATCATTGGAGGGTTGATCAGTTCGCTGTTTCTTACTCTGATTATTGTGCCGGTAATGTATTCTATTTTTGATAAGCTGGTAGTAAAGTTTACTAAGAAAAAAGGAAAGCAAATTGATGAACTGATGACAGAAGAGTATGATCCTCAGAAAAATTTTCATGAGGTATATGAAGAAGGATTTAATCCTTCGCATGTATAAGGTGTATTTGGTTACATAAGGGCTGCGTTTATCGTAGCCCTTTTTATGCTTGCAGATATAACTGCAAACGCCCAGTTAGAGAAATAGGATTGTGATACTTACATAGGGTTGTTACTTACGCTAACACATTATAGTTGTGATTTGTTGCTTGCACAATTCTATAAAAACTTATATTGGTGCACAACTCAACTTCAGGTTATGCATTGAATCAGCAGTTGAAGTAAAAAATAGTTTCTTTTGTTGATAACCCGAACAAAAAAAAGGGATAACAAAAACAGATCGGTAATCGGTTACAGTCAGCCTTTTCACAATAGTACTTGAATCAACTTCATTATCTTCTTTCTTCAACACAAACGAAAGCATTGCTTTTATTTCTTCATCCCCAATACCATCCCTCATCAACAGCATCACCTTTCCCGTCAGCATATGGAATAACTCCCTGCACTGTTCCTCCTTCGGAAAACTCCGCTTAATCAATGAAGCCAGTTTCGATGCACTGCCCAGTAAATTAGCACTCTCCATCGTTCCTGCAAATGCAGGATCTTTCTTCACACGCTTTCCCGTAAGCGAGCTTTTCTGCCTTGCATAATACTCCCCCTCCATTTGATAAAAGCAGATATTGTCAATAGTTCCCGTAATCTTATATGCTCCAATTTGTTTGGCCACCTTCAGCATTTTTCACAAGAAAGAAAATACAGTACACAATGTCAATAGCATTTATACGATACTCCTCTGTTTTTACCTACTCATTAATCCGCCGAAGCCTTGGCGTAGGTGGACTACTCCCGGCTCCCGACTATCGGCTTCTTTCTCCTTACCTCTTTGTGCCTTTGCGTCTTTGCGGCCATTTTCTTTTTCATCTTTTTTCCCTCTTTTTAACTCTTAGCTCTGCCTTCCACTCATTCGTGAAGTTCGTGGCAAACTACTCCCGGCTCCCGACTATCGGCTTCTTTCTCCTTACCTCTTTGTGCCTTTGCGTCTTTGCGGCCATTTTCTTTTTCATCTTTTTTCCCTCTTTTTAACTCTTAGCTCTGCCTTTTCCTCATAGATACTTGCAGGATACTTAATAGATACTCCCTGTTTAAAGCGTTCAAAAGCTATAAGCCTTTCGTATTCTCCATATTACAATGAGCAGTCTTCGTCCACACAGCTACCAAACGATCTAATACCCGTTTTAACCGTTGTAAATGAATGAACCATTCTGTTAATACTGCAACCTCGCAGCCCAAAAGCTTCTTCTTTCAGAAAAGTTGTTTACCTTTACAGTTCAAATAAACATGCAACGCTTCAGCAGGTCTGGGGCGTTGTTATTTTTTTGTATAACCGAAAAGAAGGAGGAAACATGAGTGTAAATTATGTAACAAAGGAAACACTGGATAAAATGCAGGCCGAACTGCAACAGATGCGTGGCGTTCAGCGTCCCGCTGCTTCCCGTGCTATTGCCGAAGCAAGAGAAAAAGGCGATTTGAAAGAAAATGCAGAGTATGATGCAGCCAAAGAGGCACAGGGAATGCTGGAAGCAAAAATCAAACAGCTCGAAGGTGTTATTGCCACTGCCCGTATTGTGGATGAAACTACAATTGATACAGGAAGGGTGAATATTTTAACAAGAGTTAGGGTCACCAACCTGGGAACAAAAAAGGAAATTACTTACCAGATTGTAAGCGAACGGGAAGCCGATCTCAAAGCAGGTAAAATTTCTGTTACCTCACCAATTGGCAGGGGATTGCTGGGGAAGGTTGTCGGCGAAATTGCCGAAGTGCAGGTGCCTGCCGGTGTTGTAAAATTTAAAGTGGAAGAAATTACAGTATAAGGAAAGAAGTAAAAGAAAGAACTGATAAGGAAGAAGATGAGCGTGCAAATGCTCATCTTTTTCTTTTACATTTACGGCGCTTAAAATGGCCGGTTTATGCGTATCAGCAAATTGAAAATTCAATCGGCACTCATAAATCTGAAATCAAAATTGGTTGGCAGCATGAGTATTTTCTCAAAAATTATTGCAGGCGAAATACCATCGTATAAAATAGCAGAGAGCGAAAAGTTCTTTGCTTTCCTGGATATTTTTCCTCTTGTGGAAGGGCATGTACTGGTTGTTCCAAAAGTTGAAACAGACAAATTTTTTGATGTGGCCGATGAATACCTTGCAGAACTGCTGCTCTTTGCAAAACCAATTGCTAAAGCAATGGAAGCTGCGTTTGATTGTAACAGGGTAGGTATTGCAACCATTGGATTGGAAGTGCCGCATGCTCATCTCCATCTTGTACCAATCAACAGTGCCGATGATTTGAATTTTACAAGACCTAAACTGAAATTTACAGACGACCAGATGAAAGCAGCACAACAAAAAATTCTTGAAAAACTAAAATAAAATCTATGAGTCATAGCCACCAGGGCCGTCACGATCATTACGGGTACAAAACAAAAGGGAGCAGAAAAAGTCCACGTCCGCTGTTAATTACCATTCTCTGTGTTGCTTTATTTGCTTACGGATTATGGGAAATAGTATATTCATTTACAGGCAATATTGTGTTGAAAGGAGGTGTTGATACATTGTACCCCGCTGTAAATGCATTGATGATTGTGTTTAGTTTTGTTGGTTTAAGTGGTGTGTGGACAATGGAAAAATGGGGACCAATCAGTTTTGCAATTGTTGTTACACTGAAACTTTTGGTGGATGCCATCTTTGGGCATTTCAACTGGGTCTTTGTATTGGGATATATTCCTGCCATCATTTTTTTACTTGCCTTGCCGAAAATGAGGAATACAGATTAAGAGAGGGGATAATAACTAAGATGTATTTAGACATTTTTTAAAGTAGACTTACAAATGAAAATATGAGTTGGACAGACAGTAATATTTTACTAACCTATTCAGAAACTACACCGTGTAAAGAAATTTTTCAAGCAGTATGTGATGAGCTTGGCAAGCACTATGAAAAAAAAGGATTTAAATATTCTCGTTCGAGACCAAAACTAACTTATAAAGACAGTAGTATAAAAGTTGAGATTTGTTTTTGGTCAAGTGGAAGTAATATGCCAGGGAAATATGTGAACTTGGAAATTGTCCCTAATTTTTACTCTATTTTTCTATCAAAGGCCATCAAAACAAAGGGATTCCTATTCAGTCATGGGGGGCTGTTTTACCATAAATATACAAATGACACGAACCGAGTAAAAATTAGACAAATTTATGGGGACGAAGTTGAATGGATTGATGTACATGGTTACCAATCACGAATAACAGATAGCAATAACTGTAACATCTATGGAATTGATGAATTTAAATTTAATAAGATTGTAGAATTTATTGACACAAAAATTATTCCTTGGATAGAAAAGATTCAAACAGAACAAGGAGTAATAGAACTTACACATGATGCAAGTGATCAGAGAATAGCATCATTAGATGGCAAGTATGGTAATTCAGAATTCATTAGGTATGTAAAAACGACTTTCCCGACTATTGACATTGAAAACAGATTAATGAACAAAACGCTCTCAAAGCCCTCAACGTAAGATGGGCAAGTTCTTCCGAATTTTACCGCACTCTTCCCGGATTTTGTTTCATAAAATCTTCCCAGCCTTTTACTTTGCCAGTACTTTTCAATAAGGTATTAGATGTTTGAAAATGATGACATAGTGCAACAGCCAATGCATCCGTTGCATCATAATATTTTGGTTTGGCTTTAAACTGCAGATGATGCTGCAGCATTTTCAATACCTGTTCTTTATCAGCATTTCCATTTCCTGTTACCGATTGTTTTACTTTTTTGGGCGAATACTCGGTTACATCCAATCCGGCGCTCATGGCAACAGCAATCGCCACACCCTGCGCTCTTCCAAGTTTCAGCATACTCTGTACATTCTTTCCAAAGAAGGGGGCTTCAATGGCAAAATCAGTTGGTTGATATTGTTCAATTACCTGTTT
>Ga0138256_10005799_pt1 | contig 13071 bp, 10 predicted proteins | sample KNB2016incub_MG_FD_105486 | JGI IMG/M metagenome (GOLD analysis project Ga0138256, IMG submission 105486) | Active sludge microbial communities from wastewater in Klosterneuburg, Austria - KNB2014incub_MG | ecosystem: Engineered > WWTP > Activated sludge > Unclassified | place: Austria... | reverse complement strand
GGCGTGAATCCACCGGGCCGGTCAGTTGTTCGGTGGCGGATTGATACAGCTCGACGGCCTTGTCATACTGTTTGCGGGCAATAATCTCCATGTGCTCGTAGTCGTGCACACCGTCGGCGACACCCCACAGGTTGGGTGAGACATCCCCGGCGGGCGCTAGTGCAAACGCGGCGACAAACGGCTTCGCACTTTTGAGATCCGCCTTTTTGTCTTTTTCAAACCAATACTCGGCGAGACCCTTGTGGTCGCCGCCGATCAGGTGGTTGGCCGGCCCGACAGAAGTAGGATGCACACCGAGCCAGTTGATCATGCCCAGTTCGCGCCCATCAATCCCGACAAGTTTCAGCAGCGTCATCTCTTTATCGAGATCAGAACCATAGCGCTCGCGCTCTTCTGCCGGATTCATTGCGTACGGCCGCGTCGCGCGGTTGAAGCCGTAGCCATCGAGTTCACCGCGCGCGATGAAAATTTTGCCGGGCTCGATATTCGCATGCGCGCGCCTGATCGACTGGTAGATGCCTTCGACGATCGCATCAAAGTTCTGCGGTATAAATCCTTTGGTGGTCAGATTATACAAGAAGTGGTGCGAATAGCCTCCGGGGCCCGAGTGCGTGTGCGTGGCCGAAAGCAAAATATTTTTATCGTCATACAGATCCCTGAGTTCGGGATCTTTCGCCACTTTTGCTACAACCGCCAGCTTCACAGCCTGATAGATCATACACAGGTCGGCACAGACATAGACCACCCGGTGCTCGCCATCACCGAAAATAAACGCGCGCGAATACAGGCGCATATAGATGCCCTGCGTGACCTGCTTGACCTCGGCAAAGCCCATCATGCCGACCTCAGCCGCGGGGCCGGTAACATCATAGATGCCGCAGCCGATTTCATAGATGCCTTTTTTGCCGTCGATTTCGATAGACATAGGATAATTAATACCGGCTTGACGGTGTGTCTTTTTCTTAAATTGGAAATAGTCGAGGTTCATAGCACTGAGCTATGTGCCCCGAAGGGGCACATAGCTCAGTTGGTTAGAGCGGCGGACTCATAATCCGTTGGTCCCAGGTTCAAGTCCTGGTGTGCCCAAAGGCGCTGCGCGGCGGGTCGCAGTGCAGCGCAACGATTCTATTGTTTTTATAGTTGGCAAGCCCTGCCAAGCTGCAACCCCACCCTATGCACAATACGTTCGGCCGTATGGCCGTTTTCCTGTCAGCCCTGCTCTTAGGTTCTGCCTCAATCCACGCTGCAGAGTGGAACTTCGCCAACACGCGCGGTGTCGTTGTCGGTGTGCTGAAGTGGAAAGACAAAGGTCTGTCGCCTTTCTCAGATAAGTTACGCAAAGATAAAGAGCTGCATAGCCTGCTGATCAAACGCGGTGTAAAAGCTGCTGCACTGTCACTACTGATCGACAGCCAAGCGACCAAGGCCAATATCGAAAAGGCCATCCGCGATGCGGTTCAGGGGGCCGATGCCAATGCGGTATTTTATTTTTATTACGCCGGCCACGGGGTCAAAGGCGGCAGTGAAGCCTATGTCGCCAATTACGACATCCAAACATCAAACAATGCCGCAACCGGCCTCAGCATCAAGCGTATCGCACAGCTGATCGCCGAAAATTTTCGCGGCAATACGGTCATCTTCACCGGTGACTTCTGTTATTCGGGCGCGTTTCAGGATGCGCTGAAAATTATCACAGCCAAAGGCAAGCAGGGTTTTGTGCTGGCGTCATCGACGGCGTCGAATGCATCGACGGGCAACTGGACGTTCACGCAGACCTGGATCGAATGCCTGTCGGGCAGCGCGTACTGTGACCGCAACGGTGACGGCAGCATCACGCTGACTGAGACCAACGGCGAAATCGGCGAAGCGATGAAATACCGTGAGCGGCAGCGGAACGGCTTTGTGACCACCGGCATCGATCCCGGTTTGGTGCTGGCCACCGCAACAAGCCACAAGGAGCCAGGCTCGGGCAACTATATACTCGCTCCTTATCAGGGGAATCTGCAGCCGGCGCGCATTCTCGGTCGCAGTGGAAACTCGCTGCGGGTGGAATTCTTCTTTTACAGTGAAAAGAAGTCGCAGGCTTTACCCGACAGCAGCGCTAAGCCGTTCCAGTTTCGGCGGGTCAAACCGGGCAGCGGCATTCGTGTGTTGTGGAATGGCAAGGCCTATGACGCAAAGGTAATTAGAGAAGAAGACGGCTTTCACTACATCACGTATCCCGGTTACGGGGTAGAATGGAATGAATGGGTAATGGACGACCGTATCATCACCGCAGACACCGTTCTTGCCGAATGGAAAGGAAAATGGTATCCCGCGAAGGTTCTCAAGAAAGAAGGCAACAAGAGTTTCGTGCACTATGAAGGTTTCGGCGACGAATGGAATGAGTGGCTGCTGCCAACACGCATCAAAAAGCCATAGACAGAGCGTCGGCGAACGTGGTTAGACCCGGGCTGTGATATACCCGCGTTTTGCCGCAACGACCTGCGTCTTTTTAAGCCTAACCCTCTTTGCGAATTGCAGCTCGCCCAAACCGACGACCCACATTACGTTGGAGGCTCCCAAAAAAGGCTATTGGTTTCTGTCTGAGAAATTTTCTTACCAATTCATGAGGCTCGAACTGTACGAGAAACATGTCGAGGGTTTGCCGAGCCTGACGATGGAGTTTCGCATCAAGGCCGAAAGTGCCGGTGCCAAATGGAAAGAGCAGAACGGCCAGGTGCAAGTCGCTTTTCTCAAACCCGAAAAAGGCAGCGTGACAATAACGCCCATCACTGACCGGTCGCGATATCAGGGACGCTACAAACAAGACAAACTGGAACTGCCGATGATCGAGGTCAGACTCGGCCAAACTGTCAAAATTCTGTATTATACCGAGAGCGAAGAGCAGATGGATAAGCTCCTGCGGGCCAAAAACAAACTGCGGCTAGACGTCGTCTGGGGACCGACACAGAGCGAGGTCTACGATGCGATGTTTGCTTTCACGAAGCCCACCGCAAAGGATGTGATGTTTGATCTCGGTTGCGGCGACGCACGCATTCTGACCGCGGCGGCCCGCCGTTTTGGCACAACAGGTATCGGTTACGATCTCGACCCCAAACTGATTGAACGCGGTTTGGCCGCGGCGAAACAGCAAAACGTGGCAAATCTGATTACTCTCAGGACTGAAAATCTGTTCGCGGCGGATTTATCTTCGGCGACAATCATTGCCATCTATCTGAGCGATCGCATCAACCAGAAACTCAAACCGAAATTTTTCCGCGAACTGAGACCAAACACACACATCGTCTCACACAACTGGCATATGGGCGACTGGCAATACGACGAGCGCAAGTTCGTGCTCGATAATTCGCGTGTCATCTATTTCTGAATCATGCCTGCTAATTTTTCAAAAAAATGGCAAAGTGCCGACGGCAAAACAAAACTGAATATCAGACAGCAATACCAGATGGCCGACTTGCAGGGCCAACACGGGGTAAACACTGTAAAACTCGAAAACCAGCGTATTGCCGGCCACAATCTCCATTTTTCGGGACATACACTGGAAATCAACGGTGAGAACGCCATCTTCCGCTGGGCTGCCAATGAACCACCGATTACCTTGGTGCGAACTCCCGGCTCCATAGAGCCATTCAGCCTATGACAGTCCGTCGGCAGCCTGCGGCAACGCACTGCCAATGGCGCGCTAATAATTTTCGGTTGCCACCGCAACGGGTAGAGCCGCTTTTCCCGTTTATCCTATGTGTGACCTCTTTTCAGATTCTATGACCTTAGCCGCGGCACCCATTCAAAAGACTCTCTTCTGATACAGGTTTTTATCATGCTGCAACCACTCTCCTTTCGTTTTCTTCCACTGTGGATTTTATTACTGCTATTCGCGCATTGTTCAAGCCGCGCAGTGCTGCGCGTGACCCCCGAACATCAGTCTTTTCTGAATGATGTCAATAAGGATACCTACAAAGACGGAAATATCAGGGAACTGTTCGCTACTCTCGATGTACGCGGTGATGCGATCTGTAATATGATTTTTGAAAACACACCTTTTGATGATGAAGTGGCTAAATCCTTTTCTTCGACGCTGAACTTCCGCAAACCGGCAAAGCAAAAGTGGTACAACAACGTCTTGCCCTCGCTCATCGCAGGATGTTTTAATTTTTTCAAAATGAATGACCGCGGTGTCGACGGCATCTTCCGCCTGCTCGAAACCATGTATCCTGGTCTCAAAGACTGCTACACTGTCGGCTTCGCGCAGTATTATATGATGTACCAGGAGATGCAATGTGACCGGCTCGTCGCAATTGATGCAGACTGGCGCATTCTCAAGGCGCATTATGACTTCCACGAAGTCGTGCGCAATAAGGCCGCGGATGCAGATACGATATCGCTGCTGCGCGGCATTGAGCTCGCCTGGATCGCTCACTTCGATGTCAAACCGCCGCGTCGCGAAGAGGTGCAGAATGAAGTGACCTTCTGTATGGCGACCGAACGCGACCGCTGCCTGCGTTCTTTTGAATTCTTTACCGGCCTGCCCTCGATACGCAAAACAGAACTGCAGCTGGGATTTATCCATGACGCGAGGCTCGACCCACGCAATCAGGATTTAAGCGTCGTTTTTATGAGCAATGCACTCGACTGGGAATATACCAGCAGGGAGCAGTTTGAGAAACTGTACCTGAGTATGCACGAAAATCTGCCGCGTGGAAAGAAAGTGGCGATTGTTTACCAATCCGGCGATTCTGAAGACATTGCAGTCTATGAAATGACGAAAGTGGAAGATGATCAGTTGCATATTTCTATCCGCTGCCGCGATGTACTGCGCTGGTCTGACCGTTACCAGAAAGTTTTGCGCGGTAAGTCATACGATACCTGGTTTGATGAGCTGCTTGACCGCCGCAAGCTCACGGGCGTACCGCGCTGCCACGTGCATGGCACACGCAACTTCCGCGAAAAACCCAAACCGGAAAAGAAGCCTGCGGAAAAAAACAAAACCTGATTATGGCGGCTAAGGCTGAGATTATCGTCGTTTTTGACGGCTATTGCGGCTGGTGTTGGGGCATCGCCGAAACCATAAAGAAACTCGAAGCTGATTTTTCCAACCGCTTTGATTTCACGGCAGTCTGCGGCGGCCTCGTGACCGGCGAGCGCATCGGGCCGCTGGGCGATTTTGCGTCCTATATCGAAAAAGCCATGCCAAGGGTCGAAGATTTGACCGGGGCAATATTCGGTAAAGCGCACCGGGAACGCATGCGCAACCGCGACACCATGCAAAATTCGCTCATTCCCGCGGCCGCTTTCTCGCTTATCGTAACGGAAAAACCGGAAACCAGCACCCTGCAGCTCGCCGACGAAATTCTGACCATGAACTTCCGCGACGGCCGCGACCTTTCAGAACCGGCAAGCTATGCGGATTTATTCCGTGCACACAGGCTCGACGCCGGGCGCAGCGTGACCCGTCTCGCGCAGGGAGATTTTTTTCCACACGCAGAGCGCCAATTTGAACGGGCACGCGAAATGGGTGCTGAGGCCTTTCCCACGATTATCTACGGCCGCGAAGGGCAGTATTTTCCGCTCTGCCAGGGATACCAGAATTACGAAAGCCTCGCACACGCGCTCGATCTGCTCTACCGCGAACCGCCGCCGCTATGAATGCGCACACGCTGCGCAACCGCGCCATTCGGGCAGCGCGCGACTATTTTAAGCAAAGAAATATTCTCGAAGTGCGCACCGCCAAGGCCGTAATGGCGGCGGCGATGGAGCCTTATATCGATGCATTTTCGCTCGCCGGCAGTCAGCAGAAACCGGAATTACGCCTTGCCACATCCCCGGAAATTGCCATGAAGAAAATTTTTGCCGCTGAAATGGCCGAAAATTCGGGCGCTGCAGGCATCTACGAAATTGCGGCTGTTTTTCGCGACGACCCCGCAACCAAAAACCACGCGAGTGAATTCACCATGGTCGAATGGTATGAGCGGGACTGTCTGCTTGCGCAAATTCTGCAAAACACCGCCGACCTGGTCTGCACCATCGCCGGGATGCTGGAACAAAAGCCGCCTGAAAACCGCCTGGAAATTTACAGCTTACAAAGCCTGTTTGCGGAGTGCGGCCTGCAGCTTGACTTTGCTGATCCGACCTGTTTTGCCAAAGCCTGGTCTGCCCGGCATGGCAATCTGCCGCACAGCCTGAACGATCTCGATCTGGCGATTGCAGCCTTCAACCTGCTGTTCGATGAAATCATTTTACCCCGCCTGAAGCAAGAGAGCGGATTGTGTGCAGTTTATGGTTATCCCGAAATTCTCGGGGCGATGGCATACTGCGAAAATGGCGTCGCCGAACGCGCGGAAATTTATTTAGAAGGTGTCGAGCTCGCGAACGGCTACCGCGAAGAATTCAGGCCACAAGTGGTCCGCGAGCGCTGGCTGCGTTACAACGAAATCAGAATTCTGCGCGGCGAAGCACCGCACACTATCGACGAGGGTGTGCTTTCGTCGTTACCGACGCTTGAGGGCGTGGCAGGCATTGCGCTTGGCCTGGAACGCACATTGGCTGCACTCGCTACCACCTTGACCTTGCAGAATTTCGGCTAAGATCAAACCTTTCCCGAATGTGCATGCATTAACCGGACACCGTACTCATGGCCGGGCACCAGCTCGGTGAGTAAAAGACCTGCTTCGCGCATGCCTTCGGCATCTTGCCGCGCTTCTTGGATCAAGCCCAAAAGCACAAGGTACGGCGCAAAGTGCCAGTTTCGCAGCGCCAGGCGGTCTGCGTAATTAAAGGCCTTTTCATAATTGCCTATTTTATAGAATAAAAGCGCCGCGGAATACATGAAAAAATCCCGATCGGGTCTCAAGCGCAGAATACATTCACTGATGAAAGCCGCTTCGACAAAATTTTTGCCCCCCAGATAGATTCTGAAAAGGGACTGCCACGCACGCACATTTTCAGGGTCAGACTGCAGGATTTTTCGCAAAATCACGATACACTGCTGCGCATCCCGCACGTTATCATGCTGCTGCCACAGTTCTGCCACAGCTGGCCGTTGATCCGGTTTGCGCCCCGTGTATTGAACCCGAAGTAGAGAGACATCATCCACAATTTGACCTGATGCCCGAATGCCTAGAAAAGTGCGCGGCAAATCGCCGTCGGCTGCACGCACAATGCGTAAGATTCGGCGATCATCGTCATTCATGACCGGTTGACCATCGTCATCGTGCCCAACGACCAGATCGTCGCGGCCGTCTGACCCAAGTATGACAATATCTCCATGCTGCATCATGAATGTATCAACCCAAAGCCTGCCCTTGACGGCAGTATTGCCAAGCTTTCTTAAGCCCTCATGGTGCGAGATGAATGAAGACTGCGCACGCCGCAGCAAAATTCCTTTCGGGTGTTCTGCATTAATCATCACCGTGTAACCAGACGCATCATGAATCAGCAGGCATATCATCGATGCCATCATGCCGCCGTTGAAACTCGAGAACAGGCGATGCAGTTCGAGAAATGCGTTCTTCAGCCAGCGCTCGGGCGACTGGTTTCTGATGTCTTCGTTGATCTGCGTGCGCTCAATCAGCGAGCGCAAAGCCGAACCGAGCACCAACACACCGCCCGCCCCCTGTAATGACTTGCCCATTGCATCGGCGTTCACTACCAGGGTATATTTTTCACCCTGTAACCGGATTGAATAACCGGCATTCATATCGCCGCCGATTTCTTTGGTGTGCCCCATAAACTCGAAAGTTTTATACTGTTTGATGAGCGAATCGATCACCACGGTATCGCTTTCTGGTCGCATCTCGGTCAAAGATTCTATCAGATTTGAGGTCAGATAATAGTCGCCGTCCTGCCGCGATTTCAGCTGTTTCAGTTCTTCGTATGCGTCGCTGAGAGTCTTTGTTTTTTCGTCGACCAGTTCGGTGAGATAATTGCGAATCGTGTTGATCTCATAAGTTGCTGCGTCAAAATTGACAGCCAGTTCAACCAGTTCGCGATCATTCGACAGCATCGGCAAATGACCGCGGCCGCCCATCGCTACACTATACGTCGCTTCACTGATCTGTCTCAGCGAATACGTCCATGTGTAAAAATAAATAAAGGCAAGAGTACCGCAGATGAGAAACGTGATGGCTGAAAACTGCACCGCTTCAAAAATCACATGCTCGCTTTTATTCGTCAGAAACAACAGCAACGCAACCGTCGAAATTGCTCCGACAAATAGCAGGTACAAAAAACGCAGCACGCCGGGGTTACCTGAAATCAGGTCATTCACCGATTCGTCATGTGCAGACAAATGTCGCTTTACCTGCATTCGCAGATAGCTGCAGCAGAACTCGACGATAGAATAAACAAGGCCGGCGATGATCAACAGAATAAAAAAATCGACGAGGACAAAATAGCCGATCTTTGAAATATCCCGGGTGCCCAGATAGCTCAACAGGTAGAGAATTACGGATTGTCCCAGATAAACAAAAAGAACCAGTAACGTCATTCCTTTCGGTACGCCCGTGAGATGGCGCAACAGAATTCGCAGGTCGTCGGTCGTGAACTCCCCTGTCAGCCGGCGCACCAAGGGTTCTGAGCGACGCAATGGCCGCACCACGGAGGGCAAACCCAGGCGCCCAAACGCGCCCGCCAGAATGAAATATATGGCGGTCGCGATAATTACGCCCGGCCAGAAGTCATTATATTCGAACTCGTAAACCTGCTTTGCGGGTGCCGCCGGCTCCATACCTGAAACAAACAGGTAAGCATAATAATTCAGCAGCGGAATTACCGGTAATGTGAAGATCGCCAGCATTGTCCCGAGGGAAAAAAATCTGACGAGCCTGAGATATGCGTTAAACACCGGCTTGTAGACATAACGTTCTGCGATGCCATGCACCGGGGAAGAGATTGTCAGATTCTCACGTGCCATGCAGTTTCACAATGGAAATGCCGGCACGGCAGGCACTTGTTCAGGCAAACTTTTCGGCAATTTCCAGACTCTTTTCCATGATCGCGACAAGATCATAGTCTTTCGGAGTGAAAATATGCTGCGCCCCGAGTTTTTTCAGCGCAGCAAAGTCCGACTCTGGGATAATACCACCCACCAGCAACGGAATGTCTTTTTCTGCCTTGTGTTTGATCAGCGTGTTCATCAGCTGCTCTACCAGTTCGAGGTGTGAACCTGACAGAATCGACATCGAAACGACGTCGGCGTTCTCTTCAACGGCCGCGCGCGCAATTTCTTCAGGCGTCAGGCGAATACCCGAATAGATGACGTCAAAACCCACGTGGCGCGCGGCCACCGCGATCATTTCAGCACCGTTCGAATGGCCGTCGAGGCCGGGTTTGCCGAGTACCATGCGCGGCCGATGGCCGTGCTTTTCTTTAAATGCTTCCACTTTGCCGCGCACTACCTGCACACGATCTTCACTGAGCGACAGTTTCTGGCCCTCGACACCGGTGAGCGGGCGGTATTCGCCGAATACCTTTCTGAGCGTATTTGCCCATTCGCCGGTCGTCGCCAGTGCCTTCGCGCAGCGGATCGATGCCGGCATCAGATTCACATTACTGCGCGCATCGGCTTCGAGCTGTGCCAGAGCAGCTTCGACTGCTTTCTGGTCGCGTGTCTCGCGCACCTTTTTCAGGCTCGCAAGAGTTTCGTCGGCAGCCGAGTGGTCGATCTTAAAAATGCCTGCGTCTTCGCCGCCCAAAAGCGGTGAAGGCAATCCGTCGGCATAAATATTGCGACCGACGATCTTAAGATCGCCGGTCATGATGCGACTCATGCGCTCGGCCTGGCTTTTCACCAGCTGCGACTTCATATAACCCGACTTGATCGCCTCGACCGCACCGCCCTGCGCGAGCACCTTGTTGATCTCAGCTTTGGCCGTCGCAATGAGCGACTGCACTTTCGACTGAATGACGGGTGAACCGTCAAAAATATCGGGATACTCGAGCAAATCCGTCTCGTAAGCCATCACCTGCATCATGCGCAGCGACCACTGCTGGTCCCACGGGCGCGGCAGCGACAGCGCTTCGTTCCACGCGGGCAGCTGCAGCGCACGGCAGCGCGCCTTCTGCGACATCGTCACACCCAGCGCTTCGATGAGAATACGCCACGCGTTGTTCTCCGGCTGCTCTTCAGTCAGCCCCAGCGAATTCACCTGCACGCCATAGCGAAAGCGGCGGAATTTTTCGTTTTTCACGCCATAACGCTCGCGCGTGATTTCATCCCACATTTCGCCGAACGCGCGCATCTTGCACATCTCTTCGATGAAGCGCATGCCCGAGTTGACGAAAAACGAGATGCGGCCGACGGCCTGCTCGAATTCGGCTTCGCTGAAACAATTGCGTTCTTTGATGGCATCGAGAATACCAATCGCAGTCACCAGCGCAAACGAGAGCTCCTGCATTGGCGTCGCACCCGCCTCTTGCAGGTGGTACGAACAGATGTTCGACGGGTTCCATTTCGGCGTATTGCGCACGCAATACTCATACATATCCACAATCAGGCGAATCGAGTTTTCAGGCGGATAGATATACGTGCCGCGGGCGAGATACTCTTTGATAATATCATTCTGCGTCGTGCCCTGCAACAGTTTCGGATCAACACCGCGCTCTTCGGCGAGAGCAATATAAAGAGATAACAGCCACATCGCCGTGCCGTTGATCGTCATCGAGGTGTTCATTTTCTCGAGCGGAATCTGGTCGAACAGAATGCGGAAATCGAGCAGCGAGTTAATCGGCACACCGACCTTGCCCACTTCTGGACGCGCCATCGGATGGTCAGAATCATAGCCGCACTGTGTCGCAAGGTCAAAGGCTATCGACAGCCCCGTCTGCCCGCGTGCCAGGCCCGTGCGGTAGAGTTCGTTGGTGGCGCGGGCATTCGAATGGCCGCCATACGTGCGGAAAATCCACGGCTCTTCGCGCGTGGCATTGCCCTCTTTATCATAGATTTTGTGCGGCTCGCGTGACATACCGTAGGTTTTCTATTCAGAAACGCCGCGTCAAATAAGTGCAATAATCATGCAGAGTCTTTGGCTCTGCATGATTATTGCTCAATTTAGCTGCATTTTAAGGAACCGCACCATATTGATGTAGGCCCGGCGGCCCTCGTCGGTGCGGCGGAAAAAGTGCGGAATGCCGTGTGGCAACCAGTCATAGTAATTCATTTCAAAATGCCCGCCGAGCTGCTCTTTCAGCTGCTCGACCCGTGCACGCGGGCACATCGGGTCGATCTGCACATAGTGTCCCTGCACGCTCTTGCAGATTGCGCGCGCGTGATCTTCGGGCATACCACTGCCAGTTACGCCCAGACTGTGGTGGAACACCACCGGCGCTTTGACATCGTCACGCAGCGCGGTATGCAATGCAAAGCCGCCGGTGAGGCACTGCCCGATCACACCGAGACGGGTGGCATCAACGTACGACAAGCCCTTGAGGCGGTCGATGAGTTCATGGATCTCGGCAATGCCTGGATTATCCGCTTCGTTGGTCAAAAAAGCCTTATTAAAGAACATGCGTAGGCAATACTGCGCTGCGCCACCGTGGCTAAATAAGTCAGGCACAAACACATGAAAACCCTCGAGCGCCAGCAGGCGCGCGGTTTCGAGCTGCGTTTCACCGACACCGGTCAGGTCGGGCAAAAAGATCACCGCGGGTTGCTTTTCTGCGCCGGCCGCGGCGTTCTGAAAAATGTGCACGTCCATTTCGCGATTGCTTAATGCAAATGTCAATTTATCTTCCATTGCAGATTTCCTGTGATACTGGCCACGGGCTTAAGCCCGTGGCTATGGTAGCATACCCGGCAAGGCCCAGCCGATCTCGTGTGGTATGGCAGGCGCACGCTCCATGTTATGTTCGATCATTTCATGGAACACGGTGCCCATGATAAAACCATCGGTGAGCCTGATCGCTTCGCTGGCATGCATTTTGTCCCGGATACCAAACCCGACAACCAGCGGTACACGTGTCGCCTTGCGAATCGCCTTAATCAATGGCTTCAACGGTTTGAGCGTGAAGTTCTTCTGCCCAGTCACACCTTTGTAAGAAACGAGATACAAAAACCCGTTCGCGTCGCGTGCAACCTCTTGCACGCGCTTAGCGGTGGTTGTCGGCGTAATGAAGTCGATCCATGCGACGCGGCCAAGAATATCTGCGAGGTTTTCTTTTTCGCTGATGTATTTTTTTTCGTCGTGCGGTATATCAGGAATGATCACGGCCTGCACGCCGTTGTCGTAAAATTTTTCCAGCAGGTTTTTAAATCCGGCCTGATAAAAAATATTCGCGTAGCTCATGATCGTAAAAGGAAATTTCGGATATTTTTTGTGTAGCTTGTTCAGCATCGAAAGCACGTCGGAAATTTTGAATTCGTGTTTCAGCGAACGGCGGAATGCGCGCTCGAGCGCCGGCCCGTCGGCGACCGGGTCGGTGAACGGCAAACCGATTTCGACCGTCGCCGCACCTCCATCGACCATCTTGCAGATGATTTCAAAAGTAATTTTGCTGTCTGGGTCACCGTACGCGATGTAAGGGATAAACAGGTAGCCTTTTTGCTTCTTGCGCTCGGTCATCAGGCGCGTGAACGGATGCATTGTGTATTCAGTGCGGATGGCAAGGGGCGGCAAGCAAAAAATCCTGAGGCCAAAAAAGTTTTTTGCATGGCACAAAACCACAGAGTGAGCGACATAATCCGCCGCGCGCCGGTTAACCTTCGGGTTGTTTCAGGTACGCGTCAAACACCCAACCCGATTCCATGTTCCGGTCGAGCACGAATGTCCACTTGCCATTGCGGCCCGAAACATTGGTCGGCGCATTAGCCGTGCGCACAAGCAGGGTTTCACCGTCTTCGAGCTGGCGCACAACGCTTGCATCGGTCGACGGGGCGCTACGCATCTGCAGGCGCTTCGCGCTCACCTGCCGCACATCTTTACTCAACAGTTCGACGAGCTCGGTAAATGTGCTTTCGGCGCCGGTCAGCGGCAGTGAGGATTTCACCAGTTCCTGAATCAGGCTTTTGAGCTCAGCGCCGGGTGTTTTTTCAACCTTCAGTGCCTCGGTGAGAATTTCTCCCGCGCGCTTCGGAGC
>Ga0138256_10005798_pt1 | contig 13072 bp, 11 predicted proteins | sample KNB2016incub_MG_FD_105486 | JGI IMG/M metagenome (GOLD analysis project Ga0138256, IMG submission 105486) | Active sludge microbial communities from wastewater in Klosterneuburg, Austria - KNB2014incub_MG | ecosystem: Engineered > WWTP > Activated sludge > Unclassified | place: Austria... | reverse complement strand
TGATCCACCAGAACCGCCGAATCTACCGAATCCGCCCGACGTGCTGGTCGATTGGCCGAATCGGCTTGAGCTAAGACTTGAAACCGGGTTTCCAAGATTCACGGTATTCAAGAGATTTGAAAAGTTGACCGAGAGATTCAGGTTGTACGGCTTGCGTCCGCCGCCGCCCATGCCGAAGAATCCGCCGCGTCCCATCATCATTCCGCCGGAGCCGCCCGAGTTCTGTCCCTTATCGTCGGTCTTTCCGAACCCGAAATTCTTTCCGACGCGGAGGTTGACCGAGAAGCTGCCCGGGCCTTCGCCGAAATTACGCGGAATGATCGCGTTCGGATCCTTGCCGGACACGTCGCAAAAGGCGTAATGCAAGCCCAACTCCGCACAACGCGAAGCCAATGCTCCGTATGTCGGACGCTCGGTTATGTATCCGTCACCGTTCGAGTCAAATCCGGTCGTGATGTTGAACGGGCTACCTGACGAGGCAAAGATGAACGGATTGAGCGAGATGCCCCAAGGCAGCCCAATGTTTCCGCCGATAACGAAACGATGGCGGACATCGTCGCCGGCACGGCCCCATTCACCAGCAAAGCTGTAGCTGTATGCCGGAGAGCTTCCGGCACCGTCCGTATCGCCCTTAGAGAAATTGAGAGAATAGTTTCCAAAGAGCGAGAAACGCGAAGAGTAGTTATTCCTGAAACCGACGCGGATCTGATTCTCCTGGGACCGGCCAGTCGCCTCATACTGCTGAATATTTCCGAGCGTCGGATCAGGCCGCGGTGCAGACAAGCAGTTGAAATTGTCTGGACAAATCGGTGCGTTTATGTTTCTCGAACGAAGCTGATTGTACGACCGCGAGAAGACATAGAACGCGGAGATCGTCGTCTTGAAAGGCAACTGCCGTTCGACGCCGAACGTGGCCTGAGCCGTGTATGGCGTCTTTAGATCAGGAGCGATCAGACGCGTCGTGCTCGAACCTGGAAGAACGCTAAGGATCTGCGACGGCGTAAGCACGTTCGAGACCGTGCCGTCAGGGTTAAAGATCGGCTGTGCAAGCAATGCGATTGCTGCCGCCTGACGTGTCGGGTCGGTTTCGTTCGCACTCACGAGAAGATTGAGCTGCGTGATCCCGTCATTTCGATGGGCCTGCAGAGTGTAGCTTTCGCTAAAGCGGTCATAGAAGATGCCAGCTCCGCCGCGGAACACGGTCTTTGCCTGCTTCGAACCGCCGGCACCAGGCGACCACGCAAATCCGAATCTCGGAGCAAAGTTATAGTCGCTCGAAATGTTCGTCTGATTCTCGTATCTAAGGCCAAAGCTTAGGAGAAGCTTTGGCGAGATGCGCCAGTCATCCGAAACGAAGAGTCCGAGATCCTGCTGCGAGACCTTTGCAAGCGGATCGCCCGTGGTCATCGTGAATTGCGTCGGGTCGTACTGCGTGCCGACAGCACCCATGAGTTTTGCACGGTATTGCTCGATCGGCGAGACGAATCCGTCCGCATTCAGGTCATACGGGCTCGCCCCGACGAATCCGAGGAAACTGAACGTACCACCGTAGTTATTCTCCGACTGGTTGTCGATCTTCGTCCCGCGAAGACGGATGCCGAACTTGACCGAATGCTCCATATTCTTGCCGAGAGCGGTCGTCGTGTTGTTCGATATCTCGTATCGCGAGCTTTGATTGTAGCTTTCGCCGATCTGTGCTCCGCCTGCCGTGAAGGCCGACGAAACGTTTACCGTCGGGATCGAGTTATCACCCGTTTGCCCACTCTTGTCGAATGAATAGCTGAAACGGGTCTCATTTACCGTCTTTGCGTTCAAGATCGCCGTCTCAGTAACGCGAAGTTCGTGGCCGAAGCTCGTCGAGTCGTACTGACGCGAAGCAAGCGAAGTTCCTCCGATGCCCTGATTCTTGCTCGAAGAGCGGTCGTAATCGTAACGGACAACGAGCGTGTTCGATTCGTTTATCGAATAATCGAGTCGTGGGCCGATGGAGAAACGGCGTGTCGGAACTTTATAATCCTGCTGGAAATTCACGATATTGAACGACGGGTCGAGCACGACCGCATTCACGATCGTATTGTTGTCGACGTCCCTGTTCGAGATGTCAACAAAGAATGAGGCTTTCTTCTTGATGATCGGGCCCGAGATATTACCGCCGAAGAATCGTGTCTGGCTCGGTGCGCGGTTAGCCGCGAACGGGTTGCGAGAGTTCAATCTCGCATCGTTGAAGTTAAAGAATGCGCTCCCGCGAAAACGGTCGGTTCCCGGCCGCGTCAAGATCTCGATCCTTCCCCATCCAAGCCGGTCGAACTCGGCCGAGAACGGATTCTGATTGATGCGGATCTCGCGGATGGACTCTTTCGGCGGAAGATTACCGCCTGTGAAACCATCGATATAGATCTGGCCGCCGTCGGGTCCCGATCCAGGTCCTGCCAACGCTTGAAGCGCCGCCTGGAGCTCGTCCGGATCGTCCGGCAGAGCGTCAAGATCCTTGCCCTTCAGTACCGTCGCACTCGCGTTGCTGTCCGGTTCGGTCGATACACCTTGATCGGAGGTAACGTTTACGTTCTCAGCCACACCGGCGACCGTCATCGAAACCACCAACTCGTGTTTTTCACCCGCCGCAAGTACGACGTCCGGGTTCTCATAAGGGGCAAAATTAACGGCTTCGGCTGTAACCGAATAAGTTCCGGCCGGAAGATTCGCGATCGTAAATTCGCCGCGAGCATTCGTTACCGCCTGTACGGCCTTGCCTTCTGCGTTTACCGCTTTGACGGTCGCACCTACGACGACCGCTCCGAGACTGTCAACAACTTGACCGGTTATGCTCGCCGCCTTTTGCGCAAAGGCTCCGCCCGCAGAGAAAAGCAGCAAGGCGCCAAGCAGAGTTATCTTCTTTATGTAGTCCATATGAATCGTATGAATGAAAATCCGTAAAAATATTTAGAATCCGCTTCCGTCGAGTCCGGGGATCGTGAACGAACCATCCAAGCCCTGACTACGGCGTCCGCCAGGTGCCGAGCTCATCTGGGCAAGACGAAGGAAAGGTTCAACACCGGCAAGCAGTTTGAAAGCTGTAACGTGGCCCGAAGCATTTTCCTTAGTGCTCGAGACTGCGATCGACTCGCCGGGCTTGAGATCTGCGGTAGTGATCGTCGGAAAACGATCGAGCATTTCGTCAACACCGCCGCGGGCACCAGCACCACCATTCATTCCGCCGGGACGCTGCCCGCCGGACCAACCGCCCGGACGCTGTCCGCCGCCCGAAGGAGGCGTTCCGGCACCAGGAGAACGGCCTTGCCCCGCAGCGGCACCCTGGCCGCCGTTTCGCATCGCCGCCTGCATTCCTGCGAGCCTTTCGGCGTCTTCGGCAGGAAAGCGTTTGAATGTCGTTACTTTGCCTGTCGAGATCGTAACGTCCTTGCCTGTTGCAAAATCTGCAATGACCACCTCGTTCTTCTCGGCATCAACGGATTTCACCGTGCCGGCGATCGTCCTGAACGAACCGACGAGAACCTTTTCGGCTGTGAACGTAGTATTGTCGGCCCCGCGGTCACCTACAGCCTTCAGCATATCGCCGACGCCGACACCTAGGAAATCGGTCGGTTTTGCGTCCGCGAATTGGACGGAATCGTCCGCGTAGTGCAGGAACTCCGCATTAGGCTTAAAGGAGATAACGACCGACTGAGAGCTCATCAGGCCGCTCACTTTGATCGTTACGGTCCGATTGATCGCATCGATCGACTCGACCTTGCCGGAGATACCGCGCGTCTTCCATTCCGAGGCTTCCTTTGCATCTTTTGCTGAAAGTTCAGCACTGCTGACCAAATAGCTGCGGATCGCATTACATCCGCCGTCAGCCTTGATCAGGCACGAGACGATGAGCTTATCGCCGATCTTTATATCGGCAAGGCTCGATGCGGCGGCGGATCGCGGGTTCAGATCCGGAGCGATCTTTTTGAATTCTGTCTTCTCCGAAAACTCGGCCTTGACCGTCTTTCCGTTAGCATTCAAGGTCGCCGAGTCGCTCGAAACTGCGGTCACGTCACCGCGAACCAAAACCGGTTTCATCGGATCGGCCTGTCCAAAGACCTGTGAAACGAGCGCGCTGATAAAGAGTATAAAAATGGATATGATTGCGTTCTGCGTCATATTTATGATCTCAGCCTTAGATAGAGTCCTTCCCTTATTAAAAGGGTATGACGTAAATACTAGCAGTTAGGTTCGACCCTTTATGTAAAGTTGTGTCAACCTTGCGCAAAGATTGCAAAAGAGAGTGGCTTTTCGCCTAGATACGGTTGAATTCTGCTTTTGAACCGGCCAGAACGATCAGGCCGATACCGAACGCAAATGTTGCAAACAAAGCAATTGGCCAAACGAACGGCAGCGAGAGTACGAGCGTCCAGACGAGAACGCCGGTCAAAGTAGCAAGGGTTTCGGAACGATTATTGTCGGGGAATGTCGTCCTTTGGATCCATTTGCCCAAAGAAACATGGAGTGCGATCCGGCCGAAGACGTACCCGAATAGCAATAAGAGCATACAAAGGCCGATCGCTGCGGCCGCAAGAAAGTTCGGGAGCATAACGGCACTCGCGATGACAACGACGCCGGCGGCTGTAAAAACGCCTGCCCCTACGGCACAGATCTTGACGGGCGTGAGATTGAGTTTCGCCGCCGCACGCCCGACCGCCCCCGGAGCGATCGTTGCGAACACGATCGAAATAATGAACCAGATGAGGGCAAGGACAAGCCTTTGAGCAAAAAAACTGATCGAGACCGAGGGCGAAAGCAGGCTCGACGGGTTTTGAGCGATATCTTTCAGCTGCTCTTCCAGCATTCCGAAGACAACGGTCTGCTTTCCGTCTTCGCGAGCGGGTTTTTCCGCCTCCGACTTATAAGACCCGCCGATCACAATAATGTCGCCGCCGACATATCCATCGTGCTTCTGGATCACATTTCCGCCGATCGTCGCAACATCGCCTTCGATACGGCCTTCGATAACGACATCGCCGCCGACCGCGAGAACTCCCTTAGCACATTTGCGGACGGTAACGGACTTTCCGAAGGCGTACACTTCCTGTTCAGGAGCGTCGCCCACGGTGATCATTTTTTGGTCTTCGGAAACCGAGATCTCGGGGTGTGCGAATACGGACTGCGAAAAGGCAGCGGCGGCGAGCAGTATCAGCAGAACGCTGAATAGTGTCCTTCGGCGGCTCGCACCAGGACTCTGGGATCTGGAATTACTTCTCACGGATCAGAAAAGCGGACGCAAGATCTTGCGGAACGGTATGATCTTGACGGCCAAGAAAAGCAGCACGGCCGCTCCGAGAACGCCAACCATCGCCATAACCTCGCCCGCAGGCGTCAAAATGCGCACGAACGAGCGTACAAGTACGACAACTCCGATCAAGAACGAGTAGGCCATCTGCGTCGCAAATGCCCCGACCGCCGCGATCTTCTGCAATAGCACGCCGAACGCGCCAAATAGCTCAATACCTTCAGCACCAAGTATAAAGAGCGAAAAAAGAACAAGTGAACAGATGATAAAGACAGCGTTGAACCGCTCCTTCGAGGGCCGCAGCCCAACGACATGATTCTCGGCGGTGGTTACGATCTTTCTCGTAAAGTCATGCGGGAGTTCGAGCTCGACATCAGGTTCGCGAAGGCCGGTCTCGAGCATCCGCAAGAATTGCTTCTGAGCGTTCAATTCCCCGCGGCACGGCGGGCAGGTCGCAACGTGGTTCTCAACCGCCCGATCGGCGTGCGCATCGAGCTCGCCGTCGACATAGCCGGCAAGGTCGAAATTTTCACACTCAAGTACGCCCGTCATCAGATCCCGTCAAAGCCTCGCTTGATAAAAAGTTCGCGCATCATCTCTCGTGCGCGAAAGAGTCTGTTCTTTACCGTGCCTAGTGGCAGCCCTGTAATATCTTTGATCTCGTCGTAACTCAGATCGTGCGAGTGCCTGAGAACGATCAGGTCCCGATATGCGGGCGGCAGACAGCGAACTACACACTCGATCTCTTTCCGCCATTCGCTGCGCTCACGCTCCTGCTCCGGATTCGGAGCCTTGGATTCAAGCTGCAGCTCGAATGCTCCCTCATCATTCTCGGACTCGATACTCTGCGTCGAGATGGAATTCCGCCGGATGTGATCGATCGCCGCATTATGGGCGATCCGATAGAGCCAGGTAGAGAATTTGTAATCCGAGCTGTATTTGCTCAGCGAATTGTAAACCTTGATGAAGACTTCCTGCGTTACGTCCAGCGAAGATTCGAAATCCCCGAGCATCCTGTAAATGTAGCCCGTGATCGGCCGCTGATATCTGCGGACAAGCTCTTCAAAATGATCGTTGCCTCCGCGCAGCGAGGTCGCAATAAGCTCCGTATCCGAAAGCTCGGCGACCTGTGTAAAGCTGATCGAGGCAGACGTCATAGTTCAGAAAGTACTTACGGTATTCTGCGAAAAAAGGTTTCAGGCCGCAACTCTTGCCGCCGCCTGCGAACCAAAATGGAGCGATGCGAGGCCGGCAGGAGCCGCGAGAACGTCGAAAGGAAGCCCCGTTCCCGTGAGGTCCAGGCCGACATCGGCCGCGTCCATAACATCGATCTCACGGCCGAACGCCTCAGCCGCGGCTGAGACGACGTCATTGCGTGCGATCTCCTCGCCGATAAGCAGAATGTTCTCAAGAACGCCGCCGAATCTGTCGTGATAGAACATTAGGAGCCGATAGATCTCATTCCCGGCTTCAGCCGCGGTGCAAGTTACCGAGCGAACGACCGCCGGTTCACTGCCGCGGAGAAGAAGGCCCGAGAACCCGCCCGGCTGCGCACTCAACAAAAGAGCGTCACCGGAAAAACCGTGGTAGAGCCATGCGGCCTCGCTGATGACACGCGGCAGCACCAATCCCGCACGCCGTCCAAAACGTTCAAATATGCTCTCGTACTCATCAATTACCGCGAGGCGGATCGCTGTCGTAAAATATCGCGATCTGCCTTCGGCGTCGTTCGAGATCTTCTTTCGCGACATACGCAGCTCCGACGCCGCGATACCGAAGGTCTGCTCTGCCTTCCAGTCGAATATCTCCTGCCATTCCTGCTTCGACGACGGTTCGGTCTCAAGGGTAACGATCGCCGTTCTGGCCGAACTTCCCGGCAAGGATACGGACCAACGCTTCTGATTCAAAAGTCCCGCTGCCGCAAGCGTGTCTTCCAGGCATCGGATGAATTCAGATTCATCAACGATGTTCCGTTCAAAGAAATCGCCGGAAACCGAGCCGACAGGCGTCGCGTTGGAGGCGCATTGCCTGACTTGAAGACTGCCGCGGCCGCCTTCGAGCGAGACCGCCGTTATCGAACGCTCTTCAATTCCGAGACCTGCATTGGGATAGTTTGGCGAAGTAAGAAACTCGAACATCAGTATTTTGAATACTCCTTTCCGTTGCTGTCGGTGCCGTCGGCTGTGCTCTTTACGTCCTTGAGTCCCGTTTCACCTTCTTTTGCCGCCGGATCGTCGCCCTGGATCTCTGTCCAATCGGTCGATTCCGTTACGGGATCCATTGGACGGTCGCGAAGATACTTCTCGGTTACGAGGTCATCAATGCTCTTAGGAAGGTGGCCTTTGTCAGCATAGAATTGATCGATGGCGCGCCGCATCTGCCAGAGATTCTCGTGGAGCACGGTCTCTCTCGCGTGCTGAACGCTTCTCTGGTAGGTCGGTATCGCGACCGAGATCAAAATGATCAGAATGAACATCGCGATCATCAGTTCGAGCAGCGAGAAGCCGCCCATTCGCTTTTGACCGCACAATTTCTTAAGCATCACCAATCAGAGTACTTGTCGCCATTGAGCGCCTCCTGATCGGAGGTGGATCTAATATCGAAAACATTTATGCTGTCCCAGGTATCCGCGTCCTTATCCTGATAGGACGAACGAAGCTTCCACTCGGTCTTGCCTGTCATCGGGTCGACCGGCAGTTCGCGCAAGTAAACCTTCTTTCGCTCTTTATTCAGGTTGATGTCCGTCGCCTGCTCATCGTCATCGCCGAGTCCGCGACCGCCGCGGACATCGGCTCCTCTTGGACGCACCTTTACTCCATCGACGAGCACCTGAAGGCTCGGCGGAAATCGGTCGATATTATCGGTCGTAAAGATCGTACAGTCGTCTATCACGACGCGGCTGCGCGGATCGACGGGAATATTCCCGCCGGGAAGTGTACGATTCCCGGATGAGACCGCACCTTGCGGGCAAGCTCCGAGTGAATCGCGTTTGAATTCGTCGATCGCGCGCCTCACATCTCGAAGCGTTTCCCGAAGCCGCGTTTCCTTCTCGCGTCTTGCCGCGTTCTGAGCAAGTGGTATAGCTCCCATCACGAGTATAGCGAGCACGCTGAGCGTTGCGACCAATTCAAGCAGGCTGTAGCCCTTTTGCTGCGAAAACCTCACTTCCCTTCCATCGAGACCGCGACCGGAATATTTCGTCCGTCCGCCGTCATCAAGTTCAAAATATCGCTATCTAGCGTGATCTGCGGCACGCCCTCAGCAAGAGCTTCGATCTCTATGTAGGCGATGACGCCGGTCTGAGCAACCGCCTTATCATCGCTTGCGATCATCGAAAAATACGTCTTTCCGTCAGTGTTCAGGAATGGCATCACGGGCGAGTTCGCCTTTGAGCCGAATGCATCGCCGAGCGTTATCCCGCGAACGGCAACTTTCGTCGGATCGTACTTTATTCCCATTACTGCCGACCGGAATGCCTCCGGGCTTGAAAATGCCACCGCAATCCGCGTCTTCTCTCCGGTCTTCAACTCCGCGGCCGGTGCAAGCTGAACGGTCGCGGTCGCGACTGACGCACTGAGCGGTTTGAATGCTACGGTCGAGAGTGAGTTGTCCGCGCGATCCGCCGTCTCGGTGAGCTTGAGTGTGCGGACCGAACTATCAATCGGCCGGACCGACGGAGCGGCCGGATCTTCCGGTGCTGCCGATGCGGGATCCTTTGCGGTTGCCGAAGCTGTCGTCTCCGCAGCGGACGTCGCCGCCGGAGCCTGAGTTTCCGCGGTCGCATCAGTACGAACATACTGCGGTGACTTTTGGTCCGGCAGGTCGATCACGACATTGGTCGGCTTACGGCGTGCGGCCGCCAGCATATCTTCACGCTGCTCTTCGATGAGCATCGCTTCGAGCTGGCCGCTCGTTGGCGTGGCAAGGCTTCCTGTGTCCTGTTCGATAAGATCTTCCGGGAGAATGGCAGGTGCTCGGATCACACGAGGAGTAACCGCGATCACGATATCGATCTGCGCATTCTCTTTCTTCGGAGCTGTAAACAGCCTTCCGAGGATCGGTATAAGCCCCAGGAGCGGCAGCCCTGTGCGGCCGTTCCGCTCGTTATTCTGTGCAACACTTGCAAGCAGAAGCGTTTTGTTATTCTGGACGCGTGCAGTGCCTTTGATCGTGCGTTCCGTAAAGATCGGCGTGAACGGATCGGGTCCGGCACCGATATCCTTAGATTCGATCTCCATCGCGACCTGAACATCCTGATTCGGGAAGACGATCGGTTTGAACTTCAGCGAAAGGCCGACCTTCTCGTAATTGATCACGTTCGAGACGACGCCGCCGTTACCCTGCGTTGTTCCCGCACCGGTAACGAATTGTGCACTCTGTACCGGCACGCGCTGGCCGATCGTCGCGGACGAATCTTCGTTATTGAACGCGTGGATCTGCGTGGATGCGACCAGCTTCGTGTTCGTCTTGCTTTGAAGAGCCGCGATCGAGCTGATCGGCAGTCCGATGGCGATACTCAGAAGATCCGTGCCGGAGAACGGCATTCCGTTCGTGATCGGCCCCGTCGAACCTTGATGCGCGGTCGGAAAACCTACGCCGCCGAGGTTGAGGAGCGTTCCTTTGTCGCCGCCCGTTCCGAGCTGATTGCCGAATTGCAGAAGGTCGCCGCGATTGACCTCATAGATCGCCACGTCCATCACGACCTCGGCCCTGTCCTTATCAAGAGCCTTGATCAGCCTGCCGATGATCCTAACGTTCTCCGTAGTGTCTCGAACCGTGACGCTATTCGTCGCGTCGTCGGTCAGAATGATCGTCTGCGAACGGCCTCCTTGGGCCGGAATTGCTCCCTGAATAACCTTTTGGATGTCTTTCGGGCTGGCATTTGCGAGATAGAAAGTCTTGAGAACAAGCTGCTGGAGGATATTTCGCCGCGAATTGTTCGCAACGAGAATGGTTCGCGGGCCAACCTTCTGAAAGAAAAGGCCTTCCTGCAGGAAGATATAGTCGAGAGCTCGTGCGGCCGTTACGTTGTGCAGCTCGATCTTGACCTTTTTCGAATCAAGCCGGGAGTCGGCGTCAAAGAGCACGTTCAGGTCGAGATCCTTTGCAAGTTTCTTGATGATGAAGGTCAGGTCGATGCCGGCCGGAAAAGGAACATCTCCGAGCACCTCAAGCTGCTGCGGCAGCTGCACGTCGTCAGGTTTGTACGCCGCAGGCTTCACCGGAAGCCCGGACGCGGTCGTGTTTGCGCCGTCAGGCGAATTCGCGTCCTTTTGGAGCCGGACCATTCGCTCCATCTCGCTCTTTGCAAGTTCGTTGGTCGGATCGAATCCGTATGCACGCCTAAAAGCGTTATATGCACCGGCAAAATCCTTCTCGTCGGCGGCAACCGCTCCGCGCTTCATGAACATTTGCGAAGCGTTGAACAGCGCACGCCTCAAGTGAAGACGATATTCCGGATTCTTCGGGTTCTCGTTGACCGCGAGGGCAAATTCCTCACAAGCCTTATCCCATTCCTCGGAGACCTCGTATTTCATTCCCTGCTTGAAGTGCTTTTTGCCGTCGCCGATACCAAGCGCGAACGACGGCGAAAGTAGTCCAAAAAGCAGGACAAACGTCAAGGTCATACGGAAAACCGCTATTTTCTTCATATAGTTCGGTGCGTGTGTAAAAAATTCGAGGCTCTTCGCCCGAAGAATAGTCACGAAAAAAACAAGCCGAAGTTGCAATAATCGCGTCTCGGGCCACTCCTGCAAGGAAGCGCTCGGCCTATTTTCCGTGTATTGGATGCAAAAATCAACTACTTGGCTGTAATTGTCGGCCACCCAAGCAACGTTTAACAGTGTTAAAGAATCTATTGACATCGAGCGGAATTCTGGATTAGTGTCCAAACTATTATGCGAACCGTCCTCACATCGTTGGCACTCGCGGCTTTTTCATTACTTGTGTCTCTTACCGCTCACGCGGCCGCTAGCAGTGCTTTCGATCCGTTCGTGGTGATCAAGGCTTCGAAGGTGAAATATTTTACTGGTGAAGTTGTTGTAGTGGATGTATTTTTCGAAAATCAGGGAAGCGGGATCGAGACTCTCGACGGAGTTCCTAGCCAGAACGTCGGAACACTTAGCTTCAGAATTTCGACCGACAACAAAGAATATCGGCTCTATCGACCGGCGGGATACAGCCGGTCTGATATTAAAGAGCTTTCCAATTGAGCTTCGCCCGGGATCTTCGGTGAAAACATCTGCTGCGATTTTTTGGAATGACACCTCGCGCTCGAGACATTTAAACTCTCAAACCTCAGAAGAATTATCCACTGTGTATGCCTTTCCGAGACCGGGTGTCTATTCCTTGAAGGCGTCTTTTGTCATGTACAGTGCGGGTGTCCCCAAGTTTGTGGATTCCGAACCAATAGCGATAACTGTAGAGGAACCCATTGGCGAAGACTTGGAAGTTTGGAATCGGATCAAGAATGACGGCAAGTTTGCTTTCTTTATTCAGGAGGGCGGCATCCAGGCTCAGGTATATGAGCCTGATCTCCGCGATGCTTTTCAGAAACAGGTCGAGGATATTTTGCAGAAATATCCTCGCAGCATCTATGCCGCTCCGTTAAGACGAAGCCTTGAGAAATTCGAATCTCGCAAAACCTTCCGCCGGCCACCCGATGCCACTAAATAGCAATGAAACTCAATCTCATCATTTTCCTGATCCTGTTAACCGGCTCTTTGCCTACGGACGCGCAAAGCGATCCGGCAAAGGGAAACGAAAAGATCTCTGCTGAAAGTAGACGGATCGAGGTTTCGATGGCGAAATCGAGCTACCTGCTCGGCGAACCGGTTCCGGTCAAATTGAATCTCAATTTCCGGCCGAGCGGGTGTTGCGTGAGGATCCGAGGCAGTGTAACCGCACTGATCACGAGCGAATCCGGAACAACTGAACATTCGCAATTTACGCATAACCTCACGACTGTCTGCTGCGAGTGCCTTCCGACGGCACTTCCATCATTCGTTACGTTGCTCGGAGCAGGCAGTAGTCCGCCAAAACCTCCGCCAACACCAGAACCAAGCCCCGACCTAAGCGAAGACTTGACCATCTTTACTGCCTCTACACTATTTCCGACGCTTGGCCAATACCTGGTCCAATTCCGTTTTGAGGGCACGCTCCTCTCGAATGTCATACCGATCCAGATCGAGGAGCCAACAGGTCTCGCAAAAAAGGCGTACGACGAGATCAGGAATCGAAAGAATTTTTGGGCCTTTGACTGGATCTACAAGGACAAGGACGGCGTAACTGAGCTTGAGCATTTTTCGGAGTCTTACGGTCAGACTCCATACGGCGACTATGTGATCGAAAAACTGGCGATCATCTACAAAGTAAAAGGCGAGTACAAAAAAGCAAAGGCGGAATACCAAACGTTGACTTCAAGCAAGAACAAGGATATCGCGGAACGCTCGAAAGCGGAATTATTGGAGATCGCCAAGAATGCGAACTATTAAGGCTAACTTAGCTGGTCTTGCCTAAAAAGAGAGCGTCTTAGGAGATCCAGGGCGGCTTGGCTTGAGCGCCAGCGGATGAGGTAGCGGTCGCCGGGAAGGAATAGCTTAATGGCGCGAGTTCCTGTCGGGCCGGAATATGCGAAAAAGACCGTGCCGACAGGTTTGTCGTCCGTGCCGCCGTCGGGGCCGGCGATGCCTGTAACCGAGACCGCGTGCGTCGCGCCCGAGACTCTCAATGCACCTTCCGCCATCTCGCACGCGCACTCCGCCGAAACGGCGCCGAATTGGTCCAAAGTTTGCTGCG
>Ga0138256_10005797_pt1 | contig 13073 bp, 7 predicted proteins | sample KNB2016incub_MG_FD_105486 | JGI IMG/M metagenome (GOLD analysis project Ga0138256, IMG submission 105486) | Active sludge microbial communities from wastewater in Klosterneuburg, Austria - KNB2014incub_MG | ecosystem: Engineered > WWTP > Activated sludge > Unclassified | place: Austria... | reverse complement strand
TCCTGAGCAGCCAGGCTGCCTTCGACGATGCCGTTAGTCTGTTCGGCGCGGACAGGCGCAAGTTGCATGTGCTGCGCTTTGCGCCCAAGGTCAACTTCGAGCCCCTGCAGTCAGCCTCGCTGCGCGACGAGGTCTTCGCGCGTCACGGCATTGCCAGACCCTACGTGTTCCTGCCCAACCAGTATTGGCAGCACAAGAACCACCAGGTGGTTGTGCGGGCCCTGAAGCTGTTGCGCGACGAGGGCCGCCCCGCGCCGTTGATCGTGAGCACGGGAAAGACCGAAGACCCGCGCAGCGCGGGCTATTTCACAGAGTTCGAGGCGGGTGTGCGGGCCCAAGGCCTGAGTGCGGACTACCGCATCCTCGGCGTCATTCCGCGACAGGACATGCTGGTGCTGCTGGCGCACAGCCTGGCCGTGCTCAACCCTTCACGCTTCGAGGGCTGGAGCACCACCGTCGAAGAAGCCAAGTCTTTGGGCAAGCCCCTGCTGGTGAGCGACATCGCCGTGCACCGCGAGCAGGTTGCCGGCCGATCCGATGCCAAGTGCTTTGGTACCGACGATGCGGCGGCGCTGGCGGCGCTGCTCGAAGGCCTGGCCCGTAGGCATGCGGGCGACGCCGCCACATCGCACCCGCCGCGACCCGACCCGACGCTTTACACCGCCTTCACGGCGCAGTACATGGCTTTGCTCAAGACGGTGGCGAGTGCGCAAGAGGTCGCCGCATGAATGCGGCGTTGCCGGTGTTCAGTGTGGCCACGCCCACGCGAAACTCCCTTGACAAACTCAAGCGATGCATCGGTTCGGTGCGCGGGCAGCGCGAGGTGACGCTTGAGCACCTGGTGCAGGACGCCAGGTCCACCGACGGCACGGCCGAATGGCTGCGCTCGCAGGCGGCGCAGGACGCGCGCCTGCATCCGGTAAGCGAAGCCGACGCCGGCATGTACGACGCCATCAACCGGGCCTGGGCTCGTGCGCGGGGCCGCTACCTTTCCTGGCTGAACTCCGACGAGCAGTACCTTCCTGGGGCGCTTCAGCGCGTGCACGAACTGTTCGAGCATCACCCGGGAGTTGAGGCGCTATTCGCCGACTACCTAGTGACCGACGACGATGGCCGCGCGGTGGCGTTGCGGCGTGAGATCCCGCTGCGCCGCTTCAACATCGTCAACACGTTCCTGAACGTGCAGTCCTGCACCTTGTTCTTCCGCCGCGAGCTCTGGGATCGTGGCCTGCTGAAAATGGACAACAGCTACCGATATGCCGCCGACAAGGAGCTTGTGCTGCGCTTGCACGACGCCGGTGTGCAGTTCCTGCACGTGCCCGAGGTACTGTCTGTTTTTGGTGTTGATGGCCACAATCTCAGCACGCATGCCGGCATGGAAATGGAGGCTGAGCACATCCGCCTTGCCAATGGCGGTTCGCGCTTGTGGCCGGTGCGTGCCGTCGCGTATGGCGCCCGGCGCCTGGAGCGACTGGTGCGTGGCGGCTACCGCTCGGTCAGTCTGCAGTACAGATACGCGATCGACGAAGTGCCGCACTACGCGCATTTTCGCGCAACGCATCTGGGTGGACGCTACACGCTGGCAGACACGGTAGGGCGGGCGGAGCGGATTGTAGCTGCCGAGGTGGCGGCCGAGCGTGGTGGACAGAAGGGACGGACATGAGCACTTCACCTGGTTTGCGCTGGTTCGGACGTCGGCGCATGGCAACGCGGCAATCGCCGGCTTCACGCATCGTGTTAACTCCGGTGGGGCAGTCCGAGGGTTTGCGCTTCACGGAGTGGCTTGTTGTCGGTGTCCTGGGCCTGGCCTACCTGCTCAGCATCTCGCAGCCTTTGTTCGCCGTGCAGCTTCACCGCACGATCCTGAATCACCTTCCGCTGGCGCTTCTCGGCCCGGCGCTGGCATTGCACTTCCTGGGTGTTCTCGCCTACCGGAAGGCGCTTGCCTGGTCCGAAGTTTTCGCCGTGTGCTGGCCGCTCGTGCTCTTGGGGCTGTATGCAATCACCGGTTCGGCGGTTGCAAAGTGGGAACTGGACATCCGAGAGACCTACCTCGCATTCGGTGTTTACCTGTTGCTGCTGCCGCTCTTCGCTGCGCTGACCTTCAATGGGGAGAGGGTGCAGCAATGGGCCAAGGTGCTCGTGTTCCTTTGGGTCCTGGCGTCATGCGCGGCGCTGGCTGGCGAATTGTCGCGGGTCAAGGAGAGAGAAACCCTGCACGAGATCGAGTATCTAGTGGGCTCCGGCTTCTTTGTCCTCTACTATGTTTCGCGCAGCGCTGCATTGAAGTTGCTTGCATTGCTGCTGCTGGTCGGCGCGGCGGTGATCAATCACAAGCTAACGGGTTACATCGTCGCGACGATGGCCGTCACCCACATCGTCGTGATGGCGGGCTGGCGGCAGCTGCCGCGGCAGTGGCGCGGGGCCTACGGCCTCACCGCCGTGGTGCTGACTGCCGCTCTGGTGGCCGCGCTGACACTCCTGTACTTCGAATACAGAATCTATCTGCCAAGCGGAAATCCCGACGTGCGTCTGACCCAGTATGAAGCCGCGTGGCGACAGTTCATAGAGAGTCCGCTGTGGGGTAACGCCTATCTCGAAGGTTCCGGCGAGGAATACCGAGAAGCAGGCCGGGTGCTGAACATACCCACGCACAGCGACGTGATCGACATCCTGAAGCATGGCGGCTTGATTGGATTCGGCCTCTTTGCGTGGGGCTACTGGAAGATCTTCATCGTCATCAATCGTGCCGTTGGCCTGACGCGGGCCGATACGGTTTTGTGCGCATTTCTTACCGGTGCCCGATTCTTCCAAGTCACCGCGTTGATCACGTTCGCGATCAACCCCATCCTGCTCAAAGGGCCGTTTCTGATCGTCATCTGGGGCAATCTCGGGTTGGCTTTCGGTGTGGCGCTAGCCTCGATCCGTTCGGCGTGGCGGGCCGCAAGCGCATGAACTCGCTGGCCAAGCCCTGCCTTCGGTTCAACCCGGGCTGCGCGTCGAAGATGGATGCAATCGTTGTCTAGACCTGCCCGTGATGTGAAGCCGCTGCTGATCTTTGTGCACGGCTCGGCCGAGATGTACGGCTCTGACAAAGTGCTGCTGAATCTAGCCGAAGGCGCAGTCGTCGATGGTCAGTTGCAGCCTGTCGTGGTGCTGCATGAGCACGGTCCGCTGCGAGAGGCGCTGCAACGGGCAGGTGCCGAGGTGCACGTGGCCAAGGTATGCAAGATTCATCGATCGATGCTCACCGCCGCCGCGCCATTCACGTTGTGGCACCAGTTGCGGCGGGCGAGTGCCGACCTGGACGCGGTCGTTGCCGGTCGGTCCGTGGCCCTGGTGTACTCCAACACGCTGGCCGTTCTGGGTGGTGCCGTCTGGGCACGCAGGCGCGGATATCGTCATGTGTGGCACGTGCACGAGATCCTTCTCCGGCCGTGGATTGTTCGACGCGGTTTGCCTTGGCTGGCAGAACGGCTATCGGACAGCGTCATCTCCAACTCGCACCAGACCGAATCCTGGTTGCTGCAGCAAGCTCCGAGGCTACGCTCTCGCTCAGTGGTCATCTTCAACGGACTCAAGCCGGTAGTGCATCCGGCAGCGTCTGACATCAAGGCCTTTCGCTCTCTGATTGGGGCCGAAGACAGCGATCTCGTCGTGACGGTGGCTGGGCGATTGAATCACTGGAAGGGTCAGGGGCTGCTCATCGAAGCGCTTGCGCTATTGCGTGACGCCGGCCAACTTGGCTGCCTGCGTGTGGCGGTGGTCGGCGATGTGTTCAGTGGTCACGACGACATCAGGGGCGGCTTGATGGCGAAGACGCAAGGGCTTGGCCTGGAAGACAAGGTGCGCTTTGTTCCCTTCGTCGATGACATCTACACCGTATGGTTCGCTTCGGACATCGCAGTGGTGCCGTCGTTGGAGCCCGAGCCGTTTGGCATGGTGGCCATCGAGGCCATGGCCTGCGCGCTACCGGTAGTGGCGGCGGCGCACGGCGGCCTGCTCGACATCGTGGCGCCGCAGCAAACAGGCTTGCTGTTTCAGCCGCGCAACGCGCGCGCCCTGGCCGATTCATTGTTAACTCTGGCTCGTGACGCGCCGCTGCGCCGGCGCCTGGGTACCGCGGGTGCTCAGCGCCAGCGCGACCTGTTCTCACTGCAAAGCCAGGTGGAACGCACCCGCGCAGTGTGGCGGCGTTTGGTGGACGCGTGAAGAGGCTCAACATCCTAGGCACGCGCGGCGTGCCAGCGGCACACGGCGGTTTCGAGACCTTTGCCGAGCGCCTGTCCCTCTTCCTGGTGCAGCGCGGCTGGAAGGTGACGGTGTATTGCCAGGCGCAGGGCCAGGCACCGCCCCGTGAAGACGAGTGGCAGGGTGTTCGCAGAGTGCATCTGGCGGTGGCCGGTAACGGCGCCGCCAGCACCGTCCTCTTCGACTGGCATGCGACCAGGCACGCTGCATGCTCGTCGGACTTGTGCTTAACCTTGGGCTACAACACGGCCGTGTTCTGTCTCCTGTTGCGCCTGGCCCGTGTGCCCAATGTCATCAACATGGACGGGCTCGAGTGGCAGCGTGCGAAGTGGGGTCGCTGGATCAAGATCTGGTTCCGCCTCAATGAATGGGCTGGCTGCAGACTTGGCAACCATCTTGTTGCGGATCATCCGGAGATCGCGATGCACTTGAGCCGGCACGTGGCGGTGGACAAGATCACCACGATTCCCTACGGCGCTGATCGGCTTCTCGGGCTGCCAGAGGCGCCTGTGCGCGCGATGGGGCTCGAGCCGCAGCGCTACGTGACGCTGATCGCCCGGGCTGAGCCAGAGAACTCGGTCTTGGAAATGGTCCAAGGGTTCTCTCGTCGGCGGCGGGGCGTGGTGCTGGTCGTGCTCGGGGCCTACCGTGACGACCTCCCTTACCACTGTGCCGTGCGCGCCGCCGCGAGCGATGAGGTTCGCTTCCTCGGGCCGCTGTTCGACCAGGACAAAGTCCAGGCACTGCGGTTTCACAGCGCCTTGTATTTCCACGGGCACCAGGTGGGCGGAACCAACCCCTCGCTCGTGGAGGCCTTGGGCGCTGGCAATGCCATCGTTGCGCACGACAACCGGTTCAACCGATGGGTCGCCGGCGACGCGGCGCGTTACTTCATGGACGCCGATGAGTTCGCGCGGGTGCTCGACGAACTCCTCGTGGACGAGGCAGCCATGGCCTCGCTTCGTGCCGCGGCCGTCATCCGGCACGCTGCAGCATTCACGTGGGCTGCGGTCCTGAAGGACTACGAAGCGCTGCTTGAAGACTGGCAGCCTGGGTCCTGACGGTTGAAGCGCCCACTTTGCGAGCACCATCAGCGACCAACCACCCAGCAACCGCACTGCCAGGTCAAGATCCAGAAAGAATGCGAACGTCCTCGGCCATCGCATCCCTCGCGCCACCCAGGACAGGTTGGGGAGTTCGAGCCGTGTGCTTGTGTAGAAGCAGTCAGCCACCTCGCGGCCGCTGTACCGCAGGGTTGCCAGGGCGAGTTCCTTTGTGAAGCGGCGGATGTGGCCGAACTGGTTGCGAAGCTTGAGTGTCGGGCGGTTCCTGATCAGCATCTTTGCCGCAGCATCAGGTCCGTGGACCAGGCAGTGCATTCAACGTCGGTATGGTGAGTCGGCCCGAAACAGAGGTCGCAACGTGCCTGCCGGCAGGGTCAGCGGCAGAGCCACCGGTTCGCCAGCCAATCCCATCGCGGCGCAACCGGCAGCCCAGCCCAATTCAGCGCAGCTTATGGTCCTGGCCGTGTCGCCGGGTGCGTAGGCCACGGCGGTCCAATCCGATACCTTGGCGGCGGTGTACGCAGTCACCTCGCGAACCGATACCGCGCTGAAGGCCACCTGCACACCGGGTGTTTCGACCTGGAGGTTCACACGCGCCGGGTCGGATGATTTCGGCACGAAGAAGGTCTCGTACGCCAGCACTTCACCCGCCGCGCCCTGACGGGGGCCGTAGCCGACGAAACCGCGGCCGTCAGCCATGACATCCCAGGGACTCGCCTCGCGGCTGACATAGGGTGGCCCAACCAGGGCACTTGCGGATGCGGGCATGGCGGCCGACCAGCGATAGACGTGCGGCACACCGGTACGCAAAGTGAAGGGCACGCTTGCCAACAAATCGTAGGGGTGCCCGGCAGTGAAGCCCATGCACATTGCAAAGCACGTGTCCATGCTGGCCACTGGCTGGAGCGCATACCCTTTCCCCTCGGGATTCTCATAGGTTCGCCATGGGCCGAGCCCGGTGTCGAAGCTGCCGCTCACCACAAGCTCGGGCCCGAGGGTCGCCAGCATGGGTGCAAAGCGTGCGGGGCGCAGTGGCGGCGGGTCGGCCGGGTTGATGGTTTGCCACTCGACGGCATTGACGTGGCGCTCGCCGCGCGGACCGCGCAGCCAGGCGTGGGCAGCCAAGGGGCCCTGCAGTTGCGTGACGATGTTGTCCGCAAAGCTGTTGCGGTCGGCTGCGAGCGCGGCCTCGCCGTCGATGAAGTGCCAGAACCAGATGGCCTGCGAGGTGGTGAACTTCGGCAGGGGGCCTGCCGCGGTTTCTGCCTGCACGAGGGGCACGATGTGGTTTTTCCTGAAGACGTTGCCGCGCGACCGGTCGGCGTCCAGTTGGTCCATGCTCGCCCACAACCCGACGGTGGTGGGCAACCAGATCTGGTTGTCCTCGACGATGACATTGGACGCGTTGTGAAGGAAGATGCCCATGGGCATGCCCGTGAGCTGGTTATCTCGCACGGTGACATTGCGCGAGAAGTCGTCGACGTAGATGCCGGCCACCACTTCGCGGCCGTCGGAAGCGGCACCTTCCATCTGCGCCGAAGCGGCCAGGACGCGGTTGCCTTCGACCCGGGAAAGTTGCGCGGCTGTGGCCAGGTCGCGCCCGGTCCAGGTGTAGATCGCGCCGCAGTCGGAGAGCCGGCGGCAGTAGCCCGAGACCGTGTTCCGGGCGATGACGCTGCCGGCCAGGCTGGAGAATCGGATGCCGATGTAGCCGGACCCGTCGACCACGTTGTCTTCGGTAGTGGCGCCCGGACCGGCAGCGACGGATGCAAACACCCCTGCCAGGTGGTGGGCGGCTGTGCCGGTGGACAGCACACGATTGCGCCTGATCTGTGCGCCCGACACGTGCCACGCGTCGATGCCGTACTGGCCGTTGCCGGCCACCAGACTGTCCGTAATGCTTGGTCCCGGCGTAGAGGCGGCGATCTTCTCCCACTGCCAAAGGCGTACGCCAGCGGACATGTTGTCGCGTGCCTCGATTCGCTCGAGCCGGGTCTGGGGGGCATCGGTGATGCGCAGCCCGTCCTCTCGCGCGGCGTGCATGGCCAGGTCGCGCACCACCAGCTTGCTGCGCTGAGCCAGAGCCAGCGCGACGTCTCTCACACTACCCTCCACGCTGACCGTGTTGAGGTCTGTAGGTGCGCCTGCTGCAGGCGCGATCAAGTACAGGCGTTGCGCTGCGGTGTCATGGAAGAACTCTCCGGCTGCGTCCAGCATCCAACGCTTGTCTTGCAGTACGAAGCCTTCCCCGGCTTCGAGCGCCCAGTCGGTGGAGCTGTCGAGTTCCATGCGGCTGTTGCCCAGGTTCAACACGCGCCGAGTCTCCACGAACCACGGTTGCGTTCGAACTTGCACCGTGGCGCCAGCCAGGTCTTTGCCGCTCAACGACGTGCTGTCGCTGGCCTGCAGGGCCGCAGACTTCATGCTGGTCGAGTTGGCTGCGATGAGCGCCATGCGACTGGATCCGGTATCGGCGTTGGGCCATTGCGCTGTGCGCAGCGCTTGTCCGGCCATGAAGAGCTGGGTGATTTTTGCCGTCCCCGCCGGCAGGGTTCTCGACCACACCTTGCCGGACTTTCGCCACCCGCCCGAGAAGTCGTCGGCACCCGAGACAACGGCCTTCCTGGTTCCACACTCGCTGCCGTAGCCAGCGATGATGGCGCCGTCCACCAATTGGGCTGCGCCAAGCGACAGTGACTCGCGCCACGTGCGGCCGCAGCGCAGGTAGATGCCTTGGCCGGATGTCATCCGTACAGCGGCCACGCGAGCAAGCGTCCGCCAGGGTCGGTCGATCGTGCCCGGGTTGCGGTCGTCGCCGAGGTTGGCATCGACGTAGTAGCCGGCGTCAATGGCGTCGGCAGCCAGCCTTGACCTGGCCGCGGCAGCGTAGCTCCGGCCGGTGAACGGAAGTACGAAGCGCAGGGCACCGCCCGCAGTGAGTGTGTGCTGCCCGGGTAAGACGTCCACGCCGTCAAAGGCGGCCAGGCCATCGCCCCGGTCGAACACAACGTCGCTGTCCAGCGGTGAGAGCTTGCTGCTGCCAACGACGACCTGGTCCACCGTGACCGCACGCCCCGAAACGCCGGAGGCGTTCACCCAGACAATTTCGAGTACCCCGCCATCGTTCGGCACGGGCATCTTGATGCTCTCGTCAGCGAGTTCGGTCGCACGGATCTCGAGTGCGCCAACGACCTTGTCGTTGTAACGAACCTGCAGGAAGGCAGCATCGTCGCCAAAGCCGGCAACCGATGCGCGCAGCGTCAGCGTGGTCGCGTTGACGGCCAGCGTGGCGGCTGGGGTCGGCGCGGCGGATGTGGTTGCGTTGGTCTGGGCGCCCACCACGGCTTCCGCCGCTCCTCCACCGCCGCCGCAGGCAGACAGGAATGCCACCAGTACTGCCGATACCAACATGCACCCGACGCGATGAAGCAAAGTCGAGTCGAACGATAGCGATTTCATCGGGGCCATGCCGCCCGGCGAACCCTTGTGAGGGCGAGCGGTCGGTTCAGGTAGGTCCCAGTTCTATCGGCCCACGCGCCGCCCACTCGAGACCGGGTAAGTAACAGCCTGTATTGACTGACGCATAGGGTCTAGCCCGTGAGCCAACACTCACTTCGGATCCGCTGCTTTACCGGTTGTCCTGTGCGCGCCGCTCTTCGAGCGCTGGCGGGCGCAGAAGTGTGAGATTGGGCATGTTGCCTGTTGCCGCCTCTGGCCGCTCCTCCTCGGTTGCGCACGCCTGCAAGCCATACTGTAGGGGTGAAGGTCGTGGCCCTTGAGCGGCTCGGAAACGCTGTTCCAGCCGGCAGCGGTCAGGCAATATCAGTCAAGCAACGAGGATCATGAAATCGAACATCGAGTGGAAGATTTGGGGTGAGCGGGGTCCCCTTTATGCTGTTGCTACCTGGCAAGGAAAGGAACGCGGAAGCCCGAACGAATGGACCGATCAAGAGTTTTATGATCTAGGCCGCTCGGACTGGGAAGACTTTCTGCGACATCGGCAGCACTATGGACTGAATCCTGGAAAGTGTGTTGAGATCGGTTGTGGTGCCGGACGCATTACCGGACAACTGGGTCGCTGTTTCGGGGACGTCACAGGACTGGATGTCTCGCCGCATCAATTGGCCTACGCACGGATCCGAGTCCCGGAGTCAAATGTGACATTTTCGCCCTCAGACGGCACCCGATTGCCCGTCGCCGATGCAACATGCGATGCCGTTTTCTCGGTCCAGGTGTTTCAGCACTTTGAGGCTCATGCCGATGCATTGGCAGTGTTTCGAGACACTTTTCGTGCCCTGAAGCCTGGCGGTACGGTCATGGTTCACTTGCCTCTCTATGACCTGCCTGACAACGAGATTGCCGGCCTGTTCCCGCCGATCATTGCGTTTTCGAAACGAGTGAGTGACTGGAAGGCGATGTTGGATCGTCACTCCATGCTAAAGGGTCATTGGAAGCCAGTGATGCGAACGCTTCGCTTTGATCGCGGCAACTGCACAACGAACTTCGCAACCTCGGCTATTCACGCATTGAGTTCCCGATTTTTGCTGTGCGAAGCAGCGGCAGCTATCACCCCGTTGTCTTGGCGACGAAGCCTTCGTGAACGCATGCCGGTCGCCCGCAGCCGTTATTCGTAAGCCCCCCTCTCACAGTGAAGAGTTTCCATCTCATTGGTCGTGATGCAAGTGCACCCAGGTCCACTTGAGTTGGTCGGTAGGAATATGCTGTGGCTGGTGGGAGACAGGGTCTTCCGCATGGCACTGGGCATGGTGGTGCTGGCTGTGTTGGCGCGCCATCTGGGGCCGGCGCAGTTTGGGGTGCTCCAATACGCCATCGGTTTGGCTGCGGTCTTTGCGGCTGTTGCCAGCTTTGGCATCGAAGGCATCGTTATCCGCGAGCTGGTCAAGCAGCCCGACAAGACACACCATATTCTGGGCGCTGCGTTTGGTCTGCGGGTATTGGGCGCTGCGATTGCAATGGCTCTGGTTTATCTGTGCGGTCTTTTGACCCATGCAGATGCGGCAATTGCGCCACTGGCCCTGCTGGTGGCGGTGGGTTTTTTTCCACAATCCATGGATGTAATAGACCTGTGGTTCCAGAGAAACATCCAGTCTAAGTACACCGTGATCGCAAAGACAGCTGCAGCCGTGGTGGGCGCTGCAGTCAAGATCTGGTTGGTGATGAGTGCTGCACCGTTGATCTGGTTTGGCGCCGCGTTGTCTTTCGATGCGCTTTTGATCAGTTTCGCGCTGATGGTGCAATACCACCTCAGGGGCCAGAGCATCTGGGCTTGGTCGCCAAACTTGCAGATGGCCAGATTGATTGTTAAGGACTGTTGGCCGTTGATTCTCTCGGGGTTGTTGGTTGCCTTGTATGTGCGGGTAGAGCAGATCATGGTAATGAATATGCTGGGCGCCCAAAGCGCTGGTATATACTACGCCGCAGTTCGTGTCTCTGAGGTCTGGATGTTTTTACCGACACTGATTCTCTCTTCGATTTATCCTCTTCTGGTTGAAAGAAGAAGTCGAAACAGAGATAGTTATCTGGAGAGATTGCAGAGTGTTTTTGATCTACTTACGGGTCTAGGTTTTTTCGTGGCTATCGCGGTGAGTTCTCTGGCTCCGTTTGTTATCCCGCTCTTGTTCGGAGAAAAATACGGTGATGCCGTTGTCGTATTAATGATACTGGCTTGGAGCGCTCCGATGATTTTTAGCGGAACGGTGCGTGCTCAGTATTTTCTGCTCGAGAATCTGACGATCTACCATACTTGGTCGGCCTTGATAGGTATCGCCATCAATGTCGGGCTGGCTTGGTGGCTGATGCCCAGATACGGCATCTCAGGTGCAGCGTTGGGAGCGCTGATCGGTTATTTTTTCAGTGCCTTTGTCACGTCATGGGTGTTCGAGCGACTGCGCGAATGTGCGTTGTTTCAGACTCGGGCATTTCTTTTGCCTTTCCGTATGCGCAGTGCCTATTCAAAGTTGAAAATTCATGTTCACCGTTGATTACTCACGTCATTACAAGAGGTTTCATCCTGATACGCTGCAGCACGTGCAGGCAATGACCGACTATGTGCAGCGGATTCTGGGCCCGCACCTGCCTACCGACCGGACTGGGGCGCTACTGGATGTGGGCTGTGGCACCGGCTATGCGTTGCTGGCGCTCAAGCAACTTGGTTTCAGCGCTGCTTCAGGCGTGGACAGCGATGCTGGCCAGGTGTCGGAGGCGATGAAACGGGGTGTCAGTGTGGTGCTTGTGGCCGATACCCAGGCTTTCTTGAGAGAGCGCGCCGGCCGCTTTGACACTATCCTCGCGTTGGATGTTATTGAGCATCTACCTTGGTCGCAGCAGATCGATTTTGTTCAATCGATTTGCGAAGCGCTCAGCCCCACCGGTAGGCTCATTTGCACGGTACCTAATGCCAGTTCGACTTTGGCCAGCCGTTGGCGCTATATCGACTGGACGCACCACAGCAGTTTTACAGAACACAGCCTGGACTTCCTGTTGTTCAACGGTGGCTTCAAGACGGTTCAGGTATTGCCAGTCGAGTTCATGGTGCGGCCCGCGAATTGGTGGTTGCCAGTCATGAGCGGTGCGCGCGCGTGGTGGGCATTTAGGTTCTTCAGGTTCATTCGGCGCTTGCAGATGATGGCCGAATTGGGCCCCGAACAAGGACGGGCCGTGCCGCTGTCGCTCAACTTGATGGGGGTCGCCAGCAAGTGACGCGCCGACCAGGCCTGATGCATGGCCCGCTCCGCTCGTTCGATGTGTTTGACACTGTCATCACAAGGTTGTGGGCCCTGCCACAAGACCTGTTCATGGCCTTGGGTGAGCGGGCTCAGCAGGCGGGCTGGTTCACGCTGGAGCCTTCGGTCTTCGCTTTGCAACGTGTGGACGCCGAGTCGGCTGCCCGGCGTCGCGTGCCCGGCGCGGAGGTCGGGCTCGATGAGATCTATGCCGAGTTGGGTCACAGGCACGGTTGGTCTGAGCAACTATTGCAACGGTTGACCGCCGCAGAGCTCGAGCTGGAGCTGGCATGCAGCCAGCAGGTACCCGTGGCAGCCGCACGGCTTGCAAAGAATCGTGAGGCAGGGCACCGCATTGCCTTTATCTCGGACACTTACCTCCCGGAGGACTTTGTGCGGCAACTGTTGCTAAAGGCGGGTCTCTGGAAAGACGGTGATGCACTGTGGGTATCGCAGACGCACCGTTGCTCGAAGGCCGGTTCGGGGCTCTTTGCCAAAGTGCGAGACGTGATGCCAGAGCCTGCTGATTGGATTCATTGGGGTGACAATTCGCACAGCGATGTCGCCGTCCCGCGCAGTATCGGCATCGCGGCCGAAGCCTTTGAAGATGGTCGGCTCAACCGCTTCGAAACCGTGGTGCGGGGCAAAGGCCCCAAGGGCTACGGGATGTCGAAGCTGGCAGGCGTGATGCGGCTGGCGCGCTTGCAGAGTGTGCGGGATGACGACAGGCACAAAACCATCTGGAAAATCAGCACCGATGTCGTAGGGCCCCTATTGTTCGGCTTTGTGCACTGGTGTTTGCAGTGCTCGCAACGGCGCGGGTTGAAGCGCCTTTATTTTGTTGCACGTGACGGACAGATCCTGCAGCGTATCGCCGAACGCATCGTCAAGCACTGGTCTTACGATATCGAGTGTAAATATCTTTGCGGCTCTCGCCAAGCCTGGCATCCGGCCGGTATGACTCGCTTGGTGGAGCAAGAACTTGCATGGATTCTGCCGCCAACCAGGTTCTTGT
>Ga0138256_10005796_pt1 | contig 13073 bp, 13 predicted proteins | sample KNB2016incub_MG_FD_105486 | JGI IMG/M metagenome (GOLD analysis project Ga0138256, IMG submission 105486) | Active sludge microbial communities from wastewater in Klosterneuburg, Austria - KNB2014incub_MG | ecosystem: Engineered > WWTP > Activated sludge > Unclassified | place: Austria... | reverse complement strand
GAACTTATTCTTCACTCTGTATTTCAACACCAATTGTAATTGACCTTGGTGGAAATGCACATGAAGGGGTAGCGAAAAAATAATTTCTTAGAATAATTTAACTGGAAATGGCTGTCTAAAAAGGACAGCCATTTTTATTTCTTTTTAGGATTAATGATGGTTTCAATTAGAATGTATCTTGTTATTAAAATACGTGATTGTTTTTCTTGTCGGAAAAAATAAGAAATAGCGGTAGTTTAACAGTGTCATTTTTTTAGTTAACCATTCTACACCTTTCCGGTTTCGGAATATTGCTTTTTTACCAAGTGTGTCGCAATAAAATAGGAAGCAAGTGCACCTATGCAAAATACTACTAAAAAGACGCTGATAAAATCGGTAACTTGCATTTGAACCGGATAGGCTTCCACAACAAACGAATCGGCATTACCTAATTTGATGAGATGAAAATGTTGTTGCATAAAACAAATGATGCCACCGGCAAACAAACCGCCAACCACACCCACAAGGGTAATTAAAATGCCCTCCATGAAAAATATTTTTTTAACCATTGTGAAACCGGCACCCAAATTTTTAAGAATAATAATATCTTTCTTTTTCTCTATCACAAGCATGGTTAGTGTTCCCAGAATATTAAAAATTCCGATGACCATAATAAAAGAGAGAATAAGAAAAACAGCCCATTTCTCTGAACTCAGAATTTTGTATAGAAACTCATGTTGCTGAACACGGTTCTTAACAGAAAAGCCATTACCGGTAATTTCCTTTATTTTCTGAATTATGGCAGCTTCATCAACACCGGGTTTGAGCATAATCTCCATTGCTGATGCTTTCCCTTCTGCATCAATAAACTCCTGAACAAAAGACCTTGGTGCTAAAATATATTTAGAATCAAAATCCTGTTGAATGGCAAAAATTCCACCAACGGTAATGTTCATCTGTCTTAATGAATTTTCAACGTCACTTGGTGAAGTAAAATTTTTGTCAGGGAGATAAAGCATCAGAGGCTCATTGGTCGTGTTCATGTTTACAGAGAGTGCATAGGCAACACCACTTCCAATAATGGCAAAGTTGCGTTCACCGCTTTTCAGAATCGGCAAACCGGTAATCACGGCTTTGCTAAGTCCGTTTTTTTTCATCAGCTCGCTGTCCATGCCTTTTAATGTAACAATGTCTTGTTTTTCTCCATATCGGGCAAGGCAGTTTTCCTCTATGGTAAAAGCGGCATACTGAATTCCGTTTATTGCATTAATCGTTTCAAGATTAATGGCGTCTGTATTAAAAGTTTTTCCTTTTACAGCTGTAATTTTAATGTCAGGGTCGAAGGTGTCGTAAAGTGAAATTACCAGATTACCAAATCCGTTGAATACACTTAATACCACAATCAATGCCATAGTGCCTGTAAACACACCGGCAATAGAAACCAGACTAACCAAATTGACAATGTTATGCGATTTCTTGCCTATGAGGTAACGCGATGCTATTTTGATAATCAGATTCATGCTTGTGGGCTAAAGTCAGCAAGTTTAATCACTTTTACAACAACGATTTAAATTTGTCTGTACTTTTTAAAACCTTAGCATTGTGTTAATAGGCTATAACAAGGCTAAATAGTATCTTCGCTGCCTCAAATTTGTAATGTGATGAAAAAACTCCACATGGTTGACCTGATTAGTCAATATCAAAAAATAAAACCTGAAGTTGATAAAGCTATTTCTGACACAGTTACTTCATCGGCCTACATAAACGGACCTGAGGTTAAAGCTTTTCAGGCAGAGCTGGAAAAATATTTGAATGTAGGTCATGTAATAAATTGTGCAAATGGAACAGATGCTTTGCAGATAGCCATGATGGCACTCAATCTTCAACCCGGTGATGAAGTGATAACAGCAAGTTTTACTTATGTGGCTACGGCAGAAGTAATAGCATTACTAAAATTAAAACCTGTTTTAGTGGAAGTTATTCCCGGTACATTCTCAATAGATCCGGCAGCTATAGAAAAAGCCATCACACCAAAAACAAAAGCCATTGTTCCGGTGCATTTATTTGGTCAATGTGCCGATATGGAACCCATTATGAAAATTGCTGCTAAGCACAATCTTTACGTAATTGAAGATGTGGCACAAGCCATTGGTGCAGATTACACTTTCTCTGATGGCAGAAAACAAAAAGCCGGTACCATAGGAACCATTGGCTGCACTTCATTTTTTCCGAGTAAAAATTTAGGTTGTATGGGCGATGGCGGAGCACTTTTTACCAATGATGATACTCTGGCAAAGAAAATAAGAATGATTGCTAACCATGGTCAGTCTGTTCAGTATGTACATGATGAAATTGGTGTAAATTCAAGACTTGACAGTATTCAGGCAGCAATTTTAAGAGTAAAATTAAAACATCTTGACAGTTATGCTGCCGCACGACAAAAAGCAGCAGCATATTATGATAAGGCATTTAATGGCAATTCAAAAATAACAACACCCGAAAGAAGTAAAAACTCTACTCACGTTTTTCATCAATATACCTTGGTGCTTAATGGCGTTAACCGTGATGAGTTAAGGCAATATCTGGCAGAGAAGGAAATTCCGGCCATGATTTATTATCCTATTCCATTGCATATGCAAAAGGCTTATAAAGATGAACGTTATAAAGAAGGACAGTTTCCGGTAACAGAAAAACTTTGTGCTAATGTATTGTCATTACCAATGCATACGGAATTAGATGAAGAGCAATTGGAATATATTACGCGAGCAGTACTTGAATTTTGTAAATAGAAAATAGTTTTATCCGAATAGAATTTTAATATGAACATTGGAGTTGTAGGTACAGGTTATGTAGGTTTAGTTACCGGAACTTGTTTTGCCGAAATGGGCAATCATGTAGTTTGTGTAGATATAGATCAGGCAAAGGTTGATAGTATGAAACAAGGAAAAATTCCAATCTATGAACCACATCTTGATGTATTGTTCGAAAGAAATATCAGACAAAATCGTTTGTCGTTTACCACGCAGCTTGCAGATGCAGTTAAACATTCATCAATTATATTTCTTGCATTGCCCACGCCTCCCGGTGAAGATGGCTCTGCCGATTTATCCTATGTGCTTGGTGTTGCCGACCAATTAGGAAAAATGCTTGAAGGCTATAAAATAATCATTAACAAAAGCACCGTGCCTGTTGGTACTGCCGAAGCAGTAAGAGATGCAATAGCAAAAAATTATAAAGGAGAATTTGATGTCATCTCAAATCCTGAATTTTTGCGCGAAGGATTTGCAGTGGATGATTTTATGAAACCCGATCGTGTAGTTATCGGAACACGTTCAGAGAAAGCAAAGAAAGTTATGGGAGAGCTTTATGCTCCGTTTCTGCGTCAGGGAAATCCAATATATTTTATGGACGAGCGCAGTGCAGAATTAACAAAGTATGCAGCCAACTCATTTCTGGCAACAAAAATTACTTTTATGAATGAGGTTGCCAATCTTTGCGAAAAAGTAGGAGCCAATGTAGATGCAGTGCGTATAGGCATAGGCTCTGACGACAGAATAGGAAAACGGTTTTTGTTTGCCGGTATTGGATATGGTGGAAGTTGTTTCCCAAAAGATGTGCAGGCATTGGAACATACCTCAGGAAAGTATGGATATGACTTTAGTATTTTGCAATCGGTGATGACTGTAAACAACAAACAAAAAATGTTGCTTGCAGAAAAAGTATTGGAATATTATGGGGGCAATGTAAAAGGTAAACGTTTTGCGTTATGGGGTCTTGCATTTAAGCCCGACACCGATGATATTCGCGAAGCACCATCACTATATATTATTGACTTGCTTACAAAAGCAGGTGCCACAATAAGAGCATTCGACCCGGAGGCAATGGACAATGTAAAAAAACAGATTGGAGATAAAATTGAGTTTGCTAATGATGAGTACCATGCATTAGAAGGTGCCGATGCTTTGTTGATAGCTACAGAATGGAGTGCCTTCAGAACACCTGATTTTGATAAAATGCAATCAACGCTAAAAAGTAAAGTAATTTTTGACGGACGCAATTTGTACGAGCCGCAAAAAATGCAGGAAGCAGGTTATTATTACAATAGCATTGGCCGTCAAACGGTAAAACCATGACAAAAAGAATATTAATTACCGGTGCAGCCGGATTTTTAGGATCACACCTATGCGACCGTTTCATTCGCGAAGGTTATCATGTTGTTGGAATGGACAACTTAATCACCGGTGATTTAAACAATATTGCACATCTCTTTAAACTGCGTGAGTTCGATTTTTACCATCACGATGTTTCCAAGTTTGTGCATGTACCCGGTAAGATAGATTATATTCTGCATTTTGCATCACCTGCATCACCGATAGACTATCTTAAAATTCCTATTCAGACATTAAAAGTAGGCTCTTTAGGAACGCATAATTTACTTGGATTTGCATTAGCAAAAAAAGCACGCATATTAGTGGCCAGTACTTCTGAAGTTTATGGTGACCCATTGGTGCATCCACAAAGTGAAGACTATTGGGGAAATGTAAACCCTATTGGTCCGCGTGGTGTGTATGACGAAGCCAAAAGATTTCAGGAAGCCATAACCATGGCCTATCATACCTATCATAAATTAGAAACACGTATTGTAAGAATTTTTAACACCTATGGACCTCGTATGCGTCTGAATGATGGCCGTGCATTACCTGCATTTGTTGGTCAGGCATTGCGTGGTGAAGATCTTACCGTTTTTGGTGATGGCAGTCAGTCGCGCTCGTTTTGTTATGTTGACGATTTGATAGAAGGTATCTTCCGTTTGCTGCACAGCGATTATTCACAACCCGTTAATATTGGTAACCCTGTGGAGATAACTATAAAGCAATTTGCCGAAGAGATTATCAAACTTACAGGCACCACACAAAAAATAGTCTATAAACCATTGCCACAGGATGATCCTAAACAAAGACAGCCTGATATTACACGTGCTAAAGAAATATTGGGATGGACACCTAAGGTCTCGCGTGAAGAAGGTTTAAAGATTACTTACGAATATTTTAAGTCGCTGCCATCGGAAGAACTAAACAAATCAGCACACCGCTTTAGTTGATTTTTTTTAACATTCAATAGTGACAAAGGGCTAATTTCAATGATGCCTTTCAAATACAAAACTCGGCATAAAGTCATTTTGAAATAGAAATTATTTCTTCTTTTCTTTTTGTTTGAAATATTTTCGAAACAAGAAATTCTTCTGAATGGCTTTTAAATCTTCTTCAAGTAGAAAGGAGCTTTTCTTTAACTGATTTAAAGTTTCATTAAAATCATTTTTCATGATAGTGTCAGTAAGTAAGGCCTGTGCAGTGCCTTGCCCATTAACAAGAAGGCTGGAAAACTGATTGATGTTGTTGGTAGCTGCATTTAACGAATCGGAAAGTTGTTGTAGGTTAGTTAACAGTATGGTTAATTTATTTTCAGAAATACTGTCAGCTATAAGTTTACCTAAAACGCCTTTGCCATTTTGAACACCGTTTGTTATATCATTAATATCTTTTGTAAAATTATCAATGTTATTTGTTGCTGAATTGATTGACTGAATAGATTGTCTTAAATTTTTAATTACAGCTGAATCTGAGATAAGTGTAATAAGATTATTATTCTTATTAAACCGCTGTACCAATCCTTTAAGGTCGGAGGTAATGACGGCCAGATTATCGTTAGTTTCATTCAGTGTACGGATCATCTCATCAGATTCGACAGGACGTAATGACAATAAAACATCACCTTCTTCAATTGAAGGAGATGGCGCAGGTAGCGAGTTTATGTTGACAAGTTTATTACCCATCAATCCATCGGTTCCAATACTGGCAATGGCATTTTTTTTAATATAAGGAGCCATCTTCTTTTCAATAATCATTTTTACTGTTATGGCTGAATCACTTTCAAAAATGATCTTCTGAACTGTGCCGATGTCAATGCCACCATAACGCACATTGTGCCCGGGCATAAGTCCATTTACATTCTGAAACACTGCCCCTATCTCAATTGTTTTGCTGAAAACACTGCGTTTGCTTCCAATCATATAGAGTGTAATTACCAACACCAGCAGTCCCGACAGAACGAAGAGTCCTAATTTAATATTGTTTGTTTTCGTATCGCTCATGATGCAAATTCAAAAAATTGATTAATATTTTTATCAGATGATTTTTTTAATTCATCATACGTTCCTTCCGCATAGTTCTTGCCATCAAGAAGAACAATAATTTTGTTAGCTGTAAGTTTTGCTACTGACATGTCATGCGAAATTATTACTGAAGAAGTATGATATTTATTTTGTAGATCGAGCATGAGTTGTACAATTTCCCTACTTGTTATCGGGTCGAGACCTGTTGTAGGTTCGTCATAAAGAATAAGCTGCGGCTTCATAATCAGTGTGCGTGCAATTCCAATTCGTTTACGCATACCGCCTGATAATTCAGAAGGCATCATATTGATGGCATGAAGGAGACCTACGTTATCTAAAGATTCTTCAACAAGATACTTAACTTCAGAGGGTGTTAAGGAAATCCAGTGTCTTCGCATAGGGAATTCAAGGTTCTCTCGTACAGTCATTGAGTCGTACAATGCACTGTTCTGAAATAGAAAACCAATTTTAGTACGAATCTTATCTAACGATTCCTGATCTAATTCTAGTATGTTGGTGCCAAAGACATAGATATTTCCTTTATTAGGTTTCAATAGTCCAACAATACATTTTATCAATACAGATTTTCCTGAGCCTGATTTTCCCAATACAACAATATTTTCACCCTTGACTAACTCCAAATTAAAATTGTTTAACACTACATTACTGCCAAAAGCTATGCTAAGCCCCTTTATTTTAAGAATGATATTAGCGTTATCCGTCATCAGTTCAAGCCCAATAAATCAGTTATCTGAACAGCTATTAAATCAAGAATAAAAATAATTAATGAAGATACTACTACTGCAGAATTTGCAGCGTGTCCAACACCTTCTGTTCCTTTTTGAGAGTTATATCCTTTAAAACAGCCTACAAGTCCGATAGTTAAACCAAAAAAGAATGATTTAACTAAAGCAGGAATAAAATCACTGTACTCAAGTGAATTGAAAACCTTGTTATAAAATAATTTCCAACTTACCACATCTTTAAAATTAACACCAATATAGCAAGCATAAATAGCAATTAAATCTGCCAGAATAACCAATATGGGTAACATAAATGCAATACTTAGAACACGTGTAACAACTAGAAATTTAAAAGGATTTGTACCTGAAACTTCCATGGCATCAATCTGTTCAGTAACTTTCATGGAACCAAGTTCAGCTCCTATACTTGAGCCAATTTTGCCTGCACAGATCAATGCAGTTATTACAGGACCTATTTCCCGTACAATTGAAATAGCAATCATTGCAGGGAGCCATGATGTTGCACCAAATTCTGCTAATGTGGGTCGTGATTGTACGGTAAGAACAAGACCCATAATGAATGCCGTAATGCCTACTAGTGGTAATGACTTATAGCCGTTTATAAAGGCTTGTTTAAAAAGCTCTTCCCACTCATAGCGTGGCTTAAATCCATCTTTAAAAAAGCGAATTACAAAAGATGACAGCTGCCCTGTTTCATGTAAAATATCAGATATGCCTTTAGGTAACTTCATAACATAAATTCAAAGTATTAAAAATACTTTCATAAAGTAGCTAAGATAAAAAATAAATAGTAGCAATAGTGCTATAAAGAATAAAAATCTGTTAAGCAACCACATTTTGTAGCTTTTCAAATAATGGAGTTTTCTTAGCATCTTTGCATGATGGCACATAAAGAAATTCCACAACCTATACAAACCGATTCCGGTATTGAGATTAAACAGGTTTACACAAAGTGTAATCCTATGGACGAACTTCCGGCAAAGTTTCCTTTTACACGAGGCGTACAAGCCGATATGTATAGAAGCAAATTATGGACTATGCGGCAGTACGCTGGTTTTTCTACTGCCGAAGAATCCAACAAGCGCTATCACTATTTGCTGAAACAAGGAACCACAGGTTTGTCAGTTGCTTTTGATTTGCCTACACAAATTGGCTACGACTCCGATCATGAACTTTCAGAAGGCGAAGTTGGAAAATCGGGTGTGGCAATTGACTCTTTGCGCGATATGGAATTGCTGTTTGATGACATACAATTACAGAATATCACCACTTCTATGACCATCAATTCAACAGCTGCCGTTTTGTTGAGTATGTACATTGCTTTGGCAAAAAAACAAGGGGCAGACCTCTCTAAAATATCAGGAACAATACAAAATGATATTCTGAAAGAGTATGCAGCACGAGGCACCTACATTTATCCACCTAAACCAAGTATGCGCATCATTACTGACATTTTTGATTTCTGCAGTAAAGAAGTTCCAAAGTGGAATACAATTTCTGTTTCCGGTTACCATATTCGCGAAGCAGGAAGTACCGCTGTGCAGGAATTGGCATTTACTTTAGCTGATGGTAAAGCCTATTTAAAAGCAGCTATTGATGCAGGATTAGATATCAACGTTTTTGCAAAACGAATTTCTTTCTTCTTCAATGCACACAATAATTTCTTTGAAGAGATAGCCAAGTTTCGTGCAGCACGAAGAATGTGGGCAACTATAACTAAAGAGCTTGGTGCCACTGACCCAAAAGCTATGATGCTCCGTTTTCATACACAAACCGGAGGTAGTACCTTAACAGCACAGCAACCACAGAATAACATTATGCGTGTCACCATGCAGGCACTAAGTGCAGTGCTTGGTGGAACACAGTCCTTGCATACCAATGGTTTTGATGAAGCACTGTCGTTGCCAACAGAAAATGCAGCACGCATTGCACTGCGAACACAACAGGTTATTGCTTATGAGAGTGGAGTCACACAAACTGTAGATCCTCTTGGCGGGTCTTTTTATATTGAATCGCTAACGGATGACGTAGAAGCAAAAGCCTGGGATTACATCAGAAAAATTGATGACATGGGAGGTGCTGTTGCAGCTATTGAAGCAGGCTATATCCAAAATGAAATTGCAGAGTCATCTTATAATTATCAAAATGCAATTCAAACAGGCGAAAAAGTTATTGTTGGCGTAAATAAGTTTCAGGTTGAAGAACCGGTTTTTGATGATATCTTTTCTGTTGATGACACCATCAGAAAAGTGCAAATACAGAAGCTTGTACAATTGCGCTCAGAAAGAAATAATGAAAAAGTTAATCAGGCATTAGGCAATTTAGAATCAGCTGCAAAAGATAATACCAACTTGATGCCATTTATTATTCAATGTGTTGAACAATATGCTTCCCTTGGTGAAATTTCTGATACTTTGAGGAATGTGTTTGGCGAGTATAGATAATGTTGTTGCATTAACAGAAGTTGCTGGTTGATGTGACAATTTGATTCATAGAAAAGTGATTTTTCTCATAAATCTTATTTACCAATTTACTAATTTTGCAATTGTGAAAAGAACCATTTTATTTATTCTTACATCTGCTTTTCTTTGTAGTATATTCTGTCAAAGCATAATTTTTGCGCACTATATCTTAAATAAGACTTACTATGCTACCGTACTGTGTGAAAATAAGTCCAAGAAGGAAATGCATTGTAATGGTCATTGTCGATTGGCAAAAGAACTAAAACAGCAAGAAAAATCGGCAGAAATTCCTTTTACTTCATTTAAGGAGAAAAATGAAATTGTGCAGTATATTGAATTAGAAGAACCTTTTAGCTTCTCTGAATTTTTTGTCGATCAAAATTTCGTGGTTTTTAAATCATTCCTCGAACCCGAAGGATATTTTCAGACAATATTCCATCCACCAGCTGTATAATTTATTCTTCAATTTTTTATTTCGAAACCTCAGCATTTAGATTGATGGTTTCTTACGTTGAATACATAAATTATTAATTATGAGAAAAATAATATTTATATTATTGGCTCTAATACCATATTATGCACAGTCATGTGACTTTTGCAATGGTTATCTAGGGTTAAATCCGCATTTCAAAAAGAACAGTGTTTCATTAAGAAACCAAAGTAGGTTCTTCCAGGGAACTGAAATGTCGGCAGCAGAACTTGAAGGCATGGGTTTATCCAAAAAAGATTTTTTTGAAACCAGGATAAATTATGAGCTATTTGCACAATATTACCCCACCCAAAAACTACAACTTATTTTATCTGTACCATATGTAGTTAATCGTGATGGTATGAGTGATAAAGCTGCAGATGCTATGGGTATGGTGCATCATAATCTAAATCATGAATCAAAAGAAACTACAAATACCTATCAGGGTATTGGTGATGTAGTGTTGGTTTCACACTATCAAGTATTCAATATAAATGCTGCAGAAGAAAATAAAGTCGGTCAACGATTGATGGTGGGTCCGGGTATAAAATTACCTACCGGAATTTGTGATGTGCCCGAAGGTAGTGAATCACATACTTTTGTACACCAACCCGGTACAGGTAGCTGGGATCCTATGATAAGTATGATTTATCTTGCGAAGTACAAGCGTTCGGGTTTAATGGCAAACCTATCATATATGGTTACAACAAAAAACAAACAAAACTTTCGCTCTGGAAATAAACTAAATACTAATGTTACAGGTTTTTATCAGATTACTTCTAAAAGGTTTAACATCTATCCTAACATCGGATTTTACTGGGAACATGCAGCCAAAGATATTTACTTGAGTGAAAAACAAGGAAACAGTGGTGGTAACATTTCTTACCTGCATAACGGAATCGACATCTATTATAAACGATTTGCTCTGAATGCTGCGTTTCAGCTACCAATACTCAAAGCACTCAATGGAAATCAGGCAGAAATTTGTTTTAAAGTACTGACAGGTTTTTCTTTTACATTTAACTAAAAAAACAACAAATATTAAATTAAAAAAAATGAAAAAAAATACAACGATAATTGCTTCAATTGCAATTGCAATAATAGGGTTTTGCATTTCCGGATGTAAAAAAGATAAAGACAACAAGCCAACAGAGCGAGAGCTGTCCTTTCATTTACACACCTTGGTTGGAAACACGATTGCTAACTATAATGATGTTTTTTCTGACAACACAGGAAGAAAATTTAAAATAGATGATTGCCGATATTATATTAGTAACATTGTACTCATTAAAGATGACGGAACAGATTATCCACTGACAAATGTGGTGCTGCTGGCCAACCCCAGCGTTCAGGAGTACAACCTCGGAAAAGTGCCGGTAGGAAAGTATAAGGGCTTTCGTTTTTTAATGGGATTAGATTCTGTAACCAATCATGCTGATCCGGCTTCTTATCCGTCAACAAATCCTTTGAGCTATCAGAACCCTACAATTCACTGGGGGTGGAACAATGGGTATATATTCATGGAGTTTCAAGGAAAATTCGACTCTACTATTGCTGCCATTGGCACACCGGATGCCGATTTCTTTTACCATGTAGGCATGGATAACCTAAAACGTACTATTGATTTTAGTGCATCAGCCTTTGAAGTTTCTTCAAATAGCGATTACGAAATAGGCATTCTTTTCGACCTGAAGAAAGTACTCAATAATGTGGATATGCGCACCGAGTTTGGAACACATACTATGGATAATATGGCACTGGCAATGAAAATAGCCAATAACTGGCAAGGTGCTTACAGCATGGAATAATTTTCTATTTTCGGGGTATAAAAATTTTTATCATGAATATTTTCAAGTCTGTTTTGTTTGTTGCTGTGATATTTTGTTTTAGCTCTTGCAAAAAAGATGATACAGATGAGAATAACATACCCAACACCGACACTATTGGTGAGCTGAGTTTTACTTTCAGGCAATATATAGGAAACGACAGAATTGTTTACAATCAGGTTTACAGTGATACTTCCGGGCGCCAGTTTAAAATTACCAACCTGCGTTATTATATTTCAAACATTGTCTTGATAAAAGCCAACGGTCAGGAGTTGCCCCTTAGTGGAAAAGTATTGTTGGTTGACAATGAAAAAGAGCAGTATTCTCTTGGTGAAGTACCTGTTGGAGATTATTCCGGATTTCGTTTTTTAGTTGGCATTGATTCAGCAATCAATCATGGCGACCCTGCACTTTATGATGCATCAAATCCATTAAGTTACCAGCCTGTAAGTATGCATTGGGGTTGGAGTTTTGGATATATTTTTATGAAAGTAGAAGGCAATGTTGACACAGACACTGTTCCTACTGGAAATTTAAATGGAATAATGTCATACGATATTGGCAGCGATCCATTAGTGAGAGTAATAAATTTCAATCACATATTTTCAGTGAAAGGTGATGTCAATACAATTTCGGTTAAATATAATTTTTTAAAAACGCTCTCAGGTGTTGATCTTGCAACAGAAAGTATAACACATACCAACCCGGGAAGAGCATTGGCCGAAAGGATAGCAGATAACTGGCTTATTTCGTACACGGTTGAACCATGACAAATACTAAGTATTTTAGAATATTATCTTTTGCAGCAATATCATTTTGGATAATTGGTTTTGCATCATGCCGCAAAGATGATGCTATTGACACCGGGAATGATGTGTTAGAATTGGAAGTGCCATTAGGATTTCCTTATCCACCAATTCCTGAAGATAATCTGCCTACAAAAAACAGAATTGCATTAGGCAAAATGTTGTTTTTTGATCCGATACTCTCTCGCGACAGCACAATATCTTGTTCAAGTTGTCATCATTCCGATAAAAAATTTACGGATGGACTTCAAGTAGCAGAAGGAATTGAGGGAAGAACAACCTTGCGCAACTCCATGACAATTCTCAATACTGCCTATCAGCCAAATATGTTTTGGGATGGTGGCTCACCAACATTAGAAACACAGGTGTCTGCGCCCATAGAAGCGCATGAGGAAATGGATTTTAATGTAATGAAAGTTGTTGAAAGGTTGAATAGTCATCCTGTTTATCCGGCCTTGTTTAGAAAAGCATATAACAGCGGACCATCGGCTTTTACACTAACACGGGCCATAGCAAATTTTGAACGAACACTCTTTACAGGCAAATCAAAGTATGATGAGTTTCAGTATGAGAAAAAAAGTGATGCTTTGTCAGT
>Ga0138256_10005795_pt1 | contig 13074 bp, 11 predicted proteins | sample KNB2016incub_MG_FD_105486 | JGI IMG/M metagenome (GOLD analysis project Ga0138256, IMG submission 105486) | Active sludge microbial communities from wastewater in Klosterneuburg, Austria - KNB2014incub_MG | ecosystem: Engineered > WWTP > Activated sludge > Unclassified | place: Austria... | reverse complement strand
GAAGGAGAAGATGATTTCATTGAATCTTTTCCTGAAAATGTTAGTGGTGACAGGTGGAATCGAACCACCGACACAAGGATTTTCAGTCCTTTGCTCTACCAACTGAGCTATGTCACCGTTAATAAGTGCGCAAAAGTAAAAAAATAATGAATAGAAAAAATTTTTGTTTTTTTGTTCACATCCATTTCAATGGTATTTGAATTAAAATTTTGTAGAACTATTAACTTTGAACCTGATTTTCCTCAAGGAGGTGCCCGATAAAAATTACTTTGCTTTTAATATATTTTTGCAGCAGATTTTTATCCCACACAAACAAAACCATGCATGATTTTTTTTAAGAAAGAGCGACTTTTTACCCTATTGACTTTATTAGTTTTTATAATAATGGCGTTACCCGGATTTTGCATTTCTACTGAGCCTGAACATGAGCATCAACCTCACAAAGCGGAAATAGGTATTGGTAATTCTGCCGTTTACTTTACTAAAGACAAAACTTTAAACTATGGCTTTCATTTTCATTTCAGCCGCAACATCAAACATTCAAATTTTTCCATTGGTGCCGAATACGAAAGAATATTTGACCGCCATGGACATAATATGATTGGTATTGTTGCAGGATACAGTCCGGCACATCGTGTTGAACTCAGTATTACACCGGGAGTTTTATTTGAAGACTCTGAGCCCAACCATGCCGATGTTTCTCTGCATTTAGAAGCAGGCTATCATTTCGATATTAAAAACATTCACCTTGGGCCAATAGTTGAATGTGCGCTTGACAGGCATGATGTTCATTTCAGTATTGGACTGCACTTGGGCATTGGGATTGGAAAATTGATTGAATAAACAAGCAGTAAATGCATGCCTAAACTAACTTTGGTTTGTAAAGGAAGAGACAGATTTATATCGCTGATTACTCCCTTCAAGATGATAAAAAAACATTGTTTGCTTATAACTATTGCAGTTGTGGTATTTTAGCAAGACAAACTAACGAAACCGATTCAATGGAAATAGTTATAAGATATCTTTAAAAAGGTGTTTATTATTTTTGTGTTAGCGATAATAATAAAAACCAAACTATAAAAAAATTTGTTAAACCTTATTCATAATTTTTACAGTTAAAATCATAATACAATGAAAGAACGTTTCAACTTATCAAAAGCCGACCCGAAAGCATTTGATGCAATGCTTAACCTTGAAAAATATCTGGCAGCAAGTGGATTAGATAAAATACTTTTTGAGTTAATAAAAACACGTGCCTCACAAATCAATGGTTGTGCTTATTGCATTAACATGCATGTGCGCGATGCCTTGAAATACGGTGAAAGTGCACAACGATTGTTTCTACTCAATAGTTGGCACGAAACCGATTTATTTACTAAAAAAGAACGTGCCGTTTTAGCACTTACAGAAGCCATGACTTTAATAGCAAATCATCCTGTAAGCGATTCTGTTTTTGAAGAAGCAAAAAAACATTTAACAGATAAAGAAATGGCCGCAGTAATAATGACCATTGTAACCATTAATGCATGGAACAGAATTGCAATAACGTCAAGAACAGCTTTGGACTAAGTATTTTTTAAACCACAATTGATACCTGATTAAAACAACTTAACATTTCCTGTTTCAGATGAGCACCCAATCTATTATTGATGAATTAAACAAACTTAATAAAATCAGCAGCCAACTTGATATTTCTGAAGCAGAAAGAGCATCGTTATTAAATCAGACTGCAGAATATACTAATAATTTTATTTCAACACTGCATACCATAAAAGGTTATCAGGAAAAAACTGTTGGAGATTTATCCATCAATAACCAACCATCAACTTTGCAAAATTTACTGAACCTTTATCAGAGTGAAGTTGCAGAAAGTGGCATCAATGCTGCATCGCCCAAACATTTGGGCTACATTCCCGGTGGAGGAATTTATACTTCTGCCTTAGCAGATTTTATTGCAGCAGTTACCAATCCATTTGCCAGCGCCTATTTTGCTTCGCCCGGTGCAGCTACAATGGAAAATGAAGTAATTAATTGGATAAAAAATGTTTTTTCATTTCCCGAAAATGCAGTTGGATGTTTGTCTTCAGGTGGCTCCGTCTCTACTTTAATTGCATTTACTGCAGCAAGAGATCAGTTTAAAATTAAAAACGAAATTGTTTATAAAAGTGTGGTTTACCTAAGCGAACAAGTACATCATTCCACACAAAAAGCATTACGCATTATTGGACTTGAAGATGTAATTATTCGTTATCTCCCTTTAGATGACATGTTCAGGATTATTCCTGATGAACTTAATTTATTGATTGAAAAAGATAAAGCTGATGGACTCAACCCTTTTTTAATTGTTGCCACAGCCGGAACTACAGATACTGGCACGATAGACCCATTGAATAGTATTGCAGATATTGCAAGCAATCACAAATTATGGTTTCATGTTGATGCTGCCTATGGTGGTTTTTTTATACTAACGTCTAAGAAAAAATTATTTAAAGGAATAGAACGTGCCGATTCATTAATTGTTGACCCGCATAAAGGTTTGTTTCTTCCTTATGGTGTTGGTGCGGTTTTGGTAAAAAACAGTCTTTCTGTTTTACACTCACATTACTACACTGCAAACTATATGCAAGATGGGCAAAACGAAGAGCTTATTCAAAGTCCAGCAAACTTATCACCGGAACTCACCAAACATTTTCGGGGCCTCAGGGTTTGGCTGCCGTTAAAGTTTCACGGTATAGAACCTTTTATAGCCTGTCTTGAAGAGAAACTTTTTCTAGTACAATACTTTAGAATAAAATTAGCAGAAAGAGGATTTTGTTTGGGCCCAGAACCGGATTTATCTGTAAGTTATTTTTGGTATCCATTTACATCTGATACTGATGAAAAGAACAAACTGCTGATGGAAGCAATACATAAAGACGGTTCTGTGTTTTTAAGTTCGTCAATGATTGACAACCACTTTGTAATTAGAATTGCAATTTTAGCATTCCGAACAAAAAAAGAAACTGTTGACGAAGCACTTGCTATGATTGACCGGTGTTTAGAAAATATGCTATCAAACTCTGCGTGAAAAAACGCATTTTTCATGTAAATACGTAAAGAAAGAATAACACTAAAATTGCAAAGAAAAACGCCTTTGCATAAAGAAGAGTTTTGTTCTTCATTCACTATAAATCTGCTTTTCTGTAATTTTTTGTAACCTTTTGTTTTTTCATTTACTCTAATAGAGTATAAACATTAAAAAATAGTAAAAAATGAAAAAAACATCATTACAACAAAAGAACTCCCTTGAAATTGTGAAGGCTTCACAGAAGAACAAAACAAGGTTTAATTTAAAAACAAACGCTATATTTCTACTCTTTCTTTGCCTTGGCACTATGCTTACGTCTTGTAAAAAAGATAACGATTCCAATCCTTTAGAAAGCACGCAATACTACAGCCTTCAAGATGGTATGCGCAAACTTTGGAATGACCATATGCAATTTACCTATGCAACCGTTGATGCCTACTACAACAATCCTTCCGGGCTATCTTCCACTTTGAATCGTTTATTAGAAAATCAAAAAGAAATTGGTGCTGCAATTGTTCCATATTATGGTCAGGCTGCCGGTGACTCACTTTCCGCTTTGCTTACAACACACATAAACTTAGCTGTTCCTGTTCTTGAAGCCGCAAATAATAATGACCAGCCTGCCCTTAACAAAGCTATTGCCAACTGGAAAGTCAATGCTAATGATATTGCCAACTTTCTTTCTACCGCCAATCCGGCCAACTGGCCTCCGCATGATATGCAACACATGATGGAAATGCATATTGAACAAACTACTACCTATGCTGTTGACCTACTCAATAAAGACTACAACAATGCCATCATTCACTATGACCAGGCCAACCAACACATGCTTGATATGGCAGATGACCTGGCAAAAGGAATAGCATTACAATTTCCTGAGAAATTCTAATCATTAAAAAACAATCATTATGACAACTAATAATTCATCGCTCACACAAACTTTCAATTTGCTTAAATACACCTTTGTAGTTGTTCCGATAGTAGCCGGTGCAGATAAATTTACAAACCTGCTTACCAATTGGCCACAATATATCAACCCAACAATAGCCGGAATGCTGCCTCTAACACCTGCTGCTTTTATGATGATTGTAGGTGTAATTGAAATAGTAGCAGGTATTATTGTATTTAAAAAGCCTGCTATTGGTGGGCAAATAGTAGCAGCATGGCTAACACTTATTGCACTAACCTTGCTTTTAGGTTTCAATTATGTAGATGTTGCCGTACGAGATTTGGTCATGGCAATATCGGCTTTCTCAATGGCTCAACTAGCTAAATTTGTAAAACAATAATATGGAACTTTATAATGAACTATCCGAAACACAAATTGCGGAACGTATATTAAAAGGAGAGAAATCGCTTTACGAAATTATTGTAAGGCGATTTAATCCCACACTTTATAAAATTGGACGCTCCTACAATTATAATCACGAAGATACGGAAGATCTTATGCAGGATACATTTGTAGATGCATATAAAAATCTGTCTCTGTTTGAAGGACGTTCGAATTTTAAGACCTGGATAATCCGCATTATGCTGAACAACTGTTTTCGCAAAAAAGAAAAAGCTGGATTTAAAAACGAAATACAACAAGACGTGAACGATAATTCAAAACCAATGTTTACTCATTCCAACAACGACACTACTCAAAAAATACTAAACCACGAACTGGGAAACATTATAGAAGAAGCATTGAAAAAACTTCCTGAAGATTACAGAATGGTTTTTGCTTTGCGCGAGATTAACGGACTCAACGTTGCAGAAACTGCTGCACTGTTGCAAATCAGTGCTGCCAATGTAAAGGTACGACTCAATCGTTCAAAATCTATGCTGCGTGCTGAAATTGAAAAATCGTATGCAGCAGAAGAGTTGTTTGAGTTTAATGCCGTTTACTGTAATGCCATGACAGACCGCGTGATGAAAATTATTGATGAGTTGTAACCGTTTTTTTGGGCCGTTAATTTTAATCCTGTATATGCGCAAATGTTTTAATCTGCTCAACATTTTGAAAATTTTTTCCCATATCAAACAATGTAGTCCAGAATAATGGTTTACTGGATATATTAGTTTTATTTTGAGTTTTACTAATAACAATTAATTCGCCAAATGATTTAAATGAATCAAATCGGCTTTTAAAAATAAGTTTCCCTCCATCGATATGAATTAATTTCCAATTTGTTTTGTTTTGGATTTTGTCTGACAATTCTTTCAAATTAACTTCCTTATATAATACACCTTCTTGTTTTGAAGAAAAGTTATTTGTAATTCCCACTCTTTTTGATATTAAAATATGAAATAATAGCAAAATGGTTGAAAGAAAAGTTGTAGGTAAAAATACCCACTTCATTAATTCTATTTTGTTAATTGAAGAAACAGGAAAAACTAAAAAATAACCAATTAAATAAAGTATTGAAAGAAAAATAAAACTTTTAAGAAATAAAAATACTATTGATTTCATTTTTGTGCTCAATTAATTAACTTAATCCATACAACCACTCACCCAATCTTCAAATAAAGCATAACCAAAACCAATTACAGCTCCAATGCCATTTCCTGTAATAGCTCCACCCACTATACCTAAAATTATACGCCCACCACATTCTGTATCCTTACTAGGTCTCCCACCTGGTATAGGAGGATTTCCATTAACTAATGGTAAAAATGAGAATTGCTCATTTGCTGAATATAATCTTTGATTTTCAACAAAGATATCAAAAATTGTTAACATTCCTCTTTTCTGAAATTCCGAAAAGTCGCTGTTGTTTACATAATATAAATATATGTGCTTGTAACATTTAGAAGAGTTTCATAATCATCTTGACTAAAAAAATAATCAACATAATCAATGATGATATCCTTTTCTTCTGACGGAATAATATTCTGTTCAACATAAGATTCCAACATTTCTGAATAGTTAAAACTTGGATATTGACTTAATAGAGTTTCACTATAAACAAACCTCTCATTTATTTCATTTGCATCATGTCCTTTATCTGCATAAAACTCAATTATAGCATTTTTATAGTCATCCAAAGTTATACCATCTCTGTTGCTTGGGTCATTACTTTTCTTTCCATTAATTAATTCGCGATTTTCAGTTAAAAAGTTAAAATAATTAGCAGAACTGTAATCATATTTATTCTTTTCATTAGGGTAGTATTTTCCATTAGATATATCTTGTCTAATATATTTTAAGCATTCTTTCTTAGATATATTGATATCGTTATTTTCCTTATTACAAGAGAAAGTCAAAAACAAAAAACAAACTGTTACAAAAGTATACGATGTGATTTTTTTCATATTTTATTTATTACTTGATTTTCTATATTAATTATTCTATCTGATTTTGTTTGACTCCATCATACATATTTAAAACGATGAAATTTTTTCTTTTATCAGTAGCTATCAACAAACATACGTGCTAAAAATTTCAATTAACTATAATGCTGCATTATTTGCAATAAAATGAATTATTTGCATATTTTTGCGCTAATCATGAAAGATAAAAACAAATTGGTTGCCAACAACATAAAGGCAATACGTGTTGCCAAGCAAATTTCACAAGCTGAAGTTGCAAAAGCATTATCACTTACTCCAACTGCTTATAACCGCATAGAAAACAATAAAACACAAATTACTTTAAATGTTCTATTTATTATTGCAGAAGTTTTAAATGTGGAAGTAGGAGAACTACTTTTTTTACCTATTAAAAGCATCGCCCATAATCATAATAGTATTGTAATGGCTAACTTCAATAATGGCACTTTACACATTACCGTTGATACAGAAGATTTGAAGAAACTTAATAAGAAGCAACCATTTTAAAGCCTGTTTTTAAGATGTTTCAAGATTATCAATTTTTTTTAATTGAAATTAATATCATTGATAATTAAAGATACCCCTATTTGATTTCGAAAGTTTAAAATAAAAAATACTCACTTCCATTTTTTAATTTTAGTAGAAAGAATTCTTTTGCATCAAGTTATATTTTTATTACTTAAACACCAAACAGGTTTTCTAAAATTATTTTGAAAAACGTTGTTCCTTCTTTTTAAAAATAGACATTGCTATTTAGTTCTTTTGATTTAAGATTCATAAAAATACAATCAATGCTTTTACATCCTACATCATAGTCTGTTAAATCTTCAACATATTTTTGTAAAAATCAACCAACAAATAGAACATTCTATTGTGCTTATTCTTTTTTAACATTTGCTTCCCTAAAAAAGTCATTTTTGCTTTAACTCAAAATTAACCATATTCGCACTAAAATTTTTATTGTTTTACACCGAAAATTTTTTATATTCAATGACTTCAATTAAAAAACTATGGGTTTGGGTAATGACCCTCGCTGTCTTATCCTCCTGCAAAACTACTCAAAAGTCTGCCTCCGAAGTACACAACCTGCCTAAGATAGAAGTTAAACCTGCTTTTGAGGGTTATCGTGCCAGCAACACCATAGTTAACGATCTTCAGCATACCAAACTTAATGTGCGCTTCGACTGGCAAAAGAAATACCTATATGGCATTGCCGAAGTAACTGCCAAACCTTATTTTGCCAACGTAAACACATTGATACTAAATGCCCGTGGTATGGACATTAATGATGTTAGTTTGATAACAGACACCGGGAGAAAAAAATTAAACTATTCCTATCAAAACGATTCTTTAACCATCAACCTCGACCGCTTTTACAACAGAGCAGAAACCTACACCGTATATGTTGACTACATATCAAAGCCAGATGAGTTGAAAAGCATTGGAGGCAGCGCTGCCATTATGAGTGATAAAGGGCTTTATTTTATCAATGCCGATGGCAAAGACCCCAACAAACCACGGCAGGTATGGACACAAGGCGAAACACAAAGCAACTCCGTTTGGTTTCCTACAATTGATTCTCCTAACCAAAATATGACGCAGGAAATCAGCATTACGGTTGACAGTTCATTGGTAACACTAAGCAATGGATTGATGACCTCCTCCGTTAAAAATGCAGACGGTACACGAACTGATACCTGGAAGCAATCATTGCCTGCTGCACCCTATCTGACCATGATGGCTGTGAGTAATTTTAAGGTGGTTAAAGATCGCTGGCGCAATATTGATGTTAACTATTATGTAGATCCAGAATATGAAAAATATGCAAGGGACATTTTTGGAAACACCCCTGAAATACTCGATTTCTACTCTCGCAAATTAGGCGTTGACTATCCCTGGGAAAAACTATCGAATGTTGTTGTTCACGATTACGTTAGCGGTGCCATGGAAAACACTTCTGCCATTCTTTATGGTGAGTATTTACACCGCACCAAACGCGAACTGCTTGATGGCACTAATGAAGGTACAATAGCACATGAAATTTTTCATCACTGGTTTGGCGATTATGTTACCTGCGAATCATGGAGCAATATTCCATTAAACGAATCTTTTGCCACATATGGTGAATACTTGTGGGATGAGTATAAATATGGCCGAGAAGAAGCTGATAAAGGCGGCATGGATGATTTAAACCAGTATCTCTCCGAAGCAAAATACAAACAGGTAAATCTTATTCGCTTTCATTACAATTCGCGTGAAGATATGTTTGACAGGCACAGCTATTCCAAGGGGGGTAGTGTGCTGCACATGCTTCGTAAATATGTTGGAGATGATGCATTTTTTGCTTCTTTAAAAAAATATTTAAACGACAATAAGTTCAGTCCTGTTGAAGCTCATAATCTACGCTTGGCATTTGAATCTGTTACAGGCCAAGACCTCAACTGGTTTTTCAATCAGTGGTTTTTTGCTAAGGGTCACCCTATTCTTGACATCAGCTATCAATGGAACGATACACTGAAAAAACAAACCGTCATCATCGAACAGAAACAAGACCTACAGGAAACACCGCTATATAAACTGCCTTTGATTATTGATATTTATGAAAATGGAAAAGTAAGACATGAATCTGTGACACTTACTCAACAAAAAGAATATTTATTTTTTGATTGTGACAGCAAGCCACAATTGATTAATGTTGATGCAGAAAAACAATTGCTATGTGCAAAAAAAGACAATCACACCAATAATGAATGGATGTATCAGTACCAACATGCACCATTGTTTCTTGATCGTTACGAAGCAATTGATGCATTGGTAAAAGGATATGAAGGCAATAGCGCAGAAGCAAAAATTATTATCCGTGCATTAGACGATAAAAGCCCTTCCATCAGAACACTTGCTTTGAGAAATATAGGTGCAGCAGCTAAAGCCGATAGTACAGTAAAAAGCAAGTTACAACAAATGGTAACTAATGATGCAAAAGCACATGTTAGAGAATCTGCACTGTCAACTTTATATAAATATTTTGATGATTCTTCGTTAGATAATATTGCCATAAACGATTCTTCATACAATGTAATGACTACTGCATTAGAACATTACATCACTAAAAATCCTAAGCAGTTGTCCACACTAAAAAAATATGAGTACGATATTAATAATAACCTTCTTTATACACTTTCAGGACTTTATGCTCAGTATGGCAGCGATGAAAATTACGATTACATGTTAAAAGCCTTAAATAAAGCTTCGGGATTTGGCAAGATGGGAATAATTCAAAACCTTGGAATCTTCCTCGAACACAGTTCACCAGTTGTAACTGAAAAAGGGGTTGACGCTTTGACTGACGCTGCAAAAAACAGCAACTCAAAGTTTGTGAATATGCAAACTTCCAACACACTGAGTAAACTCAGAAAATTTGTTACCAACAAGATAAAAGAGTTAGAAACAAAGCCCGAATATTTTGATCAGTTAAGTCGTTACAAAAAAATTGAAGAAAAACTCACTTCAAGTATAACTTCACTAAAGAAATAAACTACACAATCTTTTACTCGATTATCTTTGCAGCAGAATTTAGTTTATGCAGCGAAGAATAAGAACACGATTTGCCCCCAGCCCAACCGGCCCGTTACACATGGGTGGTGTACGCACAGCGCTTTATGCCTGGCTTTTTGCTAAGAAACATGGAGGCGATTTTTTATTACGAATAGAAGATACCGATCAGAATCGTTTTGTTTCCGGTGCCGAACAATATATCATTGATGCACTGAACTGGTGTGGCATTACTATTGACGAAGGTGTTTCTGTTGGTGGAAAACATGAACCCTACAGACAGAGTGAGCGGAAAGAAATTTACAGAAGCTACGCTTTACAACTTGTTGAATCGGGCAAAGCCTATTATGCTTTTGATACTGCAGAACAGTTAGAACAACAACGTCAAACTGCCGAACAAAAAAAAGAAACATTTTCTTATGGCAGTGCAACAAGAATGAAACTTAATAATTCATTGGCTCTAACAATCAAAGAAGTTAATGAACGACTATCAAACAATGTTCCTTATGTTATAAGACTAAAAGTTCCGGAAAATGAAACTATAACTTTTACCGACCTCATTCGTGGTGAAGTTAGTTTTGATTCTAATTTAGTAGATGATAAAGTGCTGCTTAAAAGTGATGGTATGCCTACTTATCATTTAGCACATATTGTGGATGACTACCTGATGGAAATAACCCATGCCATAAGAGGTGAAGAGTGGTTGCCTTCTGCACCTGCTCATATTTTAATTTATCGTTATCTTGGTCTAACTGCGCAAATGCCCCACTATGCGCACCTGCCTTTGTTGCTGAAACCTGATGGTAAAGGAAAACTAAGTAAGCGCGATGGAGACAGGTTAGGATTTCCAGTCTTTCCTCTTGAATGGAAAGATCCTGTAACAGGTGAAGTTTCGAGTGGTTACCGCGAAAATGGCTACTACCCCGAAGCATTTGTTAACATGCTTGCCATGTTGGGATGGAATCCCGGAACCGAGCAGGAAATTTTTAATATTAACCAACTCATTGCTGCATTTTCTATAGATCATGTTCACAAAGCAGGTGCTCGTTTCGATCCTGAAAAAGCAAAATGGTACAACACACAATGGTTATTGCAACAACCTGTCGAAGCCATTGTAAAACGTATTAAACCCTCAGTTGCATCACGCACCGGATTCAGTGCTGATGATGTGCGTCTGTCAGATAATTTTCTTTCAGCATGTGTGGCATTACTAAAACCTCGTGTTCAGTTTGAGAAAGAAATGCTCGAAAAAGGGATTTATCTTTTTATAGCACCGGTAGAATTTGATCAGGCCGTTATTGCTAAAAAATGGAAACCGGATTTTATTTCCTTTTTCAAAACACTTTCTGATGAATTTATGGCTTTACAGGACTGGAGCAGTCAGCATACCGAGCAGATTTTTAAAGCTACTGCAGAAAAAAACAATATCAAACCCGGTGAAGTGCTTCAACTCTTTCGTGTTTTTATTAGCGGACAAGCACAAGGCGTAGATCTTTTTCCAATGATTGACCTGTTAGGTAAAAACGAGGTGATTAAAAGATTAGAATCTGCATTGAAGTTGGTTTAGTACCCGATTCTACCTGTAAAACATCAGCATAGTTTTGAAAGGTTTGACTTCACTATACCCTCTACATACTACTTCAATTCACGGGTTTATATTGGTTTTAATTAGCTTTCAATTGGTGAGTATGATTGTACTGTATGGTGCCAGTGTTATTTTGTTACCTTTAACAATTGTTTGTTTTGAAGTCTGATAAATTGAATTTACAAGCGAGTTGTCTTTCTCTTCTTTAGTGAGCGTAACGGCTGTGGCACTTACATTGTTAATAATTAAAACACGCATTTGATTATAAATGCGGTAATATGCTATTATACTTTTACTGCTCAAAGATGAGTTTTCAAATTGACCAAAATACAATGCTCTGTTGTCTTTGCGCAAAGAAATGAGTCTTGAATAATGATTCCATAGCGACTGATCTTCTTTTATCTGTACAATTGCCGGTTCAACTGTTTTATCTGTGCTGTATTTTGGTTTCATCCAATTTGGCCGCATTTCATCTTCTTTTTCAGGAGCAAATAACATGGGCTCCCGAATAAACTCATCTGGCTTTTCTCCTTTCATCCCTATTTCTTCTCCATAATAAATGTATGGAATTCCCGGGAGTGTAAATAAAATATTGGCAGCTAGTTTTGCCTTGTCTAAATTATTTCCAACTTCACTCATCAATCTGTTCTGATCGTGATTGGTAAGAAAAATAACATCTCTATAATCTTTGTTTGCAACACTATAGTGTGTGATTATTTTTTCCATTCTCACAGGAAAATTGCTTGCATTCTCATTCTTCAATGACTGTACAATCTCACGTGACAAATCAAAATCAAAACATGCATCGAGTGGCTTAAGATATGGTGCTACCACATCAGAGGAGTTGTCCACTTCGCCTACTAAAAAGGCGTGCTTGTTAATACTTTTTATATAAGCCGAAATCATATTCCAAAAGCCAATATTTTTATTGTGATCTTTAAAAATATGCTGTGCGGCATCCAACCTGAATCCATCTACTCCCAAATCAATCCAAAATTTTAATATTTTTTGAGACTCTTCAACTACCTGTGCATTGTCGTAGTTCCAGTCAGGCATTTCAGGGCTGAAAAAACCATAGTAGTATGTTTTTCCAATGATATTACCTTTTTCATCTTTTGGCAAATACCATTTATCTTTTTCGGTTGCAGGTGGATTGTTACTCCACACAAAATAGTTTCGCATTGCACTTGCCGGGTTTTTTGCTGCTTCTAAAAACCAGGGGTGTTTGCTGCTGCAATGATTTAGCGGTATATCTAAAATCACCTTAAATCCTTCGGCATGGGCATCTTTAATAAAATATTGAAACGATTCAATATTCCCATATTCCGGTGATAATTTATAGTAATCTGTTACATCATATTTATGGTACGATGGTGAAGCAAATATAGGGCTGATTAAAATTGCTTCTGCACCTAATTTTCTAAGATACTCCCATCTGGCTGTAATACCTTTTAGGTCGCCAATTCCGTCACCGTTGCCATCAGAAAACGAACGGACAAAAATATGGTAAGTAACACTATTAGGCCAGTTTTGATCAGGCTGAGACACATTT
>Ga0138256_10005794_pt1 | contig 13074 bp, 11 predicted proteins | sample KNB2016incub_MG_FD_105486 | JGI IMG/M metagenome (GOLD analysis project Ga0138256, IMG submission 105486) | Active sludge microbial communities from wastewater in Klosterneuburg, Austria - KNB2014incub_MG | ecosystem: Engineered > WWTP > Activated sludge > Unclassified | place: Austria... | reverse complement strand
TGCCGTAAGTGGTTTGGCCGTAAATGCCGGTCGCGGTTGTGGAGCTTCCGGAAAAATACAGAGCCCGGTAAAAGCCATCGGTGGTATAGACTCCGGTCGAAGTTGCCGCTACACAGAATGGATACGTAAGGGTATTCGCTGTGGCATTGCTCGCGTTCGAAGCGTTCGAAGTCATGCTATCACCCTGCCCATAGACTCGCGTCGCCGTTGTAGATGTGCCAGAGAAATACAGCACGCGGTGATTGTATGCGTCTGCAATATACACACCGGATGAATCCGGGGAAACGCAAACGGGTGACAGGAGGCTGTTCGCTGAAATTCCGCCGTTGTTTATTGTGTTCGTCGAAAAACTTCCTCCTTGACCATACACGCGCGTCGCTGTTGTCGAAGTGCCAGGATAATACAAGACACGGTTAGAATCCGTTATATAAACACCTCCACTATCTACGGCTACACTTAAGGGATTCAACAGAGTATCCGCCGAAATGCTGGGAGAAGTGGCGGTTGTAAAATTACCGCTCTGGCCATATACACGCGTAGCAGTGGTAGATGTCCCTGGGTAATAGAGTACCCTTATGTTGAATGTGTCCGCGATGTACACACCCCCGCTATCGACGGCCACTCCGTACGGTTGATTGAGGCTATCCGCCGACCTGCCGCCTTTATTGGCCGTATTTGTCGTGAAGCTGCCACCTTGTCCATAAACTCGCGTCGCTGTTGTCGATGTACCTGCGAAATAGAGCACGCGGTGATTCTTCTGATCGACGACGTAGAGGCCGCTGGAGTCAGCAGCAGCCGCGAAGGGTTCATTAAAACTATCTGCAGAAAGACCGCCCTTATTTAAGTTGTTTGACGTAAAGCTGCCGGCTTGGCCGTACACACGCGCGGCTGTCGGCATCGAGGTTGAACTCGAGGTAGTTGCACCTGTATTGCCCCCCGCGGTGCTGGTGCCATTGCTGCTGCAATAGCTGAGCAGACTGAGACAGAAGGCTACCAGTGGAACTGATCGGTTGATTATCATTGGATTCTCCTCGGGTTTTTAATAAAAACATAAGATCCGTCGCTTTTTTCTTTTGTCAGATCTGTTCTCTAATTGGTAGTTAAGGGCAAAGATAAAGGTTATCATAATGATCGGTATATAGGGTAGCATGGGATGCGGGAAATTCGCTTGCGCAGAAGGTAAAGCGAAAAATGACGAAATTATCGAAATTTATCAGTTTTTTGCATTAAACATCAAATAATGACACAGTATTTTGTACTCTGCTGTTCTCTGTGTCGCGGAAGTTTCTCCGATGCCCGCAGGTGATCAAAAAAACCGAAAGGCAAGTCGCCGGCAAATGTAGCAACAAGGTGCGGTGTCTGATCTAAGCTCCTTCCCCATTTCCTTTTAAACGTGAAAGACAGCGTCGTGCCGACCGCACTGACAATTTAACCGTTTGGTTAATTTTCTGGTCGCCGCGCCATCCGGAGCTTATTTTTGTATCTATATGCGCATCATCGAAATGAAGAACGTCCGCAAAGACTACCCGCTCGGCGAGACTACGGTGAGTGCGCTCAAGGGCGTCGATTTCAGCGTCGATGAGGGCGATCTGCTTTCGGTCGTCGGCCCCTCGGGTAGCGGTAAGACGACGCTGCTCAACATCATCGGCTGCATCGACAAACCTTCGAGCGGCGAGGTCGACATCGCGGGGCAGAACATCACGCTGCTCGACGACAATGCGCTGACCGATCTACGCCTCTACACGGTCGGTTTCATCTTTCAAACGTTCAACCTGATTCCGGTGCTCGATGTGCTCGAGAATGTCGAGTTTCCTCTACTCTTAATGAAAGAGAATGCTCCGTCTAAAAAAGAAATCAAAGAACGTGCTGAGCATCTTTTAGCAGAAGTCGGATTAACCGCGCAACTGCACCAGCGCCCCGCGGAGCTTTCGGGCGGTCAAAGGCAGCGTGTCGCGATCGCGCGCGCGCTGGTGACGAACCCCAAGATCGTGCTGGCCGACGAACCGACGGCAAACCTCGATTCTGACACCGGGCACAAAATTCTCGAACTGATGCGCAAGCTCAATGAAGAGCATAAGACGACTTTTGTTTTTTCCACGCATGACCCCGACGTTTTGCAGTACGCGCGGCATGTCGTGAAGATTCGCGACGGATTGATTGTGGAAGACGCTCCTATTTTGGAGCGCAAGCGCTCCAAAACAGGAGCCAAGTCTAAAAAATGAAAATCGCCTTTGTCATCGCCCTGCGCAATTTAATGCGCCACAAGGGTAAGAGTTTTGTGATTGGCGCAATTCTGTTCATGGGCGCGCTTATCATGACGCTGGGCAATGCAGTGATCAGCGGCATGAACCGGGGTTTGAGCGAAAACATCGTCGAGCGCTTTACCGGCCATGTCGTTGTCATCTCCGAAGCGCAGGAAAGCGCCAATATTCTTTTTATTCCGATGGGCAAAGATATTGCGCTCATCAAAGATTTCGCCAAAGTACAGAAAGTACTCTCTGAACAGACTTATCTTGCTTCGTATCTGCCCGCCGCACGCGGCTTCAGCTTTGTGCTGACCGAAGAGGGCGATGTGGATTTTGCCATGCTTCTCGGTGTCGATTTTCCCGAGTATAACAAAATGTTCCGGGAAAACGTGAAATTGGTTGAAGGTAAGCTGCTCGACAAACAGGAGCGGGGCATGCTGATCAGCCAAAACCGCCGCGTGCGGTTCTTTAACGACCAGAATATCTGGGTAAAGCCGATCGGCTTTCCGCTCGATGAAAAAAACTTTTCCGACGAAGCGAAGAAGTACCGCGAGAAGATGATTGTCAAAGACTCCCTCGTGCTGATGGGCGCGTCGGGCGATTCGACGGCATCAGATGTACGGACAGATATTAAAGGTATCATGCGCTATGAATTTCTCGACGACTACTGGAAGTTCTTCAATATTCTCGATATTGAAACTTTTCGCGAATGTTTTCAATGGGTGACCAACGCCGACGCGGCGGCGAATCTTAGCAAAGACACAAAAAATCTGATCGCGCGCGAAGAAAATCTCGATGCCCTGTTCAATGATTCGACGGTTGTCGCAGCAAAATCGGGCAAAGCCGAAATTTCAACTTCACTCAAAAAGCTCAAAGATAAATCCTCGGTGGCGAAGCCAAACACAGATGCCGGCGCTTACAATGTGGTGTTTGTTAAACTTAAGGAAAGTGGTAAAATTCAGGAGCGCGTAAAAGACCTCAACGCTGCGTTCAAGGCGGCGGGGGCGCCGGCACGGGCGGTAACCTGGCAGGCGGCGATTGGCCAATTGGGTGACATGGCTGGCATCATTCGTGGGGCACTGACCGGCTTTGTGCTCTTTATCTTCTTTGTTGCAGTCATTATTATCATGAATACATTGTCGATGGCCGCGCTCGAGCGCACCGCTGAACTCGGCATGATGCGCGCTGTCGGCGCACCGAAACGTTTTGTCACTGTCATGTTCCTGATTGAAACGGCGAGCCTGGCCGTGATCTTTGGCGGCCTCGGCATTCTGGTGGGTGCGGCTTCTGTCCCGATTCTGAAGGCGATGCACATCACAGCCGACAACAACATACTGCAGCTACTGTTTGGCGGCAAAACATTTGCGCCTTACCTGGGTGTAACAGATATCCTGGTTGGCGTGATCGAGCTCGTGCTGGTGACCGGGTTTGCGTCGGTCTATCCGATTGTCGTCGCGCAACGCATCACACCGCTCGACGCGATTTCGAGGGATTAACAATATGCAGCGACTAAAACTCCTGAACTCCATTGCTTTTCGCAACCTGATTCGCCAGCGCCGGCGCAATATGCTGCTGGGGGTGGCTATTGCCTTCGGCACCATGATTCTGATTGTCGCGAATTCGTTTTCGCGCGGCATTACCGATACCTTGCTCAACAAGCTCGTCGTGCAAATGACGGGACACCTGGAGCTCGCCGTGATTGAACGTTCGCGCGCGCAGAATCTGCTGATGCGCGACCGCACTCTCTACCTCGACCTGCTGCAGAAAAATTTGCCCGACGTGCGCGAGATTGCGGAAAACGTCGCGGTGTTTTCCCGCGCGATTGGCATTGGCAAGGGCGAAAACGTCATTGTTGTGCCGCTCGAACTCGGCGAAGGCAAAAATATCGCGAATTCGACCGATGCGGAATATCTGCTGAGTCGTGTGAAAGACGGCAAACTTGAAGATTTCGCCTCGCCGCAGTATGAAAATCCCGTGGCAATTTTTGCCGACAAGGCAAAGGCGCTGAATGTGAAGCTCTACGACACGCTGAAGATGCGGCTCAAAACCGTCAGCGGTCAGGAGCAGAGCGCGCGCTTTACGGTTGTGATGCTGTTGCGTTCTGAAAGTCTGTTCGAGAGCGGCGCCATGTTTTTGCCGCTGAAAAACCTGAAAGACCTGCGCGGTTTCAGGCCGAACGAAACGGGGTCGCTGCAGGTGACCTTCAAGCTATTTGATTCGCCGCGCACGGTGATCAGGCTTGCCGACAAGATCCATGCGTTGCTCAAACCCGGCATTGCCGCTCTCCATGGTGAATTGATTGCGGCGAATAAAAAGACGCCGGTTGTGTTAGGTGGATTGATCCAGGACTTTGAGAAATCCACCGTGGTGCAAAAATTTGTTCGTTTGAGCGACGGCCAGTTTTTCAAAGACAAAGATACCGACCGTATTCTGCTGTCGGCCGCGAGCGCAGAATCACTCGGCGTCGCGCCGGGCGACAAGGTGACGCTGCGCTTCAAATCGATACATGCTGCCGAACCGGTAGAGCAGGGATTTATCGTCGACGGCATCTATGAAAATGACCCGGCGATACCGGGGCAGATCTCTGCCTTTTTGCCTGAAGCGGGTTTCTACCGTGCGTACCTCGGCGATCTGCCCGATAAACGCACGCTCGCGGCAGAAGGTGTTACCGCCGAATGGAAAGCGCTGCTGGCGCCCGAATACCGGGTGCTGCCGCGCACCTCGACCGGTGACGATCTGCTCAAAAAAAATCAGGACATGCGCAAGACCAACTTCTACGGGCCGGCGATCGATGTGCGCACGATGTACGAGAGTGCAAGCCAGGTGCTCGATCTCGAAAGTGCGCTCAATAAGATCACTGTGATCGCGGTGCTCATCATGTTCTTCATTATTCTCATCGGCGTCGTGAATACGCTGCGCATGACGATTCGCGAACGCACGCGGGAAATCGGCACGATGCGCGCACTCGGTGTGCACCAGGCAGATGTGCGCAATATCTTTCTACTCGAAACCTTTCAACTGGCATTTTTCTCGGCTGTGACCGGTTTGGTGGCAGCGTTCGTGGTGATTTTGCTGTTATCGTCATTTACCATCGAGACACAGAGCATTCTCGGCCTGTTTCTGGATAAGCGCAGACTCTACTTCTTGCCTTTTGTATCAGATATTGTGCGCAATATTGTGATGATCCTGATTATTTCGACCGCTACGGCTTACTTTCCGTCGCGGCGTGCGGCGAAACTCGACGCAGCCGAGGCGTTGAGACATTATGAATAACCCGCTAGCCCATGAATTAATTCATGGGCTAGCGGAGAAAACGAGGAGAATTTTCATGAAAAAGATAATTTTAGTAACGCTCGCAATCCTGCCGCTGTCGCTGCACGCGATGACGGTCGACCGCGTGTTGCAAGAAATCGACAAACGTATGTCGCAGGTGAGCGACTTCTCAGCCAAAGTGGCGCTGACACAGCAAAAAGTCGGGCAGGGAGTCAAAAATTTTGAGACGCTGTTCTTTCGCCGCGACGAGGGTGACGAGTTTCTTATGGTGACGACCGCGCCGCAGTCGGAGAAGGGCAACGGCTACCTGCGCACCGGCAATAACTTCTGGATGTACCGTCAGAACACGCGCACGTTTCAGCATATCAACCGCGACGAAAGCATCAACGGCACCGACACCAAGGCAGGTGACTTTGAACGCAAAAAAACCACCGAGCTCTACAAACCATTGGTTGATGCCAACGGCAAAGAAGACATCGTTGAAGAGACGCTGGGTAACAAAAAAGTCTGGAAATTCACGGTCGTCGCCAAGGTGCGCGATGTGACCTACCCCAAGCAGGTCTACTGGGTGGAAAAAGACACGTTTCTGCAGCTCAAGGTACAGTCATATTCACTCTCGGGCACATTGATGCAGACCGCCTATTTTCTGAAATACACGCAGATCGAAGGCAAATACATTCTTCTCAAGGGCATGTTTATCGACGAGTTTGAGAAGGGCAATAAGACCGTGCTCGATATTTCGGGCGTGTCGCTGAAAAAACTGAGCCCCAAGATTTTTACCAAGGCTTATTTGGAGAATTTGAGTAAGTAACGTGCGTGGGATTTTAGTAGTACTTTCTGTCATTATAGTTGGCGGACTTTTTTCGCAGACGAACCTCACCCCCCCCATGGGCTTGCGCCCAAGCGCGAGCGCCCCTCTCCATAAATATGGAGAGGGGGAGGAAGAGCGCAGAACAATTAGTGGGAAATCTGCCTTCGCTCCCCTCTCCACATTGTGGAGAGGGGCTGGGGGTGAGGTCGAAACAATCGACGAAAATAAAATGTTCTCCGAGGGTGAAACCGTCACCCCCATCGAGAAGATCACCGATAGCAAAGTAGAAGAATCCACCGATAAAGAATCGGTCGCGTTCTCGGGTTCGATCAACAGCCGTAATTCGTATGCGATGCAGCGTGACTGGCTGCTGGGCAATATCCCTTCAACAGCCGGCAATACGCTGAACAACCAGATTCAGACCAATGCGCTGCTCGAAGCGCGCGCTCGGCGCAGCACGAAAGCCGTCGTGAACCTCGTATCGAATGTGTACGCTCAGGGCAAAAACGAACAGCGTACTTTCCAAGACACAACAACTGGCGCCACATCGCGCGTGAACGAGACTGTGTACGCCGACTACCGTTTTACCGAAGCCTTTGTCGATGCCAACATTAACCGCGCGATCTATTTTCGCGCGGGCAAGCAGGTGCTGGTGTGGGGCCGCGGCTTTTTCTGGAACCCGTCAGATGTCATCAATACCGAACTTAGGAGTGCCACCGATGCATTCCAGTTTCGTGAGGGCACTTATGGCCTGCGCGCGCACGTGCCGATTGGCAGCGGACTCAATTTCTATTCGTTCACCGGTGTGGGTAAAAGCACGCGCACCGAAGATGTGATACAGGCCTTTAAAGTTGAGCTGGCAGTCAGCCGCGCAGAGGTCGCCACGGGAGTGATTGTCGGGCAAAAAAAAGTGCCCACGTACCTGGTCGAAGCCAGCACGCGCTTTCTGACGCTCGACTGGCGCGCCGAGGCCACCTATGCGTACGGCGACAATGCGCAGCACATCAATGTGAATACTTTCAACATCTTTAATCCGGTGACCTACCAGCTGCGCGACCAACACGTTTTCAAGGGTGTGCTGAGTTTTGGCCGCAGTTTCGAGGTTCTCGATGTGGCGGATCGACTGAGCGTGAACGTGGAATATTTCTATAACGGCGCGGGATACAGCGAAAACGTCTTTGCGCAGAACGCCGCGGTCAAAGCCTACTTTGTGCAGAACGGCCTCTACCGGCCGAACTATTATGGCCAGCACTATGTCGGCCTGTTCACCACCTTTGCGCGCTTTATCTTTACCGAATTGACTTTGGGCCTGAATGGCTTTGCTAACCTGAGCGATAAGACGATGGTGTTTTCACAGCTCTTCACGTATAACCCGCTGTTCAATTTTACGCTGACATGGCAGAATAACGTGTTCACCGGCGCGTCGGCGGGCGAATACATGGTGAGTGGTCTCGGCTGGTACAGTGAAGTCTCGGCGCGCGTAATATTCTGAACGACGCTGGGCGGGGGGCTCAATGCCTCAGCGCGGTCTGATCGCCAGCGTCATCAGTGCCGCAAATGCCACAAACGCAATCACGAGATAGATCAGCATGCGGCGATAGCTTTTTTGCCTGAAGAGTGCAAGCAGTAACCCGGTGATAAGACCGACGGGGGCTGAGTAGATCGCAGCAATCATGCCGACCAGAATTGCCGGCGGAGCATGCGGATGTGAAACGCCGACCGAACTGATGATCGCGACATGGGTGAAAGCGAGTGCCGCAAAAACAGCAGTCCCGAGCAACGAAGACAAAAGAACGTACTTGAATTTAGGATGCATGGTCGTTACCAGTTTAAATCCGCATCTTGCGCATGGCCGAGAATCAGAAAATCGCCGCCTGAAGTGTTGACCAGTATTTTCTTCTTCGTGGGATGAGCATCGATCATGCCGCTGTCAAAGGTCGCCGAAGACGCGACAAACTCCACTTCACCGGAACTTGTATTCACGATGTAGAAAGGCTGGCCACTGACGATCACGTATTTGTCGCCCATGGCATCGGTGCGCACGACATTGGCAATTGGTGTGCGAAAAATTTCTTTTTTTGTTGCGGTGTTCACCCCATAGAGTTGAATCAGATAATTTTCATATCCCGCGGTGACAAAGAGCGTTTTGCCCGAGGCAGACAGACTCAGGTGGCGTATGATCTGCGCGTCCTTTTCGGCCATGTCGGGTGAATCAGAAAGCGGAATATAGAGAACTTGCCCTGGGTTTTTCTTTTCCACAATCGCGGTGCTGCGGTTTTGCTGCGCGGCCTGTGCGCTCATTTCATGCACACGCCCGAACGATGTGCCATGGTAGGTCGATTTTTTGGCGGGGTTATAGACAACCGGAAACCAGAAGTGGCCGGTCGTAAACCCCGCGGGTTGGCTGAAATCTGCTTTTTTGGGGTCGGCAACGAGCTGGTAGTCGCGTAACTTCGCGAGCGATCGGCGATTGTAGATGATCGTGCGCCGATCGTAGAAATCTGCGCCGGTCATGTTATGTTTCCAGGTGGTCAGAATCTGCGAACCGCCTTCGATGTACTTTGCCGTCGCGACCGCGAGCATCCAAAAAGGGCCAAGCCTGGCGTCGAGATGCTCTTGTGCTTTGGCTTTACCTGGGTAGCGATGGTCTTTGTCGGCCTGCACGCTGTAGAAAGTCGAAAACTCTGACGGGAATGTTTTGCTGACAGAGCCGTCTTTTGTGCTGCGGATGACCAATGTGCGCTCGCCCGACGGGCTTTCAGGGTCGATCTGTCCATTGCAGAGAAACTCGCTGCCGTCGGGCGATACGTCATAGATGGTATTGCCGTCGAACTCGCGTTCGAGATTCATGCGGTTACTGACACTCCACACCACGCGGTTCGACGATAAGTCGATCAGGTGCATGCGGAAATCGGCCGTCGCGACAACTGCCTGCGTGCCGTTCGGCAGAAATTTGAACGAATAGACGGTGCCGTCGAGCCCGGCGACCCTATGGCGCGAGACAACCTGCCATTTCGATTGCGACTGGTTGAAGCCACTGACTGCCGCTGGTATCGCGGGAAAACGGGTATTCTGCGCCGAAATGGCGGTAATCATGAACGAAAAGGCAATGCATGCACGCATGTGCCAGTCAGTTGTTGGCCGCCGGATTTTCAAGGCGAATTTGAACGGCGAAACTGCTGCGGAGACATTCCCGTCGTTTTCAGGAACACCGAATTGAAGTTCGACTTGGTACCGAAGCCCGAGGCGAACGCAATTTCAATGACACTGAGACCGGGGTCGGCCAAAAGCTGGCGTTTTGCTTCTTCGACCCGGTATGCATTCATCAGGCTCGAAAAATTCTTTTGAAAACGCACATTGATGTATTCAGACATCTGGTGCGGCGTGATCTGCAGCAGCTGCGACAGCGCTTTGACAGAAAGTCTGTCATTCAGGAATATCTTTTCTTCTTTTAACAGTAAATCCAGCTTGTCGTCGAGTGCACGCGTGTTGATGCCTTTGAGTTGCGAGTTGCGATATTTCTCTTGCCGCGCCTGTTCTTGCAGAGGTGCAAAAAATTCAGGGTAGCGTATCGACGCGACATAGCCGAAAAGAATGCTCGCGGCAATCAGCGCGCAGCTCACAATCAGCAGGTCGATACTGTGTACCCCCATCGCCACAAAGGCAATCACAGGGGTCACGATGGAGCCGATCTGAAAAATCAAAATATAAAGAATAATACCCGACAGTTCTGCGCGCGGCAGCCTGAAGATGAAACGCGTTCGGTAGGCGTTGACCACGTAATACGCCGTATTGACCGCGAACGCAACCATGGCCACGAGGTCGTGTGTGTCGTGTTGTTTTGTGGGGAAAGATTTCAGCAGCTCGGGCAGTGAAAGACCGCGCTGTGGATAGAGCGGCGAGGCAACGAACACGAGACAGAGCGCAGCGGGCAACCACTGTAAGACGAGCACCTGCCAGGGGACATCCTCATCGGGCAGCAGTGAGAATTTAAGAAAGTAGTGTATCGCGGGGCCGAGTGCAAACAGCACCGGCAGATGCCAGTGCAGGCCGGCTGGCGGTGGAAACGCCGTGACCGCAATCAATGTGCCGCCAAAATACAAAATGTACGCGAGCAGCGCGAGGGTAATCAACAGGTAGATGTGCCGCGACGAATGCCTGCCGAGTGAGACGCGGGCGAAGATCTGCAAGATAGCGAGAAAACTACAGAAGATCGCGAGGTAGCCAATCATGGCATTCAGTCAGCGGTTGGGCCAGTCCATTTTTTCCGCAGCGGCTCATAGTCGGCGCTCAGCGGAAACTCGAGTCTCGCGACAGTGCGCTGGTCCTGAAAATAAACGCGGAAATATTCGGGCAAAAAACCGAGATTGCGGATCAAAAAAACAATCATGCCGAGACCTAATCCACCGCCTTCTTCGCTGTCGCCGCACTGCACGCAGAAATCGCTGAACGCAGCGGCATTCATTGCCGCAGCGAGTTGCCGCCTGATGCGCGCCTCTTCTTGCGCGACCGGAATTGTGTTGTTCTCGACAAACACCAGCAGCCGTTGGCGGTCGTGGTCGATATTGACCATCACTGCGAGCGCGAGATCGCTGAGCGCGGTCAGGTAATCGGTGCGGTGCAGCTCGCGGTAACTGGCCTTAAATGCCGCGATGCCGGTCTGGTACTCTTCGACTACTTCGAGATTAAATCCCTGCCTGATAAAAAACGCGCGCTTCAGGTTCGCCTTCACGGCATTTTCCACCAGTTCAAAAACCGCAGTAATGAGCACATCCGCAATGCCGTCGATTTTCAGCTGTTCTTCGAGCGCCGTGAACATCACCTGGATTTGCCGCTTGGCCGACTGGTCGAGCACCTGTATTAACATTTCGTGGCGGTTGTGGTCAGAGTGGGATTGCATGGTTCGGCCGGCAGGGTACTTTATTTCCATCGGCTTTACTGCGGCCAGTCTGAAAGGTTGTGCTATGGACGAAGCATGAGGGTTGTTTTTTTGGCAGGTTCCGGAAAATCTCCCGAAAAAACGAAAAGCCTCGCAGTTTGCATTCGCAAACCGCTACTAAAGCGGCCGAAACGGCCTGCTTTTCGCTTTTTCGGTTTCCGGAGCATGCGGGCAGTTTCCTTTTTAAGGAAACTGCCCGTCCTTTTTTATAAAACCGGTCGATTTCCGGAAAAAAATGCCCTAAAAGCAGCTATGGATTTCCATAGCTATGCCACTGAGGCGTGTTTTGGGAGCCAAATACCGGGTATGTTTCAGCCGACTGAGACGCCCTGTTTAAGGAGTGAACATGAGTACAGCAACAACCGCAGATAAAGCACAGGCAGGTGCCGGCTCGCCGGGGCGTGTCTACAACGCGCGCCTGAGCCTCGACGCACTGGCGGAAATGAGCTCGGCCGAGCTTGGCCAGCTTTACCGCAGCGCCAAACAACCGACCGACCTGAAGGGCGTCGACGGCAAACCCAAGGGCCGCATGCTCGCAGTCGATGCAGCCGACCAGACGATGGTTATGGCGGGCATTCGCCGCTTCGCCGCCATGGGTGTGTTTCCGTGGGATGGTAAGACGTTCTCGTATTCTGCGGGAGCAGAAGGCAGGGGGATAAACCGCGTGAAGCTTTTGGTCACACAGATGGATTGGTTCCCGTTTGTCACGCGCATTCAACCCTCGGCGATCGATGGTAAACCCTGCATCTATCTCGATTACGAGCAGCCGGAAAACCCGTGGTTCATCGGCAAGATCCATGACGAGATTCGCGAAGTTTCACCCGGCCTGTTTCTCGGGCCTGCGATGTGGAAGCGCGAAAACGGACCACTGCTCATTCTCTGGTTCGCCGTCGACTTTAACCGACAGTAATCTGCAGAGCCATTAGCCACGGGCTACGGCACGGCTGCGCCGCGCGCAGTTGCCCCGTGGCCAGTTTTGCGCGAAACCGTTTAGTTTGACATGAGCGACCGATTAGGCGCTCTTGTCGCATGGATCAGCGCCAGGCAGAATACGCAGAATATTACAAAATCCGTATGAAAAAGTATGAGGGCAATCCCCTCTATAAAAACTCATACGAAACCGAAAAAGCCCTCTACGAGCTCATGGCCACGGCGCAGAGTGAAGAGGAGTATAAGGCGAAATTCCAGCAGGGCAATCTGCACACGAAGAACGCGCTCGCTCTCGTCAAAGACCAGGAGTCAGCCGAGAAGGCACACTGGGAAAGTCTGAAAGAACCGATCAAAGCCAAAGGTTGTGCCGCCATTCTCGCAGTCATCGATTCATTCAATGATGTGATGACGATGATCACCGAAACGAATAACATCCGCCAGAAGAACAGCCTCGAGCAATCGGTGGATGGCTTTGTCGACGGTTTCTACAGCGACTTTCTCGCACTCGAAAATATCGAAGTCTATGAAAAGGCGGATGTCCCTTCGCGGTGGCGGGCAGAACGCGATGACAATATTCGTCAGATGAAGGCGGAGGGCCGCAAACTGTTTGAAGAAGTTACCCTGCCGCGCGCACGGGAGTGGGACCCTAATTGGAAGTGGAACCACGATCTCGTGTGGGAAGACCGGCACCGGCGGGTGATTCCTGTCCCCGATGACACGATCAAGCGCCGCATACCGCAGCATAAAGCATATTTAGCAGTCTCCGGAAAAACTCTTGATTTTTAGCATTTTTCATGCGTATAGTAAATATGCGCGGCAACAAACCGAACCAAGATGATCTCTACAGTTACATTTCGCTCGAAGACCGAGTACCG
>Ga0138256_10005793_pt1 | contig 13076 bp, 9 predicted proteins | sample KNB2016incub_MG_FD_105486 | JGI IMG/M metagenome (GOLD analysis project Ga0138256, IMG submission 105486) | Active sludge microbial communities from wastewater in Klosterneuburg, Austria - KNB2014incub_MG | ecosystem: Engineered > WWTP > Activated sludge > Unclassified | place: Austria... | reverse complement strand
CCTTCTCCGCCGGGTTCATGCTGCAGCCGGGCGACTGCTCGCCATCGCGCAGGGTGGTGTCGAAGATGGTCACGAACGAATTCGGTGGTGGATTCATTTTTCACCTCAAAAACAAGAACCCCCAAGGTTTTGCCTTGGGGGTCTTTCATGATCTCGACTGCCTTGCGCCTAGATCACTGACCCCCTGGCTCCAAAAAGGAGCACGGTAAGGAGAAAGAGAAACCCGAACGCAAAGGACACGTCGCCCGTCGAGGGGCGCGCAATGACATGGGTGTTCGGGCGGATCACAGGCGTAAGGAGCGGGATCGTACACGAATCAACGAAGCGCGCAAAGCGCGCAGGTGGACGAACCGCGCCTCGCAGCGTCGTACTCGTGATCGTGATCGTGGACGTACTCGTCCGTAGACGGCCCGAAGACCTGCGGCCTGCCCCTTTGGCTCGACCACGTTCACGAAGAACCAGAACGCCGAGTCGTTCACGTCCACGTTGACGTTGAACACCGAAACGAGCGTTCGTTCACGTTGACGTCGGACCGAAACGACGAACGTTGACGTCCACGACCCGACGAGAAGCGCCAACGCGAACGTGAACGTGAACCTGAACGGTTCCGCCGTTTCCGTCACACCGGCGAAAGCCGGTGCCTAGCGCGAACGTTCCGTTTTGCAACCGCGACAACCCCCGCCGCAAAGCGCCCTTGCCTCCCTCGCAACGCGCTTGTCACGAGGGATGCAGCGTCCGCGTCGGCGGGGTCAAGGAGCCGCGTCCTTCCGAAGGCGTGGCCCTGCCGAGTGAGGGCCACGCCTTGAGCCCTCAGAAAGGTCCCATCATGAATCCCGCCGCCGCTACCGTTGCATCCCTCGCGCCAATCGCTTCCCTGCACCGTTTCGACGCCTACCGCCTCGCTCTCGCCTTCCGCTCTCACGTGGTCCGCTGGCTCCCGCTCAAACGCGCCGAGCTCTCCGACCAGCTCGACCGCGCCAGCCTGAGCATCGCGCTCAACATCGCGGAGGGCGCGGGCCGCGTCGGCCGCGACCAGTCCCGCCACTACGCGATCGCGCGCGGCAGCGCCTTCGAGTGCCTCGCCGTTCTCGACCTTCTCGCACTCGAGACCGCGCCGGCCAGCAGCCACGAAGCCCGCGTCGTTCTCCACCGCCTCATGGCGGTCCTGACCGCCCTCACTCGAAGGTGACGGGCGGTCACCAACGTCGTTTCGCCTCTTCTTCCTTCAGCACCTCATCGACCGTGCTCATCGCGACGTGAAGCGCCTCCGAAACCTCTCGTGCGTAGAACGAACCGTAACTCCAACGGTCGTCAGCCAGGGTTTCCTTGCTGCGCAGCTCCTTAAAGTCGACACACGTCTGGTCTTCGAGATATCGAGCCATCTTCGCGGCCCAATCCGCCCACTTGACCGCGAGATCCTTTGCCCCGGAGTCCGGCTCAGCCTTGGCGGCCCGCTCCTCAACCTCTTTCGCGAGAACAGCGAGATCCTTTGCCAGCCGCCACTCCTTGACGCGGCTTCTCGCATCCTTCAGAAGGGCCGCGTGCGCGCCATTGATCTTCCCAACCGCGGCGTTGCGGCGTTCCTGGCGGACTCTTGCCTGGCGTTCCTCCTCGGCACGGATGACATCCAGACGTTGCACCTCCGCTGCCACCACGACGCTCGCCACAAACTCGTTGAGGAAATCTTCAAGCCTCTCGCTTTTGGAATCATCCCATCGCTCGGGTGCGCCGGGCAGCGCCACGTTCTTGATCACGAGACTGAGACGGCCGGTAGGGTGATACTCGTACTGACGCCGCGGACGAGGTACGTAGGCGTATGGCCCCCGCGGCTTCGGCGGCTCGGGGTACGGCAAGGGAGACCGACGGATCCTCTCAAAGATCCCGATTTGAACGGCCGAGCTCCCGATATGAACAAGGGTCTTGCTCGGAGTTCGTGCGTACTTCGTGGCTGCGGGGACTGGCGGGGCAAGTTCGATGGTATGCCCCTGCTCCTCGAACGCCTTCAGCAGGGTGTCCATGATGCGGATCGCTCTCGCGAGGCCCTCGCCGTGTGCCAGCACGTCAAGGCAGGGGCGCTTGTGCAAGAGCTCCTCGAACTGGTCGAGGGACGCTTTCTCAAGAATCGTCAGCGACTGCCTTACCAGCTTGTGCGGCTCCAACAGTCCGGGGGGAACCTGGAGCCGAGGCATGCTTGCTGCCTGTTCCCTGACCTGCTCCAGGATCGCGGACCTGGCCTCCGCCTCGTCGGGGCTACCCTCATAGCGCCGCGTGGAGTAGGAGAGCATCGTCCCCGGCTTCTCCGGTCCCAACTTCGGAACCGTGGTCTTGTATCCGGCCACGCGTCGGGCCCAATAGCCGCGGCCCGGCAGAGGGATGTCCATTCGTCGGCAGATCTTGGCCAAGCCGACATCCGAGATGCCGATCTCCGCGGCCACATGAGTCACCGGGGACTCCCAAACCTTCTCGAACAGCTGCTGCCGCGTGTAGACGACGCTTGTCCAGGCCATGACTCACTCCTTTGGACATTGTGGACCGCAGCTATCCGACCCCCAAGTCTCCAAGGTATTCCGAGGCGGGCGACACGCCGGTCACGAGTAGGTGATCCCTCGCCCGGGTGCAGGCGACGTAGAGCAGATGGCGCTCCGTGTTGTAGACATCCTCCAGATCCGCGTCGTCCGCCACGGTCTCGATCCTCTCCTGCAGGGGAATGACCTCGTCGTCGCAGGCCATCACCACCACCGCCCGGAACTCCAGGCCCTTGGCGATGTGCATCGTGGCGATGGAGGCGAAGCCACTGGTGGTCTCGACCCTGTCGTCGAGGACCTTGAATGGCAGGCCGGTCGCCTTCAAAGCCGCGCGAGCGCGATCCAACTGAGCCGCGGATCGGACAAACACGCCGAACTCGCTAGGAGCAAGGCCATTGCCGCTCAGGCCGGAGATCCACGCAGACACCGCGGCGATTTCCCCGGCCTCATCCTCGGCCACCCGAATCGTCGGCGGCGGGCCGTTAAAGACCGAGATCGTGTGGCTCCGCTCCTCGGTGTTCCCGTCGACGTCCGACACCTCCGGGCCAAGAAGCCGATCCGCCTGCATGCGGATCTGATGCGACGTCCGGTAGTTGACGTGAAGCGTGCGAGACCGCCCACGGATGTCGACCCCCAGCGCTTTCCACGAGAAGGGCTGCTGGAAGATCCGCTGGCCGAGGTCGCCCGCGAAGAACAGGCTGTTGCCGCGATCGCCGCCGAGCGCGGCCAGGAAGCGCAGGTGTGCGACGCCGATGTCCTGGGACTCGTCCACCACCGCGAAGTGAAACGGCGGGTTCTTGCCGCCGGCAACCGCCGCCGCCAGCTTGCCGAACACGCCGGGCACGGTCATGAGCTTCTGTGCGGCCAGACGAGAACGGACGCGTTCGAAGATCGACCAGAGGACGGCGCGCTGCGCCTCGGGAAGCCGGGTCTTTCGACCCAGACGCCGGACGTCGCGATACGACTCCCACGTGTCCAACTGCCACGCATCGACGACCTGCTCCCACTCGGTCAGCAGGAAGTGAGGACTGAACTTGTGCCCTTCGACTTCCCCGGCCGTCGCCTTCAACGCCGAGACCAGGACCTCGTGCGACGCGATCTGCGGCGCACCGAAATGAGACTTGAACAGACGCAGGCCGATGGCATTGATGGAATGCACCTCAAGGCGTTCGGCCAGGCGCGGCTCGTTGTGGATCAGCCGCCGAAGCTGCGTCCGCAGAGCGTTCGCCAGAGTGTCGGAGAACGTGGTGAGCAGAACCCGCGCGTCGGGGTTGGCACGGGCCAGAAGGACAGCGCGATGCAACGCCACGACTGTCTTCCCCGTGCCAGCCGAACCAGAGACGCGCGCGGGGCCCGCGAAGTCGCGCCCCACCAGCTCGCGCTGATCCGGGTGGAGAAACACCGTCCACTTCTCCCACGGATACTCCAGCGCCCGCTCCAGCTCCTCGATGTCCGTGACCGTGCGAAACCGCCGCTGAGCATCCGGATGCTCAAACGCCTCGGCCTCGATGACGACATCAAGAGATCGCCTCTCGACAGGAGGAACGACCCGCTCGGTTGGCGTGCCACCCACCGCAAGACACAGCACGGCCTCGGCCGCCTCAGCCGGAAGGTGCGCGGCGAGCACGTCATCGAGCCACGAGACCGGCACGCCGTAAGCCAGCATCCGCTCGGCCGCGATCTCGGCAAAGAGCGCCGCCTTGGCCGCAGCCTTTCGCTCCTCCTGCACGTAGACAGGAACGATGACTTCCTGAACCGTCTCGCGAACCTCCACAAGCTGCGCAGCGCCGGTCTTCGGGTGCGTCTCCAGCCTGCGCCGCTCGGCCCATTGGTAGGCCTTGTCGTGGTGATCGACGTAGCACAGCAACAGACTGGCGTCGGTTCGGTGAACGATGAGCCGGATGTCGCTGCCCACGCGCACCGACCAGAAGTTCCTGTCCCTCGCCTTGTCGAGCTTATGAAACTGGAGCCCCGGACTCGCCGGATTGATCTGCAGATCGAACGCAGTCGTCTTCACTGCCTTCTGCTCTTCACCGGTGAGATGTCCAAGGCCATCGGTGAAGGTATCGGCGATTCGAAATTCCATGCTCAGCTACATCCCATTTCGCTGGAGGTACGTATCGAGCGCCTTATAGGCCGGACTTGCGGTGGTTTCTGGCTTTTCGCCCGTGATTAGTTCCAGGCACCTACGAAGCTCGCTATCGGGCCACGAATTGCTCTTGTCGGTGGTCAGGTCGAGAAATTCCAGAGCTTCTTCAGGAAAGTCTTTGCACAACCTGGACTGCGCGAGCGTATCGGCGAGCAGACCCGGGTGAGGGACAGGCGCGAGCCATCGGCGGAGTCGTCGAAAGGCCTCAGGGAACGCGGTTCCTGTCAACACACACACACGAGCAAAGTTTGCCGAGACTCCCACGGTTCTGACTGCGTGGTCTTGCGGCCACACGCTGTTCAAGTATGGGGCGATCCGCCTTGCCCAAATCTGGGCGCCCTGCTCGCCAGCCCCATCCAGTGCACGTGCGAGTGTGTTCGAAGCTTGGTCAAGACCCTCGGGCGGAAGAGCCCGGGTGGCGGCTGCAAGTTCGGTGGAAGCGAACAAGTCGCCAGACTCCAGCGCGGTAAACGTCAGGAACTCGGCGTAGCGCTCTCCCATGTCGCCGAGTTCCGCGTGATGCGACGCGGTGGCCAAGAATGCCACTTTTAGCCTTTCCATCAAGGGGAGATAGAAGCGGGGCGACCACAGAAAGCCCTGCCACGCCGCGACGGCTTCGGAGGCGTCCGACCAGTCAAAAAGCGGCAAGACCCATTTCTCGCACCATTCTCGGTCCGCTCGATATAGCGCCACAACGTTGGTACAGAGCAGAACGCGCCCATCCCGGAATGAAGCCACTTTGCGATCCGCCACGTTGCTAAGCAGGTCTTTAAGACCGTCGGCAAGTGGCTCGTCGTCGCTAGGCGCTTGGTTGAACCACCAATTGAGCAGGGCCTGGGTTACGTGCCCTACTGGGCTGTTGAGCGCTTTCGAGATGTGGTCCGTCGTCGCCCCCGTAAGCTCATTGGGACCATCGGTTGTCCCTGCCGGCGTCCGATGGAATAGGAGGACCTCCCGCACTAAGTCGAAAAGAGGTTTGCTGGATAGTGTTCGGTGGGTCTTGCCAACGCCTTCGAGCCACCCGGTGAACGTGGGCCCGAGGGAACCCAGGAACTCAGTCGATGCACCTGTCAGAACTGGCGACAGGTATTCCCAAGACTGGATATGGAAGGCCTCGTCCGACCAGACTCGAATGGCATCACGCCACCGCTTGTCCGGCCAGACTTGTTCCTTCGCGAGCCGAGCCAAGACCACTGCCATCCGAAAAGGGTTTCGCCTACATCTCTGAGCCCAGTCAGAACTCCGATCGAAGTCCTCCGGCTCGTTCTTGGCGACCCAGGAGATAAGTTCTGTCATCTCTACCGGAGTCGCCTCTACCTTCTGCGACACAGTTCCCGAACTGCTCCAAGATGGGAATTCCTCCATCTGGTCGGGAGACTCGACCCAATCTGCATGATCCCGCTCAAGGCGAGAGATCTCCTCCAACGCCGTTTCTCCGAGCTTCGCACCGCCGCCTCGAAGCTTGGCGAGGCGCAGCCAGACCCCATGGTCTCGGAGCTGTCTGAAGTCAGGATCAGTCAAGTCCTGGCGAAACATTCCACGATGAGGGCCCCGTAGGATCGCGGCCTCGACCTTCGCTGCGTCTGGACCGGCGAGCCGGGGGCCCAGGCTTGACAGAAGCCGCATCGTCTCCCTGTGCGTCTCGATCGCCCAGAGCCAATACGAACCATCATCCGTCAACGCGGCCACGGCGTCGGCCGATGAGATCAGATCCGATTCCGCGGCAGCCCACATTGCGAGTCGCTGAAAGAGCGGAAATGGCACAGCTCTCCACGACCGCGCTACAGCCCGCGCAGACTCTGGATCAACCTTCGACGCCTCCTTCCAAGCGTCCGTCGTCAGGTCGATCAAGGCGACCCAGTCGCGGTTCTGTCGGTTCTGGCCGTGGGGGCTAATAGATGGTTTGTACACGTATGAGTAGTCGCGCCTGCTATCAGCTCCTTCCAGATCCTGCATCAGTTCCATCGTGTCACGGAGCAAAGTCGATGCGTCATTCAGAAGACTCGGAAGCACCTTTCTCCAGACGTCGTCGGTTCGGAGGGCGCTTAGTCCTATGTGGGCGTGGTCTGCTCTAAGCCTGATCTCCCAGTCCACGAGGGAGCGAAGTCGATCGGCAGAGTCTCGGTCTTCAAGGCCCTCGGTGAAGCGAAACGGCTCCCTCAAGACCACGCAGGGACTCAACATCTCGCGCAGGCGGATCCGAAGGGATGGAGTCAGGCCGTCGCTCTTGAACGCGTCTCGCCACTCGTACATGTCACCCGCCCGTCCGGGCCTATGCAAGCGCCCAGCCAGAATGATGCTCCACAGGGTACGGACCGCGCGATGGCTACTTGTCTTGAGCCTGGCTGAAACCAGCCGGGCAAATCTCATGTCCACTCCAGTACCGCTTCTGGCGACCCAGAGGATGAGCTTCTTCTCCGCCACGTGTCGCGCCAGCCACCGAGCCAAATGCCACATGACGTCGTCCCAACCCCCGACATCCCCACTCCTGAGGGGCGACATCCTCACGGAAAGGTCGTAGGGGCTAGGGCGTAAGAGCAAGCTGAATGCCGCACCACCTCGGGGCACCGGACTTGGTGTGACGCCAAATTGCGGCAGATCCCGCTCCGCAAAACGTGGTTCTGACAGGGGACCAAGCCAGTCGATAGGCGGAAGGGGGTCAAGGTCCGCGAACAGCTTCGCAGGCAGCCCATCTCGGTCTCTCAGAGCCCACAGCATCCTGGCGGCAAAGTCATCCTCCTTCGTGCTGCCGATCGGCTTGGTTTGTGCGTATTTCGCCACGATCTGCTTCTTTCCGAGGGCTCCCTCCCGATATGTATCAGCCCATTCCCTCAAAGAGAGATGCAATAGAGAGTGATCCTCTGTCCCCGTCGGCACGCTATAGAGGATCGGCACCACGCCCTTGGCTTCCCACTTCGCCTTCGCCGTGGTGCAGTCGGCCGAACGACAATCGCCGAACACAAAGGCTGTGGGTAAGGGTTCCCCGTCCTGACGATCGGCGGCAAGCGCGTCCATCATGTAGCGAAGGACCGGGTCGTTGATGCTGTATCCAATGAAGCAGACCGTGTAGGCCCGAAATAGCTCGCTGACGAAGCGTGCGGCCCACCGCTCCGTCAGATATGCCCTGCCGAAATCCCCGCTGGAAAGAATTAGACGCTCTTGGTCACGCAGCGTGGATGGCTCTCCCAACAGGCCATGTAGGTAGACGACTCCGTCCCACTTCCGTTTGGGAATAGGGAGAAGGGGCGCCTCGAAGCTCTCATATCCAAGCTTGCGCGTTGCCCGAACATGTTCAAACAACCTGTCGAAGTTCGTCGTCACCAACCGCCATCGCCCTTTCCTCGTCTGGGCCAAGTCGAGGAGTGCCTCGTGGGTCGCAGTCGCCCCCGTCGCAGACAGGTTCGGCCTGAGCAGGCTTGCCACCTCTCTGCGGACCGTCTCGCGGCCGCCGACGATGCGGCCCTCGAGAAGTCCAATAGCGGTGTCAAACAGGCCACTGGACATCGCCGCTTCTTCCACCGCGGATCGGTCATCGTGGACCAGGTTGTGGAAGAGCAGTTGAGTGAGTCTGTCGAACCCAGGGAGGCAGGCAGGATAGGAGATTCCCGCGCCACAAAAGAGCACTACCTCGCCGTCCTCGTGCGCCTGCAAGAGGTGGTCAGGGATGTCCGGTCCGCCCTTAACGAACTGGGTCACAGCTTAAATACCTTCATCACCCGCTTCACTTCGCCTGCGTGGTGATCGGCGCACTGGGGCGACGGACTGACCTCGGTGCGGTGAGCGATGAGCCGGAGGTCGCCGCGCACCCGCACCGACCTACAGTTTCTGTCCCTCTCTCGGTCAAGCGTGTGGATGCTCAGCTCCGGACTCGCGGAATTGATCTGCAAATCGAACACCATCGCCTTCGCAGGTTCCTGATCATGGCCGTTACGCCGCGCAAGACTGTCGGTTAACAGGCCGGCCATTCGGACATTCAGTGTCGTTCGCCCGCCGTCCGGGCGAACGGTGCCTCGTCTATGAAGATGGCGAACCCTTGCCCCGGCAGCAGGTCTTCTATCGTGAAGACGTGGTATTCACCATCCCGGCATTGTTCAGCGTGCAGGGACACCGTCGGTCGCTCCACAAGAACGAATCCGAGCGGATGCTCACCGCACGACCTCACGCGGACCTCGGCCTTACCGGTGATCCAAAACATGTACCAGGGAAACTGTCGGCCTACAGCCTCATGACGCTTGATCTTGACCTCGATCATCGCGTCCGCGGGGATCACGATGCCTGGCGATGAAACCAGTCCACTCCTGGCATCAAACCTGAGCGAGCCTGAAGAAAACGGGGGCGGAAACTCAAAGGTCACCATGTCTTGCAGGCTCGCACCTGCTCGTGATTTGGTCTGGTACGTAAGAGACTCAATCGTGGGGAGGTCAATTCCGTTATCGGACCCACGGACGTCGCACTCAAGCTCGTGCCGGAGAATGACGGACTTCTCGCTCAGCGACATGTTCACTAGCGTGTACGTGAGAGTGCCCGTCGATACATACCGCAACTTACGTCCCTTGGGTGTCTCGATCTGCTTCTTCTCGATGTCGAGTTCCACCATCCACGAGGGGCAGAACAACTCCCCCAAGGTCCCGATCCTCCCAATCTGAGTCATCGCTTGATTGAGGACGACGGTTTCTATGTTCTTCGCTCGCTCCTCGTTCTTCGCAGCTCGCTCTCGCCGGGCGTGGGCACGGAACTCGATGATTGACCCGATCACGCCGGATACGGTCAGCGCGATCGCCATGTCACGCCAGAATTCGTGCCGATCAACGGCGCCCAGGCGCAGACCGATGATTCCCAGGATCATCGCCGCAATTCCAGTGCGGTACCCTGACAATCGGGCCAGGAGGATCCCCACCTTCTTTCTCGCGTCATCGACAGTTGGAAGCATTCTTGGCAGATCCTCAGGCAACCCTAAACACCTTCATTACCTCATCCCCGAGGTGATTGATCACCTTCACCGCGATCCGCCCGCTCTTGGGCTTCGCGAACGGCCGCGAGGTGTCGCTGTGCAGAGTGTCCCACGCCTCCTGGTTGATCTCCGCCTTCAGCGTGGTCTTGAGCGCGCTGTAGGGATCGTTCTGGCCCAGGAAATACGCGTGGCGGACGAAGAAGCTCTCGCCGTTGTGGTCGGTGTCGATGAACCAGCAGGCGATGCCGTCGGCACCATCGCTGCGGACTTCGCCCGTGCTCGGGTCGAACACATCCACCCCGTTGACCTTCACCTTCCACTCGTCGCCGGAAGGCAGCAAATCAATATCCGGTTCGCCGAAGATGACGAACAGGTTGCCCTTGCCCGTGTTCTTCAGGTCGTCAGCCATGTGCAGGGCGGCGTTCATGCGCGCCTTCAGCAGCGGGATGCGTCCGAGCTTGTTGAGGTCGGTGGCGTGGCCGTCGTAGTTGAAGGCGCAGGCGATGAGCACGTCGAAGTCGGCGTCGCCGGCTTCGCGCAAGGCTTCCACCAAGTCGGGGCGCGACACCGTGCCGAACTCGGGGCCGATGAAGATGCCAGCGAGGCGCTTGGTCTCGCCTTCGAGAGTTCTCTCGAAGCCTTGGTCGATCATTGCGTCCCACCCGGTGGAGGCTGGGCAATTGACTGTCGAACGGTCAGTTCAGGTGCGACTGGAACCGAAGACGGATCGAAACCGCAAACGAGCTGAATCGGCGAGTCTTGCGCTCCACCGCCCGGCGCCTCTCGTGTCATCCTCGCCCAGTTCGTCAAGCACTTGGCCCGCGGCAGGGCCCAGGCCTCCTCAAGCGTCCGCCTCGCCTTCCTGCAATCCTGTGTCGATTGGAACTCAAACCTGCGAGCTTCAATCTCCAGGAGGGAAAACGCGTGTCCTCGGATGTCTCCGGTAGCCGGCCCGAGGGCGCATATTTCTGGGAGGTCCGCGTCTAGGGCGCCTTCCAGCAGACCTATCGACTTTGTCAGTGCGGTGGCCGCACCATAATTCTGGGGATTGAGGCGGAGCGCCTCGCCCAAAGTGAAGAACCGTTGTCGATCCGACGGCAGACTACTCTTCGCCCCGGTTTGACTGCCAATGACGTCGTTTGCCAAGAGGGTCGACAGAGCGATTCGACGATCCAACTCTCGAGTCCTCCAGTCGACATCGCTGTCGTAGGAGGTACCGTTCAAGGAGCGACCCACGGTCCTGGCAAGCTCTAAGGCGTCGAGCACACGTCCGGTAGCAGCTTGACGGTCGATGATTTCAATGTACTGAATGGCATAAGTGTTGCGCGCCAGGCGCCACCAAAAGAAGGCCCGAGCGCGTGCCAACGGATAGCCGGGAACGGCAAGACTGGAGACCAGGATCAGGACCAGGAGCCGCGTGAATAGGGGATTCGCGGGCCGAACTCTGCCCCAAAACAGCCATCGAAGCGCATAGAAGAGAGAGACCGCCAAGAGCGCAACGACTATTTCAAGAGCTCCTTGGCCCAGTAGGAATGCGATTAGGTGGAGGAACCTGTTTGGGTCAGCGTCCGCAAGGCTGGGAAACATCAGGCGAGCGCCAAGAACCGCGACCGTTGCAAGGGCACCGACGGCGGCCCAGGCCTTCTTGATCAGTTTTCCTGCGCGCACGCCATGTCTCCTTTCGCGTCGATTCCTTCCGCGTGGGTTCGCGACGGTTTGGCCCAGAAGCTGAGCTCGCCTCCGCCGGTGACGTTCGCGAGGAAGATAGCCTTCGCCTCCGCTATCCCCTTGGTGCAGTCATCCCTTGTGGCCGCGGCCGTCGCCGCGGTCTCGAGCGAAAGGCCACGAAGGTATGCCCAAGCCTCTCGCGCCAACCCACTCTCTTGCCGGAACTCGCCGTCGGCACTCGAAGGAACAAGCGCGATTTGGCCGGCGTTCAATTGGGTCCATCCGTTCAAGAACGCCCCCAGCGAATCCTCCCTAAGGTACGTCGGCAGTTGCGAATAGGCGGCGCTGATGTCGATTCCTTCCCAAAGGGTCTCCCTCAGCGCCATCCCGACACCCGACGTATCTAGGGAGAGCGCTGCATGGACCCGAATCGTGTCCACCGCGGCGCGCAACAGCCCGAGTTCACAACGCTTTCGCATCCAAGGGTCGTCATTCGTACAGAACGTTTCACTGAGCGCCGGCAGGTCTGTCAGATCGACCCCTTTCTTGGACAACCAGTGGCCGCCCTTCACGAGGTGGAGCACGACGCCGTTGTAGATGTGGAAATCGCGAATCGCGTCTTCCTCACGACTGTTCAGCAGATGAATAACCGCCGGGACGAGGAAAGATTGCTCGGCGAATCGCAGAGCGCCCATCGCCGACCAGTGGTCCGCAACGATTTGGGGAGCCACAAAGACTGCAATTGCGGCCTCATCGTCTCTCCGAAGACGGGCGGCGTTCGCCAAGTCGTAGAGGCTCTGGTAGCGCCTCGCGGCGAGGAGAGCCTGCACTCCGGAGGTCGGCGGGGCGGTCCGGATTGCGAGCACGGCTTCTGATTCGGCGGTAGCTGTCTCGCAAGAGCGCGGCGTCAGGGCGCACTGATCGCCGGTTCTCAATTGCACCTCGGCAAGATATGCGGCATCCAGGTGCACGCTGATTTCTTCGAACTTAGATGCCTCAGGGTGAAGCCACTGGAGATTGTGTGAGCGAGCCCACTTCACGCCGCGGGCTGCCCCGGCGTGCAAGGCGACGAGCACCGCCAGGGTAATCGCAAGTCTCACCAAGGTGTTGCCTATCGTCAGCTGAATGAGGTCGGGAGATGCGATGGGCGCGCCATCCGCTTCGGCTTCCTTCTTCGCGGATTGATCGGCAACCCCTGGCGATTCTGCGATCGGATAGCCGCAACGCGGGCATGCGACCGCGCGATCTGAGATCTCGCTCCGACACTCCGGGCAACTAACTAGAGCCAAAGGTGACTCCTGCGCTTCATACCTTGAACACCTTCATAACCTCATCCCCGAGGTGATTGATCACCTTGACCGCGATCCGTCCGCTCTTCGGCTTCGCGAACGGCCGCGACGTGTCGCTGTGCAGCGTGTCCCACGCCTCCTGGTTAATCTCCGCCTTCAGCGTGGTCTTGAGCGCGCTGTAAGGGTCGTTCTGGCCGAGGAAGTATGCGTGGCGGACGAAGAAGCTCTCGCCGTTGTAGTCGGTGTCGATGAACCAGCAGGCGATGCCGTCGGCGCCGTCGCTGCGGACTTCTCCTGTGCTCGGGTCGAACACGTCCACCCCGTTCACCTTGACCTTCCAGTCGTTGCCGGAAGGAAGCAAATCAATATCCGGCTCGCCGAAGATCACGAACAGGTTGCCCTTGCCCGTGTTCTTGAGGTCGTCGGCCATGTGCAGGTCGGCGTTCATGCGCGCCTTCAGCAGCGGGATGCGGCCGAGCCTGTTGAGGTCGGTG
>Ga0138256_10005792_pt1 | contig 13078 bp, 9 predicted proteins | sample KNB2016incub_MG_FD_105486 | JGI IMG/M metagenome (GOLD analysis project Ga0138256, IMG submission 105486) | Active sludge microbial communities from wastewater in Klosterneuburg, Austria - KNB2014incub_MG | ecosystem: Engineered > WWTP > Activated sludge > Unclassified | place: Austria... | reverse complement strand
TACACTTCCCATACGAAACAAGGGTCCGAGTTTAGGGTGAATTATCGAGCCATGCCGCCCAAGTTCGCCAAATCCTGCTTTCAAACCAATTGGAATATGGAGAACATTACTATCGCCAACGGGATGTTCCACAATACATTCATATCCAATTGAACGGATAAATTCCGCAAGTTTGATGACCGTTTCACCAAGAGTATAATAAATTCTCAAGCATTCAATCGCAGATTCATTAGACGGTACTTTCTGAAATTCAGTCCATTTCATTCTCTGCCCTACAGCTATGGCAAATTCTTCACTAACTGTTCTTCCTCTATAAATATCAGACGGTTCGATTCGACAGATACCTACTATATCTGCTCCAAATTCAACAGCTTTTTGTTTGACAAGTGAAGAAGCATCTTTAGGCGAATGGTGTTGCTTTATGGATGAAACTTCACCCTGAAAACGAGGATATTGCTCAGTTTTAATTTTATATAAATATTCTTCTGCTTCGGGAATGTCAATTATTCTTCCACCTGCACCTGAATACCATTCATCCCACGAAAAAGCAGGAGGTGAATCTTTTGAGGCAAATATTTCAGTGATAAGAAAATCTGGAGTATTCATATAATTCTATAAGTTAGCAAGAGGTAGACTGAGGATAAATATACTCCCTTGCCCAATCCCTAAACTATTTGCTCGAATAGTTCCGTTGTAATGCTCTGCTAAAACTTTTGCAGTTGCTAAACTTACTCCCGAACCTTGGCTGTGTTGCTGTATATCGGCTACAAAAAACGGCTCGAATATCTGTTCTGAATACGATTGTAGAAATCCAACTCCTGAATCTTCGACTACACAACAAATTAAAGTATTCATTTTCGTTACTTCAATAGAAACTGAACCATTATCAGTATTGAATTTCAAAGCATTATCGAGCAACGTAGTAAGTATTTTTTCCACGACATCATACGGAACATGAGTAGGCAATTCTTCTTGGAATTGTTTGTAACTGCATTTAACATTATAATCTTGAGCTTTCCGGTGAAAATCACTTACAATATATTCCATCATTTCACTAAAATTTACGCTTTCAATGTCTTCTTGATGTGGCTTGTGGTTTAATGCTTGGATATACTGTTCAGCCGAAAATGCGAATACTTTAAGCCGTTCGGCACTTTGTATTCCACCTTCTAAAATCTCTGCACTGTCGGGTTCGAGATGTTGTAATTTTGGAATAAAACTGAGAGAATTCATTCCATTAAGTGGAGTGCGGAGTTCGTGAGCAATAAATTTAAGAAAAACTGATTTTGCTGTGTCAAGAGATTCAAGACGGATATTTGCTTTGCGTAAATCTGAGAGTGTGGTACTTAATTTAGCCGCCATTTGGTTGAAATTAGTAATTAAACTTGATGTTTCATCCGGCAAATGTTTTAACATAAATGGTACTTTGATGTTCCCTTGAAAATCATTATCGGCTATAGTTGAAACAGCATTACTTACAGTTGAGATAGGTCTGGCGATAATTATTCCCATTAACATACCGAGTAAACCACTAACAATAGCACCTGCGGTTCGAGCTAAATTTGCTTCCATTCTAAGAGTTTCTTCAGTAGCAAGAAATTCTTTGAATGTCAAATCAGCTTCGAGAACTGCAACTGCCTTGCCCGAATTATCGAGAATTGGTGCAAATGCAGAAATCCATGTACCATTGTCATCATCATAGATATTGGTGAATGTAGTTTTATGTTCTTTTAATGAAATTTCAAACGCATTTCTAACTGTTGTATCACGGAAAATATGGATATTTCCTGAAAATGAAACAGGATGAGACATAACTCCAAACCAAGTAGTATCACCATGATTAGGTAGTAAAGTATAAAAGTTTTCTTTAAACCCGATTATATTTTTGAGTTGTACCAACTCGGAATGAATACGGTTGTAAGCAGGGTGAGAAATAGTCGTATCATCCGAAAGTGCGTCTTTATGGTCTTGGGCTGAAATATGAAGAGTTGCTACACTTGCAATTGAAGACAGTTTTTTTTGAATTTCAGATCGAGTTTGAAGCAGTGATTGATTTAGGAGATAAGAAACAGTAATTTGGATGGAAATAAAAGTTAAGATAGCAGTCGGAACTGCTATCTTAAACCATAATTTATAAAAAAAAATAGGTATCATGTTACGATTAAAATTTATTCAAAGACTATTCCAAATAGGTATAACCATACAATCCTGAACGGTAGATAGTTAGGAATTCTTTTCCTTCAACTACGGAAATTTTTCCATCTTTTACTGAATTATTCACCCATGTTTCCATCGTGCGAACAAGTTTTTTTGCACTGAACTGAACATAATCCAGAACATCGGCAACTGTTTCTCCATCAATGATTTGTTGTATTTCATATCCTTCATCATTAACAACAACATGAACAGCATTTGTATCACCAAATAAATTATGCAAGTCTCCAAGTATTTCTTGGTAAGCTCCTACTAAAAATACTGCCATATAATACGGTTCACCGGCTTTTAAATCATGAAGCGGTAAGTATTGAGAAAAATTATGTGCTCCAACAAATTTATCAATTTTACCATCTGAATCACACGTTATATCTTGTAAAGTTGCCTCGTGAATTGGTTTTTCATTCAACCGATGAATTGGCATAATCGGAAATATCTGGTCTATAGCCCACGAATCGGGTAAAGACTGAAATAATGAGAAGTTACAGAAATATTTTTCGGCAAGCATTCTCGGAAGTGAGCGGAACTCTTCGGGTGGATGTTTTAAATCAGTTGCTAATCTCCTCACTTCTGCTGCAATTGTCCAAAACAAACTTTCAACTAAAGCTCTTATTTGTAATTTTAACATTCCCAAACTAAATAAATCTAAGGCCTCTTCACGCATTTGAAGTGCATCATGCCATGATTCTATCATGCTGTGGCTTGATAGCCCCTGCAAAATCTTTTTAAGTTCACGAGTTATATCGTGGTCATCATCGTTAATTTTCTGCTCCTCTTTGGTAAGTGAGGGAGGGGTTGTTGTTTCTAACACATTAAATACAAGTAATGAATGGTGAGCTGTGAGTGCTCGACCCGATTCTGTAATTAAATGCGGGTGAGGAAGTCCGCTTTTATCGGCAGCGTCTTTAATTGTATAAATCGCATCATTAGCATATTCTTGAATTGAATAATTGATACTATTTGATGCTGACGACCGAGAACCGTCATAATCTACACCAAGTCCACCGCCAATATCAACATATTCAATCGAACAACCCATTCTTTGAAGTTGGGTATAGAATTGTGAGACTTCGCGCAAACCGGATTTAATTTTACGAATATTGGTAATCTGACTTCCCAAATGAAAATGAATTAGTTTTACACAATCTAATATTCCTTCATTCTCGGCATAACTTATTGCTTCCAAAAGTTCACTTGCAGTTAATCCAAATTTGCTTTGGTCGCCGCCGGATTCTTCCCATTTTCCGCTTCCCGAGGCGGCAAGTTTGATACGAACACCTATATTAGGACGTACATTTACTCGTGAAGCAACTGATTTAATAAGTTTTAGTTCGTTGAGTTTTTCAACTACGATAAATATCTTTTTACCCATTTTTTGGGCTAAAAGTGCTAATTCTATAAATTCTTCATCTTTATAACCATTACAAATAATCAGTGCGTCAGGATTATCCATTATGGCAAGTACGGCATGAAGTTCAGGTTTTGAACCGGCTTCGAGTCCGATAGGAAATTTTTTTCCATAACGAACGATTTCTTCAACTACAGGACGTTGCTGATTTACTTTTATAGGATACACATTATAATATCGCCCTTGATAACCATATTCCTTTGAAGCAATATCAAAACATCCGGAAATTTTTTCTATCCTATCATCTAAAATATCCGGGAATCTAAGAAGCATCGGCAGTGCAACATCACGTAGTGTCAGTTCTTCGACAAGTTCTTTTAGGTCAATCGCTGTACCCTTTGATTTACGTGGACTTACCGTTACATTGCCTTTGTCGTTAATCCCAAAATAATTAATGCCCCAACCGTTGATATTATACAGTTCAGCCGCATCTTCAATTCTCCATTTTCGCATCAATTGCTCCTACAAAATACAATCAGAATAAAAATTCAATAAAAATGTATTACAATATACAATTTTGAAGGAAGATTTGACGAATAAGTAATGGTTAAATCGTAAATCTATTGCGGTTTCCCATGAGGATATCGTTTTGCTCCATAAAGCCGACTGTTACCTAATTGATTTACCAAGAAATATTTTTCAGGTTTTCCATTCACTTCCAGAATTTCGTAACCTATAATACCTTCTTTAAGTAATGCAGAAAGTATTTTCAGGAATTGCTCTTTTTCATCGGGCGAAAGATCATTCAATAGTATATCTTTTGATGAACCTGCGTTCATAAAAGACTCGACTTTTTTGAATACATTAGACGTTAGAGAAACATTGTTTTTACGGGCTTGACGTACTGCATTTTCGCGCACAAACCATTTGTCGGAATTAGAACTGCCAAGTGAAGTAGATTGAACAGAGGAGATAGCCATCAAGTACACTCCATGATAATTGAATACAAAACTGAAAGTAGAGTGTGTTATCGGTAATTAAGTTCTTAAATTAAATAAACATCTCAAACCTTAGATTTAATTACATTTCGTTGGTTACTATTTTCACTCTATTTTGGGTGATTCTAATAATTCCAAACCTTCTATTTTTTGAAGTTGATAATTTAGTTCCCATTCAGTTTTAAACATTGCAACCGGACGATTTTGGTCGTCATAAGCTATTGGAATTGAAGTTGCAGGCATTGCATTTCCAGAAATCCATCGAGTGCGAGTATAAGGAAGTCTTTCTAAATTAACGAGTTCATTGTATTCAGATTCCATACGTGATTGAAATACTTGCAATTGAAGTTCGCCGACGGCTGCAACAAGCGGAGTAGGGCTTCGCTGTGCATCTTGGAAAATTTGTATGACTCCTTCTTCGCCAAGTTGGTCAATTCCTTTTCGGAAACTTTTTGAATAAGAACCGGATTTAGGCAGCACTCTCGCAAAAATCTCGGGAGCAAATCGTGGAAATTGTGGAATAGAAAAATTCTCACCGGTTGTAAGTGCATCACCCACGCGAAATATTCCCGGATTTGAAAGTCCGATTACATCACCAGGGTATGCAACATCAATAATATCACGGTCTTGCCCAAAAATCTGAAACGGATAATTTAGCTTTACTTCTTTGCCTGAACGAGGGTGTTTCACCGTCATACCGCGCTCAAATTTTCCGGAAACTATTCTAAAAAATGAAATACGGTCTCGGTGAGATTTATTCATATTGGCTTGCATTTTATACATAAATCCCGAAAATACTTCGCTATGAGGAGCGATAAATCCGGTAGATGTTTCCATTCCTTGCGGTTCGGGAGCAAGTTCTGTTAGATGTTGAAGAAAATTTTCGACTCCAAAATTTGTAATTGCACTTCCAAAAAAAACTGGGGTGATTTTTTCATTCAAAAAATCTTCACGATTAAAATGAGGAAGAACTACTTCAACCATTTCTAAATCTTCCACTAATCGGTCGTGAAAATTGGCTCCGAGCGAGGCACGAATGTGAGCATCATTAATATCAGATATTGTAACCGGAGCTTTATAGGCATTACCGACCGTTCGTTCAAAAGAATGGAATTGCTTCGAATTTCGTTCGTAAACACCTCGAAAATCAGGACCATCTCCAACCGGAAAAGTTAGCGGAACTGGCGTGATTTCCAATATTTTTTCTACATTATCCATTAATTCAAAAGGACTTAGAGCCGGTCTGTCCATTTTATTAATAAATGTAATGATTGGAATTCCTCTATCTCGGCAAACTTTAAAAAGTTTAACAGTCTGCTCTTCGACTCCTTTTCCGGCATCAATGAGCATGATAGCACAATCGACTGCCATAAGAGTTCGATAGGTGTCTTCCGAGAAATCTTGGTGACCGGGTGTATCGAGAATATTAAGGAGTGTTCCGTCGTATTCTACCTGCATCGCACTTGATGAAACAGATATGCCTCTTTGCTGTTCAATTGCCATCCAATCGGATGTTGTTGTTGTATGTTTACCACCGGTAACTGAACCAGCTTTTCGGATTGCTCCAGAATACAATAAAAGTTTTTCGGTGAGAGTAGTTTTTCCGGCATCGGGATGAGAAATAATAGCAAGAGTACGACAGCGTTTAATTTCGGAGGATAAAGACATAATAATAAAATTAATAAAAAAAGTTTATAAGTGTAAGATATTAAAAAGCTTAACTAATGATAATTCTCATAATATTGGTTTACTGTTCTCATTAAAATGATGGTTCAGTATTCAATTATAAGAAAGTTAATAATTTTAGGTTACAAATGTACGAAGTCTTTGGCATAGACAACTTTCTTTTTTCCGAGTAAGTGGGGAAGTTGGGGGGCACGGAAAGTAAGAGATTTAATTTGAATCGGTGGAAATACTCTACATGAAAAATTATGCGAATCATCACATTCAACAAAGCAAACCCAAGCATCGGGATTTTGAAGAATTGGGTCGTTACGAAATTCTGAAGATTGAAATGTCCATGATAAACCATATTTAATTGCTGAGGAAACCTTTTGAGTTTTTACGGCAAGTGGGTAATTATTTATGAAAATATCCGACTCCCACGATTTATCTTTGCCGTTGTAAATAGTATAATCTATTGCACTAACGGCAAATCCCAAGTTCTCGTAACAAGTTTTTACTGCTTCTTCGCCAATTTTACTTATAAAATGATCCTCAGCAATTTTATCTTTATTTGATTGATTGCTATCGGCATAATCAACCGTTTCTATAACTTTTAGAGCAAATTCTCTTGCTACTTGTATTTGATGCGAAGAAATTTCAATCGTAGCAATACAATCTAATTTTTTCATTCTCATTGAGTTAATGTAGAACTACAGTTTTATTACGGTAAAAATCCGAACCTTTGACTCGAATAATGTAAACTCCTGTAGGAATATCAGTTACATCTAATTTATATGATATGTTTTCTGATGTTGTTACTATATCCCATTTTTTAAATTCTTTGCCGTGTAACGAGTAAAGTATTAATGACAATTGCTGTCCGATTAATCTGATATTTTTACCGTCTATCATTAGTTCACCATTAGTGATAGAAGGATAAATATTCCATTTATTAACTTCGCTAAGTTCATAAACTGCTGTTGTATTATGAGCTTTGAAAGGGATTATACTTTGGTCGTTAATAGCTTCATCTGTAATATCTGAAATTCTAATCATCATAAGATTTGTACTGATAACAGGTAAGTTCCATGTAAATTGACCATCACTTGCGGGAACACTTGCGATGATTTGAGTCCACGTAGAACCAGCATCAGTAGAATATTCAAGGTTCACATTTTGTACATTTGCCGATTGCCAAGTAATGATTATTGAAGATGTATCAACTGCTTCAGAACCACGAGGATACGTTAATACGACAGCAGGTTTTCTTGCAGAAGTAATACAAGAAGTTGATTCAACTTGCACCCTCATATAACTCGCAATTTTGGGTAAAAATGTCATATTCACACGGTAATAATTAAAGTCATTATTGTGTGCAGCCAAATTTACCGAAGGACAATAACTCATTATAGAACCTGGGTTTGGGCGAACAGTAATATCTGCCGGAAAACATTTCCCGTCAATAGCTTCCTGTACAACACAAGTATCAAATGGAGGATTCCAAAAACAATTATGAGAATGAACTGCTCCAAAATTATGACCAATTTCATGGGAAACAATATAAACACCATACGTAAAATCGAAAGTAGGATAGTTGTGAAATGTAAACGGTGATGATGAACCAAACCCATCATTTTTACTGCAAATAGTCGTACCTCCACCGCCATTTGAGAGAGGATATTGCAGAGCGATACCACCACCACCACCGGAGGTGAACGTATGAACAAGGTCTCGGTCAACATTTTGTAAATTATCTTTCCAATACTTCTGAGCAGCCCAAGCAAGCGCATAACCATCACCATTTACAGTATAGGGGTCTGGAGTTGTCCAAATTTTCAACCAAGGTATTGTGAGTATTGTATTTATTTCATCTTCATAGGTAATACTTGCAAGTGAAATCAGAGCAATTGCATACGCGGCTGCTTTACTTGAATCATTAAAATCTTTATAAAATTTATTATCACATTCAACGGCAACTCTCACTTCGAGCAAGTTATTTGAAAGTAATTTTGGAGTTTTAAGCTCGTAGTTAGTTGAAAGCGGAATTAACTTTTCTTTCATAGTCAGATAAGTTTCTTCTGTCATACATTGGAGTATATCAATTTTGTTTGAAAATATTTTGTCAGGAACTAAATAATGGAAAGACGAATTTGCTTCTGTAGAAGGAGCGATAGTATAACTTGTACCATCTGCCCGCTGAATTGCACAGATGATTTCATCTTTAACTGTGCAGAGAGTTACAATCGAGTTTGGTTCATTATCTATAATTCCTTTAAATATAATAACTTCTGGTAATCTAAAATGAGTGTCTCCATTTTTGCCTGAGGCAAGTATTATTGTATTTGCATCTACAGCTGAACGCATTCTGTTTAGTTTAACTTTGCTGAATTCAGTAGTTGAAATTGGGAAATTATCTATATGTATTGTTTTTAATGGTCTGAGTAGTGGAAGAAAAAACGTTGGATTGTAATCAAATTCAATTGATTTATTAATAATATTTGGAGTTTTTTGTAAAAAATTTTGTGTGTTAGTTTGAGCTGTATGAGGTGAAATTATAATCGTCAGACCTTCTGCTGAAAATGAGTTAATTATTAAAAAAATAATTATAAAACAAGAAAAATGATTCATTACATATCCTTTTAAAATTTTTAAGAATCAACACTTTTCTCAAAAATAGTATTTAATGTACAAAAAACCAATTGATAGATAAAATATATGCAAACTGTGAGGTGATATTTTAATATATTGCTTTTTGAATATGTAAAATGATGTAGTGAACATTCAAATTACAAAAAATTATTTCCCAATATTTAACCTTATAGAAGAAAGAATCAGATGCTTGTAAGTAATTGTAAATTAATAAATAAAAGTATAATATTGTTGTTGGTAGGAATAATATTAGCGATAGCACAAACTCAAGTTTATGCAGCAGAGAATTTCTCACATGTAGCGTTTGATTCGCTTTTACAAAAAAATGTTAAAGATGGGAAAGTATATTATCAGGGGTTTAATACCCAACCATTTAAAGATTATGTATATGATATTGCTCATGCAAAACCCCAAGATTGGCCAAGAGACGAACAGTTGGCATTTTGGCTTAATACCTATAATGCGTGTGTGATTAGCAATATGATAATTTATGGTTCGATATCATCTCCCCTCAAGAAAAAGGGATTTTTTGATGTAGATAAATTTTACGTAGGTGGAATGGAATTAACACTGAATCAAATCGAAAACGAAGTGATACGAGCTAATTTTCCAACATATTTAGTTCATTTCGGGATTGTGTGTGCCGCTTTAGGATGTCCCAAACTAAATGATAGGGCTTTCTGCCCGACAACTGCTCGAAAACAGTTGGAAATAAATATGCGCGAGTATATTTCCTCACCGACGGGAGCAAGACTTAACCGAGAAACCAAATCTCTTGGACTCTCTAAAATTATGGAATGGTACCAAAGAGATTTCGATATAGGTGGAGGTAAAAAGCAGTTGCTTGAAGTAATGATTAAGTATCTCAAACATGAGGACGCAGCATTTGTAAAGGCATATAAAGCAGATATAACTATAGATTTTTTTGAATATGATTGGACTTCTAACGAAACGGTGCAACGTCCGGTAAGTGTTAAAATTAAACCGTTTTGTAAGTAAAAACAGTAAATATTTATCTTTAGTAAATACTTGGAGAAATTGTGAATATAGTTATTATAGGTAATGGAATTGCAGGAATTACAGCCGCTCGGTATTTAAGAAAATTGAGCGAACATTCTATTACTGTTATCTCCGGTGAATCAGAATATTTTTATTCAAGACCTGCACTCATGTACGTTTATATGGGACATTTAAAATTTGAACATATACAACCCTATGAAAATTGGTTTTGGAAGAAAAATCGGATTAACTTAATTCATGATTATGCTCTTACCGTTAAACACAATGAAAAAAAAGTTCTATTGCAATCCGGTAATGTTGTCGGATATGACAAACTTATACTTGCAACCGGTTCACTTTCCAATAAGTTCGGTTGGAATGGTCAAGATTTAGCAGGTGTTCAAGGATTGTATTCCAAACAAGATTTGGATTTAATGGAAAAAAATACTGTAGGTATTGCGAGAGGAGTAGTAGTTGGTGGAGGGCTTATTGGAATTGAAGTTGCAGAAATGCTGCACTCAAGGAATATTCCTGTAACTATGCTTGTTCGTGAATCGAGTTATTGGAACAACATACTGCCTGCTGAAGAATCTGCTATGATAAATCGTCATATTCGGCATCAAGGCATTGACCTTCGACTTGAAACTGAACTAAAGGAAATACTTCCAGATGAACATGGAAGAAGTCGGAGTGTAATTACCAGCAAAGGAGATGAAATCTCAGCTCAATTCGTAGCACTTACTGCCGGTGTACATCCCAATATTGATCTGGCTCAAAGATCTGAAATTCCTTCTAATAAAGGTATAATAGTCAATACTCATTTTGAAACGCAAGTCTCTGATATATATGCAATTGGAGACTGTGCGGAAATTACTGATACCGAAAGTGGACTAACCCAAATTGAGCAACTTTGGTACACAGGTGAAATGCACGGTGAGGTGCTTGCTTCGGTAATTTGTGGAGAGAAAACTGAGTATAATCGTGGCATATTATTCAACTCTGCTAAATTTTTTGATATTGAATATCATAGCTATGGTTCTGTCAATCTTAAAACACCGGGAGAAAAGTCACTCTATTGGGAGCATCCCGACCGTCGCCGTTCGATAAGAATAGTTTATAATAATCAACAAGTTATCGGATTTAATAATCTCGGTGTACGGTATCGCCACAAAATATGTGAACAGTGGATTGCAGAAAAAAAACCTGTAGAATATGTATTGGAACATCTTAGTGATGCAAATTTTGACCCTGAATTTTTTGAGAGATTTGAACCGAACATAATTTCGCTCTATAATTCTAAAAATAACAAGCCGCTAATATTAAAAAATAATCGCAGACGATTCGGCTATAAAAAGTTTTTGTCAAGCGTGCCTTCTTCTTTATAATTTTTACAAAAATCTATTACGTAAAATTGTTATGAATTTCATACAAATTGATATTCCTCAAACATCTCATTCGATAGACAATTCTCCGGTAAAAAAAAGTGGACTTGCATTGTTCTCAATCGGATTATTAATGGTAATTGTTGGGGCATTCGGAGTTTTTGAACATAATACACTGTTCTATTCGATTGCTACATTAGGTATTTCAACACTTGGAGGAATTTTGTTTATACTTCCAAGTAGAAAAGAGGGGTTTCCCGGAATTAAAAACAATGGAGTATTTTTTCGATCTGCTTCAAATAGAGGAGCCGTTGCATGGATAACGGGTGTGTTCTTAACAGGATTTTATGTGGTTTTATATTGGTTCCCGGAGTATCTCGTTCATTTAATTAAGATTACAGATCCAATTAGTTTTACAATCACAGGTAAAGCTGCTAATCATTGGTTCTTGTATGGGACTTTATATACGCTTTCAATTCTCGTGATGGGATTGAAAATGATTTTTAAATACCTACATAGCCGATATCAAATAATACGTACGCTATCGGTGATGTTTTTCCAACTTGTATTTGCCTTTTTGATACCTCATATTCTCGAAGCATTTAATCAACCTGAGTATTATTTTAGTTATTTCTGGCCGCTGAAAACTGGAGTTCTATTCCCAAATGATATTCATTGGTTACTTTCTAAACCAGGATTATTACCTCAATTTATGGTTTTTTGGGGAGTTGTAATGTCAATAATTGGAGTTCCTATTCTCACGTATTTTTTTGGTAAACGTTGGTATTGTTCATTTGTTTGCGGATGTGGAGGATTGGCTGAAACCGTAGGCGACCCATACCGTCAGAATTCAGATAAATCATTGAAAGCATGGAAAATAGAACGCTGGATGATTCATTCTGTACTTGTATTTATTACCGTAACAACTGGATTACTATGGGCTAATTCATACTATCAAGGTGAAATTTTAGGTTCTTTATCTCAGAATTTTTCGAGAACTTACGGGTTTTTAATAGGTGCAGCTTTTTCCGGTGTTGTTGGAGTAGGATTTTATCCGATATTGGGCTCGAGAGTATGGTGCAGATTTGGTTGCCCTCAAGCTGCAATTTTAGGATTATTTCAAAAATATTTTTCACGTTTCAGGATTACAACAAATGGAAGTCAGTGCATTTCATGTGGAAATTGTTCTACGTATTGTGAGATGGGAATAGACGTTCGTTCGTATGCACAACGAGGTGAAAATATTGTTCGTGCTTCATGCGTTGGCTGTGGTATATGTTCTTCTGTTTGTCCGCGAGGGGTATTAAATCTTGAAAACGGTCCTGTAAAAAATCGCGTTCATTGATATTACATTGTCATTTGAGAACAGCGATTAAATATTTCATTGGCAATTTGAGTAGGATTACCGCTAATCCAAGTAATATTTGGATTTTTTCTGAACCATGTTAACTGTCTTTTAGCGTAATTTCGTGTGGATTGCTGCATCTTTTCGATTGCTTGTTCACGAGTGAATTGCCCCGAAAAATAACTGATGACTTCTTTATAACCAACTGTATTGAGAGAGTTTGACATTGGAGAATAACCCATCCCTAATACTTTTTCAGTCTCTTCTACTAAACCATTATTCCACATTTCTACGCAACGCTTGTTAATTCTTTGATAAAGTTCGGAACGATCTAATTCAATTCCAAAATAGAGAGTTTTAAATGGAATCTCACGGATTAGATTAATTGTGTGTGCGTTAGAAAATAAAGTTCCCGTTGCATAAAAATATTCTAAAGCTCGGATGATTCTTCTTGGATTTTGGTCAGAATATTTTTGTG
>Ga0138256_10005791_pt1 | contig 13079 bp, 10 predicted proteins | sample KNB2016incub_MG_FD_105486 | JGI IMG/M metagenome (GOLD analysis project Ga0138256, IMG submission 105486) | Active sludge microbial communities from wastewater in Klosterneuburg, Austria - KNB2014incub_MG | ecosystem: Engineered > WWTP > Activated sludge > Unclassified | place: Austria... | reverse complement strand
GCTCAAACACCAGTTCGTGGATCGCGACGGCCTGCTGCAGCGCATGCGGCCCGGCCGCGCCTGAATCCGTACCTGAAACCTCCTCACACCCCCTCCACCATGTCCGCTCGAACCCTGTTTGTCATCACCCTGGCCGTGGCACTGGCCGGCGCCATGGTGCAGCCCGCTTTTGCCCAGCCCAAGCCGGCCACGCTGCAAGCCGCCGGCAGTGAGATCGGCTTCACCACGCGGCAGATGGGCGTGCCGGTTGAAGGCACGTTCGGCCGTTTCAGCGCGCGCATCGCGCTGGACCCGAAGCAGCCGCAGACCGGCAGCGTGGCGTTCGAAATTGAAACCGGAAGCGCCCGCTTCGGCAGCGCCGAGCTGGACGCCGAGATCCCCAAGGCCACCTGGCTGAACGTGGGCGCCTTCCCGCGCGCCACCTTCCAGTCCAGCGCCATCAAGGCCAGCGGAGCCGGCCGCTTTGAAGTGACCGGCAAGCTCGCCATCAAGGGCAGCACGCGCGACCTGGTGGTGCCGGTGCAGATCACGCCGAGTGGCGCCAACAGCACAGCCACCGGTACCTTCACGATCAAGCGGCTGGACTTCAAGGTGGGCGAGGCCGAGTGGGCCGACACCTCGATGCTGGCCAACGACGTGCAGGTGCGCTTCAAGCTGGTGCTGGCCGGCCTGGGCCCGATATAGCCGCAGCAAGCTCTTCTCCGCATTCTTCTCCGCATTCTTCTCCTCAACCCTCCCCAAACCCCTTCTCGCATCGAACATGAAACACACCCTCATCGCCGCCAGCCTGGCCCTCCTCGCCCTGGGCAGTGCCCAGGCCCAGACCGTCAGCTACGGCATCGACCCCACCCACACCTTTGCCAACTTCGAGATCGGCCACATGGGCACCTCGACCCTGCGCGGCCGCTTCGACAAGAAAGAAGGCACGGTGCAGCTCGACCGCACGGCACGCACCGGCAGTGTGGACATCACGATCGACGTGGGCTCGATCAACACCGGTGTCGAACCCTTCAACAAGCACCTGTTGAGCGAAGACTTCTTCAACGCTGCCAAGTTTCCGACGGCGCGATTTGTCAGCAGCAAGTTCAACTTCAGCGGCGACAAGCTGACCGACGTGACGGGATCCCTCACGCTGCTCGGCAAGACCCTGCCGGTGACGCTGAAGGCCACGCAGTTCAACTGCTACATGAACCCGATGTTCAAGCGCGAAGTCTGCGGCGGTGACTTCGAAACCACCCTCCAGCGCAGCCAGTGGGGCATGGGCTGGGGCCTGAACATGGGCGCACCCGACACCGTGCGCCTGCTGGTGCAGGTCGAAGCCATCAAGCAGTAAACCGTGCAGGGGGCTGCGCGATGCGCCGCTTTGCGGCAGCATCGCGCCATGCAACCCGCAGCGTTTCACATCGCGGCCGCAAGGGCCGCGTTTCTATGGGCGGCCACGGCCGGAGGTCCGGCCTATGCACAAGCCTGGGTCTACACCCTGGATCCTGACCACAGCTTTGTGCACTTCGAGGTTCAGCACTTCGGCACGTCCACGACACGTGGCCGCTTCGGACCGGTGCGTGGTGTGGTGGTGCTGGACCGCGCCGCCGGCCGCGGCGAACTGAGCCTGCGCATCCCCACGGCCAGTGTGGACACCGGCATCCCGGTGTTCAACGCGCGCTTGCGCCAGGCCGATCTGCTGGCCAGCGACGAACACCCCGAAGCATTTTTTGTCGCCACCCGCTTTCGCTTTGAAGGCCCGCGGCTGGCCGAGGTGCGCGGTGAATTCACCTTGCGTGGCATCGGTCAGGCGCTGTCCTTGCACGCCACGCACTTTGCCTGTCGGTCCGTGGAGGGTGGTGAGGTCTGCGGTGGCGATTTTGAAGGCGAAGTGCTTCGCGGCGATTTCGGCGCGACCTTCGGCTTGCCCCTGGTCGGTGACCGCGTGCGCCTGAAGGTGCAGGTCGAAGGCAGGCGGTAGTTGCCTGCGGGTTCCAGCGCGTCACGGCGCGTCACAGCGTCAAGGCCCGCGCCCCGCTCCAACATGGTTGCAGTGGGCGAGCCCAATGCGGCCCATACGCACGGGGGTTACACCGACTTGCCGTGTGATGGACTGGCCCGCCATAGTCGTGCGCTGGTTTGCGGGGCTGCCCGCTTCGCCAGGTCCACCACAAACCCAGAGCAGGAGACATTGATGTCCGAATCCGTCAAGCCCGCACCGCGGCGCCGCTTTCTCAAGTCCGCCACTGCCGGCGCGGTGGGTGCCGGTGCGCTGGCCGCGCCGATGATCTCGTCGGCGCAGACCGTGGCCTTTCGCTTCCAGAGCACCTGGCCCGCCAAGGACATCTTCCACGAGTACGCCAACGACTTCGCCAAGAAGGTCAACGACATGGCGGGCAGCCGCCTGAAGATCGAAGTGCTGCCTTCGGGCTCGGTGGTGCCGGCCTTTCAGTTGCTGGACGCCGTCAACAAGGGCACCCTGGACGGTGGCCATGGCGTGCTGGCCTACCACTATGGCAAGAGCAATGCGCTGGCGCTGTGGGGCAGCGGCCCGGCCTACGGCATGGACCCGAACATGGTGCTGGCCTGGCACTACTACGGCGGCGGCAAGGCCCTGCTGGAAGAGATCTACAAGAGCCTGAACATCGATGTGGTGTCCTTCGTCTACGGCCCCATGCCCACGCAGCCGCTGGGCTGGTTCAAGAAGCCGGTGGGCAAGGTCGAAGACATGAAGGGCCTGAAGTTCCGCACCGTGGGCCTGGCGGTCGATGTGTTCAAGGAGTTGGGCACCGCCGTCAACCCGCTGCCCGGTGGTGAGATCGTGCCCGCACTCGATCGCGGGCTGATCGACGCGGCAGAGTTCAACAACGCCACGTCCGACCGCATCCTGGGCTTCCCGGACGTGGTCAAGAACTGCATGCTCCAGAGCTTTCACCAAAGCGGCGAGCAGTTCGAGATCCTCTTCAACAAGGCCAAGTACGACGCCCTGCCCTCTGAGTTGAAGTCGGTCATCGATTACGCCGTGCAGGCCGCCAGCTCCGACATGTCCTGGAAGGCCATCCAGCGCAACAGCCAGGATTACATCGAGCTGAAGAAGGCCAAGATCAATTTCTACAAGACGCCGGACGCCATCCTGCGCGCGCAGCTGGCCGCCTGGGACAAGGTCACGGCGGCCAAATCGGCCGAGCAACCGCTGTTCAAGAAAGTCATGGAAAGCCAGAAGAGCTTTGCGCAGCGTGCTGGCGCCTGGCAGAACGACTACACGGTCGACTTCAAGATGGCCTGGAACCACTACTTCCGCGCGTCGGCGAAGAAGGGTTAAGCCCATCACGACCGCCTGAAAGGGCCACCGCTGCCGCAAGGCCGGTGGCCCTTGTTTCGAGACAGACACAACACAAGGTGTGCATCGATGCAGCGCTTGTTATTGCTGGTGGACCGGCTCTCGACCTGGCTGGGCCAGCTCTTCGCCTGGCTCATCGTGGCCCTCACGCTCATGATCACCTGGGAGGTGTTTTCGCGCTACGCCCTGAACAACCCTCACGACTGGGCGCTGGACGCGCAGATCATGATGTACGGCACCCTCTTCATGCTGGCCGGCGCGTACACGCTGGCCAAGAACGGGCATGTGCGCGGTGACGTGCTCTATGGCTTTTTCAGAGCCCGCACGCAGGCGACGCTGGACCTGATCCTGTACTTCCTCTTCTTCATGCCCGGCGTGGTGGCCATGACCTGGGCTGGCTGGAACTTCGCCAACGAGGCCTTGGCCATTCGCGAGAGCACCTTCAGCGCCACGCCGTTGCCGGTCTACCCCTTCAAGTTCATGATCCCGCTGGCCGGCGGCATGCTGCTGCTGCAGGGCATCGTGGAGATCGTGCGCTGCGTGCAGTGCATCCGCACGGGCTACTGGCCTTCCCGCGAGCAAGACGTTGAAGAGGTCGACGTGGACAAGCTCAAGGCCATGGTGCACGTGAAGGACGAGGACATCGCCAGCCTGGACAAATACGTGGTGGCGCAGGGGGATCACAAGTGAAGATCCGCCGCGAACTCTGGTTTGGCTTCACCTTGATGGCGCTCATCATCGCCGGCACGGCGGTGATGCTCCTGATGGCGCCCCAGGTCACCAACGGTCACCTGGGGCTGATGATGCTGGCCCTGGTGGTGGTGGCCATCATGCTGGGCTTTCCGACCGCCTTCACCCTGATGGGCATGGGCATGATCTTCACGTGGATCGCCTACGAGGAGGACACCTCCAAGACGCTCACGCTGATGGTGCAGAGCGCGTTCAAGGTGATGGGCAACGACGTGCTCATCTCGATCCCGCTGTTCGTCTTCATGGGTTACCTGGTCGAGCGCGCCAACCTGATCGAAAAGCTCTTCAAGAGCCTGCACCTGGCGATGGCCCGTGTGCCCGGCTCGCTGGCCGTGGCCACGTTGTTCACCTGTGCGGTGTTCGCCACCGCCACCGGCATCGTGGGCGCGGTGGTCACCTTGATGGGCCTGCTGGCCTTGCCGCAGATGCTGCGCGGCGGGTATGACGTGCGCGTCTCGGCCGGCGCCATCACGGCCGGCGGCTGCCTGGGCATCCTGATCCCGCCCAGCGTGATGCTGATCGTCTACGGCGCCACGGCCGGTGTCTCGGTGGTGCAGCTGTACGCGGGTGCGTTCTTCCCCGGCATCATGCTGGCCGGGCTGTATGTGGTCTACGTCATCGTGCTGGCCAAGGTCAAGCCGCACCTGATGCCGCCACTCTCGGCCGCTGACCGTTTTGTGCCGCTGCCGGCGTTGACCGAGCCGATCGCCAAGGCCATTTCCAACACCGCCTTGCCGGCGCTGCTGCGGGCGCTCAAGGGTGGGCGCAATCTCCATGTCCCTGCGGGCTACATCCTCCAGCAATTGGGCATCGCCTTGATTCCCGCGCTGCTGTTTGCAGCGGCCGCAGGTCTGAGCTGGAACGCCAACACTGCCCCACCCACGGCAGATGAAGTTGCCGCCACGGCGCGCACCAGCGCTACGGCCGACAGTGCCGCAGCCGGTGGTGGCCTGCAGGCGCCACCCGGGGGCGAGAAGGACAGCGCGGCCGACTCCGAAGGCCTGGCTGAGCCGCCCAGCGAGGGCGACGTCAAAGAGCCACCCAGCGATGGGGGCGTCAAGGAGCCACCGGCCGAAAGCGGCGGCTTGAGCGAGCCACCTGACACACAAGCTTCCCAGGCCGAAGCAGCGCCCCCGCCTGTGCCTGCCGGCGTGCAGGAGCCGCCCGCAGCCGCGGGCGTGCAGGAGCCTCCTGCCGGCGGTACCACCGGCGCCACCACCACGCAAGGCGAACGCCAGCCCGCCACCCGCGGCTGGTGGATCGGCACCGGCATCGGCGCGCTGGCCTTGCTGGGCTTTTATGCCCTGCTGAGCTTTCAGCGGCTGGAGATCTTCAAGATGCTGCTGGCCAGCTTCTTCCCGCTGCTGGTGCTGATCCTGTCCGTGCTGGGCAGCATCGTGATGGGCCTGGCCACGCCAACCGAAGCCGCTGCCGTGGGCGCCTTTGGTGGCTTCCTGCTGGCCCTGGCTTACCGGCAGTTCAACCTGACGATGCTGAAGGAAAGTGTCTTCCTCACCGCCAAGACCAGTGCCATGGTGTGCTGGCTGTTCGTGGGCAGCGCCATTTTCTCGGCCGCGTTTGCGCTCTTGGGCGGGCAGGAACTGGTCGAGCGGTGGGTCATGTCGATGAACCTCTCGAAGACCGAGTTCCTGGTGCTCAGCCAGGTCATCATCTTCATCCTGGGCTGGCCGCTGGAGTGGACCGAGATCATCGTGATCTTCATGCCCATCTTCATTCCGCTGCTCGACAACTTCGGGGTCGACCCGCTGTTCTTCGGCCTCCTGGTGGCGCTGAACCTGCAGACGGCCTTCCTCAGCCCGCCGGTGGCGATGGCGGCCTTCTACCTCAAGGGCGTGAGCCCCCCGCATGTGACGCTGAACCAGATCTTCGCCGGCATGCTGCCCTTCATGGGCATCCAGGTGCTGGCCATCGTGCTGCTGTATCAGTTCCCGGCGATCGGCCTATGGCTGCCGCAACTGCTCTACAAGTAGCCCCTGCCGAAGGTCGGCGCTGAGCCGCGCCGGGCCGCCTGGGGTGGGCGGCCCGGCGCGGCGGTGTCACGCCGCCGCGGCGAAAGAACGGCCGAAGGCAAACACCGAGTTCGGTGCCAGCACGCGCAAGGGCTTGACCACCGGCAGCGGTGCGATGGCCCGGCGCACCGGCCGCGCTTCCACCTTCACGCCCTGGGCCAGCTGTTCCTGCACCAGGCTGGCCAGCGAGATGGTGGCCATGTGCTGCAGCATCACCGCGCCCAGGCGCTGCCACAGCGCGGCGGATGCGTCCTGGCCATGGCCGTGGCCATCGATGCTGCCGTCTTCCAGCGATTCATCCACGGCCGCCACGATCTCGGCCACGCTGATGCTCTCCGGCTCACGCGCCAGCGTGTAGCCGCCCCCGGGCCCGCGCGTGCTTTCCACGAGGCCCATGCGGCGCAGGCGGCTGAACAACTGCTCCAGGTAGGACAGTGAAATCTGCTGACGCTGGCTGATCGACGCCAGGGCCACCGGCCCGGCCGGCGCGCGCAGGGCGAGGTCGACGAGGGCGTTGACGGCAAAACGACCCTTGGTGCTGATGCGCATGGGAACGCTCTCCTTGAAGAGGGGTTATGAACAAACGACAGGATGCAATTTAGGCCCTCCAACACTTCGCGTAAATTCGATAATTGATCATCAACAGTTCGAGAAAAACGCATCATGAACTTCAAGCACCTGCACTACTTCTGGGTCGCGGCCAAGGCCGGGGGCGTGGTGCGGGCGGGCGAACAGCTGCACACCACGCCGCAGACCCTGTCCAGCCAGATCAAGCTGCTGGAAGAACGCCTGGGCCGCCACCTCTTCCGCAAGAGCGGGCGCAAGCTCGAGCTCACCGACGATGGCCGCGTGGCGCTGCGTTATGCCGACGAGATCTTCTCGCTGGGCAACGAACTGCAGGCCGCCATGCGCGACCGGCGGCGCAGCGGCACCCAGGTGCTGGAGTTTCGTGTCGGCATCGAAGACGCCGTCGCCAAGTCGGTGGCCTACCGGCTGCTGGAGCCGGCGCTGGCCTTGCCCGAGCCCGTGCGCCTGATCTGCACCGAAGGGCGCTTCAGCGAACTGATGGCGCAACTGGCCCTGCACCGCATGGACCTCGTGATTGCCGACGAACCCCTCAGCAATCGCCTGAGCGTGAAGGCCTTCAACCACGCGCTGGGCAGTTCGCACATGAGCTTCTTCGCCGCGCCCGCCCTGGCCGCCACCTTGCAGGGGCCATTCCCTGAATGCCTGAATGGAGCCCCGATGCTGATCCCTGGCGCCAGTTCCACCATCCGCCCGCAGTTCGAGGCCTGGCTGCAGCAGCAGCGCCTGCAGCCGCGCGTGGTGGGCGAGTTCGACGACGGCGCCTTGATGAAGGCCTTCGGCCGCGAAGGGCGCGGCGTGTTCGTCTCGCCCAGCGTGGTGGAGGCCGAAACCTGCACCCAGTACGGCGTGCAGGTCGTCGGCCAATCTACCGAGATGCGCGAAGACTTCTACGCCATCTCGATCGAACGGCGCATCACCCACCCCGGCGTGGCGGCGATCACGCAGGCGGCGCGCAGTGACTTGTTCGGGTGAGCAGGCCCCCGCGCTATGCTGCCGGCCGTGCCTGACCACACCCCCTGCCTCTACCTGGGTGGAGCGCCCGCCATCGGCGTGGGCAGCCTGCGCCACCCACTGGCCACGCCCGACGCCCTGCTGCTGGCCTGGCTGGCGCTGCAAGGCCCCAGCTCGCGTGAACACCTGGCCAGCCTGTTGTGGCCCGGCAGCACGGCCGAGGCCGCGCGCAACGCCTTGCGCCAGCGGCTCTTCCGGCTGCGCAAGCTCGCGGGGGCAGATCTGATCAGTGGCACGGCCACGCTGCGACTGGCACCCGGTGTGGCGCACGATCTGGAAGATGCGACGGGCCTGCTGGGTGATCTGCAGACCCCGGAGTGCCCTGAACTCGATGCCTGGTTGACGGCCCGTCGCAATGCCTGTCAGGCGCAGGCGCGACGCGCGCTCGAAGATCGCATCGAAACACTGGAAGCCGCCGGCGACAACGCCGGCGCACTGCCGCTGGCGCTGCAGTTGCTGCAGGCCGAGCCGTTGTCGGAAGACGCCCACCGGCGTGTCATGCGCCTGCACTACCTGCGTGGCGACCGCGCGGCGGCCATGCTCGCTTTCGACCATTGCGAACAGGTGCTCAAGCACGAGGTGGGTGCGCGCCCCTCGGCACCCACGCTGGCGCTGCTGGAAACCATCGAAAGCTCGGGCACGCTGGCCGGCACCCTGCCTTCGCGCGGAGCGGTGCCGGCTTCGGTACTGCGGCCACCGCGGCTGATCGGGCGTGATGCCGAACTGACGGCCTTGCAGCGTGGCCTGACCGCCGGCCACGTGGTGGTGTTGGTCGGCGAAGCCGGCATGGGCAAGTCGCGCCTGCTGCAGGCGCTGGCCACCTCACAGCCCGGCATGCTGCACGCCAGCGGGCGCCCCGGTGACCACCTGGTGCCCTATGCCACGCTGGCGCGCGCGCTGCGCCAGTTGCTCGAGCGCGAGCCCAGCGCGGCCGACCCCGGCTTGCGCCGCGCACTGGCGCCCTTGTTGCCCGAATGGGCCAGTGGCGAAGTCTCCACCCGCCAGCCACCGCTGGTACAGCCGGTGCAGGGCTTGCTGCGCAACGCCGGCCATGCGGTGCCGGTGCTGGCGCTGGACGACCTGCACTTTGCAGATGAAGCCACGGTGGAACTGCTGCAGCAATTGCTGGCCTTGCCGCGCGACACCGCCACCAGCGGCCCCCGCTGGTGCCTGGGCCTGCGCCCGGCCCTGGCCGGCAGCCGCCAGCAGGCCCTGCTGGACGCACTGGCCACGGCCGGGCCCCACACCCGGCTGATGCTGCAGCCCCTGGGCGAAGCGCAGATGGCCGAGCTGGTGGATTCGCTGGGCCTGCCGGATGTCAGCGGCGCGGCCACGGCGGCCCTGCTGCACCAGCGCAGCGGCGGCAACCCCTTGTTTGCGCTGGAAACGCTCAAGCTCGCGTGGCACGAAGGCAGCATCACGCTGGCCGACGGCTTGCCCAAACCCGGCTCGTTGACCCAGCTCATCGGCCAGCAGTTGGCCCGCTTGTCCAGCAGCGCGCTGCAACTCGCCCGGGTCGCCGCGGTGGCGGGTGTGGACTTCGGCATCCCGCTGGCGCAAAGCCTGCTGCAGCGCAACGCGCTGGAACTGGCCGACGCCTGGGCCGAACTCGAAGCCCAGCACGTGTTGCGCGGCGAAGCTTTTGCGCACGACCTCATCCACGACGCCGTGCTGCAAGGGCTGCCCGCAGTCATCGCCCGCCACCTGCATGGCGCCTGCGCCACCTGGCTCGAAGCCAACCAGGCTGAACCCGCCCGGGTGGCGGCCCACTGGGAAGCCGCCGGCCAGCGTGCCCGCGCCCTGCCCGCACTGCGCGCCGCCGCCGACAGGGCGCACCACGCCTTGCGTGAGGAAGAACGCATCCAGCTCCTGCTGCACGCGGCCGAAATTGCCGAGGCCGCCGAGCGAGGGGATGAAGCCTTTGAACTCGTGCACCAGGCCATCGGCGGCCACATGAGCACCATCCGCCAGGCCGACGGCCTGCCCTTATTGGCCCACCTGGCGCGGCTGGCGCGCACCCCGCTGCAGCAGGCGCGCGTGGTCGGCAACCGCGCCTGGTACGCGGCCGTGCTGGGGGACCTGCCCACCGCGCTGGCCTGCGGTGAACAGGCCCTGCAGATGGCCCTGCCCCTGGGCGACGAACCGCTGATCGCCACACTGCACCAGCGCCTGGGCACGGCCCTGGCGATGGCCGCACGTTTCAGCGAGGCCCTGCCCCACATGGCGGCGGCCGAGACCTGGATGGAGACCCTGGCCACCCCGCCGGAGCGTTGTGAGTTCCTGGGCAACATGGCTGTCGTGCTGGACACCTTGGGCCGCCCGGCTGAAGCCCAGCGCCACCACCTGCGTGCCATTGCCGACGCCGCAGCCCAGGGCGACCTGGCTTCGCGCGCCACCCTGCTGGCCAACCATGCCCTCAGCCGGCTGGATGCGGGCGACATCGCCACCGCCAGCGAGCAGGCCGCGCAGGCACAGCGCATCGTGGTGGAGTTCGAACTGGCCGGCAGCAGCGCGGGCTACATCGCCACCCTGTGTGCGCAGTGCGCGCGTGCGCAGGGCCAGTACGCAGCCGCCCTGCAAAGCTGCGAACGGGCCGAATCCCTGCTGGCCGAACGCAACCCGGCGCGTGTGCCCCTGGCCCGCTTGCAACTGGCTCAGGTCTGGCTGGACCTGGGCCAGCACGCGCGCGCGCTGCAGGTGCTCGACGGTGCGGCGCTGGAAAGCGCACGCGCGCTGCCGGCGCGTTATGCGGTGCGCTGGCTGGTGCTGCTGGCCCGCGTGAAGCGGCGGCTCGGGCCGCGCCAGGCGCCGGCCGTGGCCGCCCTGCTGGCCGAGGCCGCCGCAAGGGTCCCCACCGATGGCTGGCCCGAGCTGGCACTCATCGTGGGCACCGAACAGGCGCTGGATCTGGACCCCGATGCGGCCTGCGACGCCCTGCGCGCCGTCGCCGCGCAGGCCCGTCAGCGCCGCCTGCACGGCGCCGAGTTGGGCGCCTTGCTGCACCTGGCCCGGCTGGCAGCGGCGGTGGATGCAAGCCTCGCGAACGAAACCGCTGCCGCCGCGCTGGACCTGGCCCAGAGCACCGAAGCGCTGCACACCGACCGCGCCTGGCGCTGGCTGGCCCCGGCCCTGGCACTGTGTGCGGCCACAGCCAGCGCGGCGGATCAGGCACGCGGCGCGGCCTGGGCCCAGGCCGGCCAGCAGTGGCTGCGCACCACCGCCACCACCCAGGTGGCGGCTGAGTTCGCAGACGGCTTCCTGCACCAGCATCCCGTCAACCAGGCTTTGCTGGCGTGGCGGCCTGTCACGCCAGGCCCGGCCGCCGTAACGGGCCCGTAACGCCACTTTTCCTACAACTGCGGCAGGGCGCACCGCCGGTGCACCACCGAACGCCGAAGTCGAGGAACAGATGGTCTTCCAATCTCAACCCCGTATTGCCTTCTTCGCGCCACAAGCTGGCTTTGTAGAGTCTGCGCTCACATACAGCCCTGGCGATGCACTCGATTCGCTGGAACAACTGGCCCAGGCCGACGCGGCCGACCGCACCTTGTTGCGCCTGGTGATCTGCGCCGCCGCCGCCACGCTGACGCTGGCCCTGGCCAGCGGGCTGGTGGCCTGACAGCCCGCCCGGGCCGATTCAACCTAGAAGCCGCAGTTGGACGCGCCCGAGTGGGCTGCGATGCGGCGCGCTGGCAAGGCGCGACGACGCTGCGGGCTCATGCCCGCGAGGAGGAGCAACGCCGCCAGCGCGACGCAGCGCGGCCCAATCGGGTGCGTAGCGCTCTCACCCCTGGGGTGATGCCTGCCGTGAGAGGAAATTGCAACGTTCATGCGGCGTTGCCAGCGGAGGCAAGCGGTCAACTGCGGTTTCCTAGGTTCAAAGCCAGACTTTTCCAGATTCGGCGGGTTCGTTCGCAGGCCGCCTTCCGGCCTGTCGCGATGACCTGCAGCCTGTCGGGCGCGCGGCGCGCTGTATCGCCTGCGCATGGCAGTGGCCGGGGGTGGCTGCGTACAGTCACCCCTATTCCACAGCCTGGCACAGCCCATGAACGCCGAAGCCCCCTCCCCAGCCAGCGCCACCACCTGGCCCCAGCGTTGGCAGCGCTTCTCGGCGGCCGCGGTACGGGGCTTTCATGTCTACGCCAATTGGCTGGTGAGCATCAGCTGGCGGCGCTTCTTTGTGCTGGCGGTCTTGCTGATCGTGGCCATGGCCATCCTGCACGATCTGCCGCCCTTCACCTGGACCGTCACCGAGCACACCGAGCCCACGGTGCGCATCGTCAAGCAGCCCCGCAAGCCTGCAGCCCAGCCCACACCGCCGGCTCCACCGGCACCGGCCGCGCGACCCGAGCCTTCGGTGCCCGCGCCACCCCAGGCCCCTGCGGACAAGCGCCCGGGCGTACACATCGACATCCCCAAGGACATCAAGGACGGCGAAGCCACTGGTCTGGACATCAGCATCGGCAAGGACGGCGTTCGCATCACCACCAAGACCGACAAGCCTTCGGCTGCCGCATCGGCGGCGAAGCTGGCGGCCGATGAGGCGGCACGCGCTGCCGATGCGGCAGCCTCGGCGGCTGAAGGCATGCACATCAGCCTGCCCCCGGGCGCCACGGCCGACGCCGTGCGCGAAGCCCGGCGCGACGCGGAACAAGCCGCACGTGACGCCGAACAAGCCCGCCGCGACGCCGAGCAGGCCATCGAAGACATCACCGAGGATTTGCGCGGGCCCAGCAAGCGCACCACGCGCATCGGCATCGGCGATTTCCTGATGCAGTTCACCCTGCTGTGGGTGGCGGCTTCGGCGATCATCAAGTTCACCTACAAGGGCCGCATGCAGGCCGAGGTGAAGGCCGCGCAGGCCACCGAAACCGCCGAAGCCGAATCGCTCAAGCGCCAGGTCATCGAAGCCCGCATGGCGGCCATGCAGGCGCAGGTGGAACCGCACTTCCTGTTCAACACCCTGGCTAGCATCGACCACCTGATCGAAACCGACCCGGCCCGCGCCAGCGTGATGCAGAAGAACCTGATCGCCCTGCTGCGCGCCAGCATGCCCACCATGCGAGAAGCCAGCGGCGGCAAGTCCACCGGGTTGCGCGATCTGGGGCGCGAGATCGCCGTCATCCGCCCCTACCTGGAGATCCTGAAGGTGCGCATGGAAGAACGGCTGACCACTGAAGTGGCCGTGCCGGATGGGCTGCTCTCGGCCGAGTTCCCGCCCATGATGGTGCAGACCCTGGTCGAAAACGCCATCAAGCACGGCCTGGAGCCCAAAGCCGAAGGTGGGCACCTGCGCGTGGCCGCCGAGATCGTGCATGGCAAGCTGCAGATGACGGTGGCCGACACCGGCCTGGGCTTCGGCAAGGCGGCCACCGCCG
>Ga0138256_10005789_pt1 | contig 13081 bp, 7 predicted proteins | sample KNB2016incub_MG_FD_105486 | JGI IMG/M metagenome (GOLD analysis project Ga0138256, IMG submission 105486) | Active sludge microbial communities from wastewater in Klosterneuburg, Austria - KNB2014incub_MG | ecosystem: Engineered > WWTP > Activated sludge > Unclassified | place: Austria... | reverse complement strand
ATCATCGCGCCACACCGGCGATCCGGTCGACCACGGTGATGCGACTGCGCGCACTTAGGGCTTTGGCGCTGTACACCACGATGCGATCGCCGACCGTGAGCCCGCTGCGCACCTGCACGTTACCGTCGAGATCGGAGGGACCGAGCGTGACCGGGGTGAACTGGAGGTCACCGCCCACCACCATCCACACACCGGACTGACCATCCACGCGCTGCACCGCGGCGTTGGGGATTACCGGGGCCGGCACCGCCGCGGGGAGGCCGACCGTCACTTCGGCCAGCTCCCCGATCGGCGGCAACGGGTCGGGGGCGGAGTTGAACGCCACCTTGGCCACCGTCTCTTCCGTGACCGCGTCCGCCCGTGGCTCCACACGCACCACACGTCCGGTCAGCGGCTCGCCCCGCCGCGACCGCAACAGGATCTGGGTCGACAGTCCGGCCTGCAGTCCACGCGTGCTGCCCTGGTCGAATCGTACGCTGAGCCAGAGGGTCTCCGGATCGACGATCTCCACCACCAGCTGCCCGGCAACGACTGTGGTTCCCGGATCCACATCACGCGCGATCACGAGGCCATCGGCTGGCGCGACAAGGCGAAGGTTCCTGCGCTGTGCGACGAGTGCCGCGCGATCGTCGCCGGCGCGCGCAAGCTCCGCGCGAATCGCGAGCAGTGCCGCGTCGGCCACGTGTCGCTCTTGCTGCTTGGAGGCGACGATTTCCTCACTGGTCGAGCGCACCGCGAGCAGCTGTTCGTATCGTTCCATCTGCGTCTGTGCAAAGTCCCGGCGGAGTTCTGCCTCGTGCACCGTGGCCTCGCCGCGCCGGTACACCGCGTCCAGCGCACGGAGGCGCTCGTCGAGATCGACCGGATCCATCTCTCCCATCAGCTGACCAGCCACGACGCTGTCGCCGACATCGACCATCAGTCGCTTGACGCGCCCGGCAACGGTCGGCCCGACCCGGTAGCGATAGCGCGACTCGACGGTGCCGATCCCGAACACCCCGGGCGCGACGGATCGAGACTCCACGGTCGCGACGGTCACCGCGACCGGCGCCAGGGGACCTGAGCGCAGCGCGACGTATGCGAAGAGACCGAGCAGCGCCAGGAGTACCGCCGCTAACGCCAGCGTGCGTCCCTTGAGCGGAAATCCCTTCATGGCTGTGCCTCGATACCGCGACGGTAGATGGCGAATACTCGCGGAGCGTCTCCACGAATCCGCGTGACGTCACCGGCCAGCAACCCCTGCAACACGAGACCCTGAATCGTACCGACGAAAAGGATCGCGGCCGCCTCGGTATCGAGCGCGGCAGGCAGCTCCTCCCGCTGCTTGGCATCGGCGAGGAGTTGAGACACTCGCTCGCCATAGCGCCGAAGGAATGCCTGCACGATGCCCTTGGGTGTCGACGGCTCGGCGCGTTGCAGTTCGGAGAGCAGGATGCGTGGCACGCCGGGGTGCGAGGCGACGAACTCCACGTGTGCCGTGAAGAGCGATTCGAGGGCGCGTAGCGGCGATGCCGTCGCCCGTACTGCGGCGTCGACGCGGGACATGAGGCCAGCGGCGACCCACTCCATCACCGCCTGCAGGATCGTGTCTTTTGTCGCGAAGTGCCTGAACACGGCGCCCTGCGTCAGTCCCATCTCCTGCGCGATCGCGGTGGTCGTGATCTCACTGGGGTTGTGACGCGCCGCCAGTGCGACGACTGCCTCGACGGTGGCGGCCCTACGATCGCTGGCTCGCAAATACTCTCGCTGCGTCTTCATATCGCTCTTAAAGAAAGTGATTACTTACTAACTTACAGTCGATTCGGGACGGCGCAAGGGGTAAGGACTCGATCACGATTGCGGAGCGGCCCGAGGCCGCGCGCGCGTGACGCACGCGATCCCTGGCTCGCTCGTCAACTGCAGGGCCTGCGCGAGCGCGGGGGCTACTCGGGAGTCAGGCGCGAGGCGTGCAGGTGCAACAGCTGCCATGCGCCCACGTTCTGGTCCCACGCCCATACGAGCGTCCGACGCCCAGGTGCGGTGCCATCGGTGAGTTCGAAGGTGACCAGTGCGCCCTCCGGGCCGGTCAGGCGAATCCGGAGTTCGCGCACCGCCGGAAGTATCTGAAGTGTCGGGACTCCCCTCGTCGAATCAGCGCGCACCTCCGCGAACAGCGCGCGGAAGTAAGTGAGCACTGCGGGACGGCCGGATAACAGGTGAGGCTGATCGGCATCTGGCAGGAAGACCGTGGCCTCGGGCGCCCAGGCGGCGGCAAATGGGGCATACTGCAGGCTATCGAAGGCGACGAGAAACGCGCGCACGGATGCGTCGACGCTGGCGCTGTCGGGTCGCACGCGAGCGGCTTGCGTGGCGTAGTGAGAGACGCTGGAATCAGGCACGATCGCGAGTGGCGCCACGGTACGACCACGGTGGACACAGGCCGCGACGCCGGCCAGCATGAGTGCGAGTGAGGACGCGGTGCGGAAGGGTGTCATGAGCGGACGGCGCTTCTTCCGAGGGCGATACAACGGTGATGCTCGCCTGCGGGTGCATTCAAGCACGGCGAGCGACGCGAGGTTCCGTCATTCGCTCGTCTGGCGCAGCGCACCAACCGCGCCATTGCGATAGGAAGTCGCGTGTGCCAGCAGTCCATCGAGACGAGCAACGCGCACAAACCGACTCTGGTTCTTCGCTATTGCTTGTCCAGGAACTTGAAGATTGCCACGTAGGCATTTGCTAGCTCGTCGGCACTGGGGCTGTGCAGGCCTTGGGGCAAGAACAGCACTTCATTCTTCTTCTTGTCCTTCCTCAGCAATGCAACAAACTCTTCGAACGTCTCGGGGGGCACTTGGTCATCCTTACCGCCGTGCCAGATAAAGAATGGTGGGTCGTCTTCATCAAAATGCGTTATCGGCTCGTATTTCTTGATGAAGTCTTTTGGCGCATACTCACTGGTTTCTACGAAAAACGAATTGCCGATTTCCTTCATGATCGGCACCTCATGACTCATGAAAACCTTCTCCACGACATCCAGCCCATCAACCGGCCCGGAGAAGTTGACAACGCCGGCAATCCTTATTCCCGGACGTAGTTTGTTGGGATAGGCTGGGTCATTGGCCGTGACCGCTACCATGCTGGCAATATGGGCTCCGGCCGAGAAGCCGGTGAGAATCACCCGGTCCAGATTCAGGTGATAGGTTGCGTTGTTGGCCTTCAAGAAGTTCAGCGCGTACGTCAAGTCTTCGGTGGCAACTGGAATCCCCTTCTTCAGCCGGTAATTCATGTTGACCACATCCATCCCCTTCTTCAGGTAGGGCCGAATGTATCGTTCCTCCCTGGTCTTGTCGCTTACGTAATAGCCGCCACCATGCAGGAACACGACGGTGTAGTTTTTGTCCTTTAGCTTACTGGAACTATTCGACAGGTAGATGTCCAGTACTTGTTCCGTGTCAGTACTGTACGGCACATCCTTCGTCACTTCATAAATTGCTTGTTGCTGCTCATCGGTCCTATCAACCACTGCCGCGAGCTTAACAGAACACGAGCAAAGAACTAGCGAAGTGAACACGCCAAGGCGACGGATAGTTTTCGTCATGACCAGGGGGGGAGTTCGGATGGGGTCTGTCCCGGGGCTCGTTGAAACTCCGGTGGTGCCTCCGCACTGCAGCGTTGATCCGGCCAAGCACTTGCGCTCCGCTACCGAGGACACCGCCCGTGCGAAGAGTACGAGCGAAGGCGTCGACACACCAGCCCGCGCGTGCCCAGAACCCGCAACTCACCGCATCGTTGGACGATGGCACCGTGACGTGCGCGATGATGCTGGCCATCATCCCCTTGGGCTTGCGGACCGTGGAAGAGGCGCTGCCGGCGGAACTCCGCGCGCTCGCCGGCGCGCGGTTTGCCCATCACGCCGGCCGTCCGGACGTTGTGAGATCGCAGTACTTCGTACGCAGCACTGAGTACGGCCTCCTACGGTTCACCACCACGCAGGTGCGCCTAACGCTACCCCTACCTCGGACGCTCCAACACGACGCAAACGCAGCGAGCCGTACATACTCCTCGGCCACGCCGAGTGCGACTGTTCAGCGTGTGGAGGTGTGGAAGTCGTCGCAGCACTCTGACCGCAACGAGCCACGACGTCGGCCGGGAGGCGAGGCCCGCTGGGTGTCACCGCTATTCCGGTTGAAGTATCCCTGTGCGTCCCGGGCGTCTATCTGGCGTACAGCGTCCGCAGCCCCCGGACCACCGCCGTTCCCACCACGTCCACGTGGCCCATGCCGGGGTGAAACTCCGTGACGACCGTGAGCCCCGGATACTTTCGCCCGGCCAGCACGCCCGCCAAGTGGGCCGTCCCACTGACGATCCTCCCGACGCCCTCCAGATCAGCGTCACTCGCTTCGAGGACGCCAGCCGCCAGGTAGATCCCGACCGGGAGATCCGTGTGGTCCTTCGCGTACCGCGCCTCCTGGCGAAAGATGTCACCGTCGCCGTAGGCCATGGCTGGACTCGAGATCAGGTACTTCTTGAACGGCGAATTCGGCTGGAAGATTGCCCAGGACGCGAAAAACCCGCCGGCCGACACGCCGAACAGGCCGAGCTGGCTGCGGTCGATCGGATACTTGGCGCTCACCAGGGGCATCAGCTCCGACACGATGACGTTCAGAAACTTCGGCGCCCCGCCGACGCACGTGGACGGCTCGGTCTTCATGTCCGCGCACAGCTTGGACACCAACTGGCCAAACGTATCCTTCATGTCCCAATCGGGCGGCGAGAACTCGTAGATCCGGCGCCGGGTCCAGAGCGCTTCGCCTTCATCAGCCCCCGTCCCGATGCTGATCACGAACGGGCTCTCGATCACCCCGGCCAGGCTCCGCGCCGCCGTATTGACGGACGAAAAGGCCCAGTCGCCGTCGGTCGAGATCAAGGCCTGATAGCTCTTGCCGTCTCCCGCCTTGTAGCCCGGGGGAAGTCCCACGCTCACCGAGAAAGTGACGCCCATCGACGGCGACTGAAAGGTGAAGGCCTCGACTTGTCCGAGTGGGACGGGACGGGTCTCGAGTTCCTGTGCGCCAATCGGGGCCGCCCAGAGGACGACGAGGCACGCCGAGACCGCGGCGAACGTAGCAGTCGTGATTCGCATGAATACGCCTGGTAGAGTTCGCAGGAAGGTACACGCGGTGGGGTGCAGATCGTCATCGAGCGGCTCGCCACGCGGTTCGTGGTGGGTGATGAAGCGGGGCGCACCACCACAGTTTCGTGGTGGTGCGCCCCGCCCCGTGCCAACGGTTCGTGCTGATGTTGCGCACCGTTACCGCTTGAACAGGCGGGTGAAGGTCCACGCCTGCCCGGTGAACGCTCCGGTCGGCTGCATCGAGGGTATCGTGACGTTGCCCTGGAACGGTGTGTCGAGCGACTTGGCCGCACCGAAGTTCATGTTCTGCAGGTAGTACTTGCCTGGCCCGAACGGCCACGGCGCGGGCTTCCAGAGCATCCCTGTGGGAAGGGGTGGGTTGTTCCCGGTCATGAAGCAGCGCGTCGGACTGTCCGCGCCCTCCAGGGCCATGTTCGAGCCAGTGAACAAGGTGTGCATGGTGTAGAAGCCCGGTGACCCGGCGGCCGGCAGGAAGTACCAGTGTTGCCCGCTGAAACTCCCCACGCCGATGTTGAAGCAGTCAAGGGTCCCGGGGTAGATGTCCAGTGCCTCACCGACAAGGAAATCATTGGTCAGGCGATAGTAGTACGCGGGATCCCAGAACGCCGTGCTGAACGACGACACCACACTCGACGGAAGGGTGTTGCCGATGGTGCTCTGCACCGCGGTCGTCACCGTGACCTCGTAACCCGTCGCGAACTCCGACAACAGGGCAGTCGGCGTCACCGTCACCGTCTTCTGCGAGACGGTCCGTGTGGCGGGAATCGATACTCCGCCCTTCTTCAGCATCACGCTGACGTCGGAGACGGTTGCTGGATTGATGTTGTCGGAGAAGGTGACCTGCACCGTGGACTCGATCGTCACGTTCGTTGCCGAGTTGGTCGGCGAGACGCTCACCACGCTGAGTGACGGAACGCCCAGAACCGTGATCACCTTCGCGTTGTTCTTCCCTTCCGACATCGCCGTGATCGTCGTCGCGCCTGCGGCAATCCCCGAGATGACGCCCTGCGCGTTGACCACCGCGATGGTCAGATTGCTCGACGTGTAGGTGACGGTGCGGCCAGTCAACGTATTGCCGCCGGCGTCCTTGAGCACCACGGTCGACTGCACGCTGGTGCCGACGCTGATGCTGCTCGATGGTGTGGTCAGCGTGACGGTCTCCACCGGCACGTTCGTGACGGTGATGGTGGCGGCCGCTGACTTCCCTTCGACCAGGGCCGTGATCGTCGCGGTCCCGGCGCTTACTCCCGTCACGGTTCCACTCGTCGACACCGATGCAACCGTGGCGGCCGAGCTGCTCCACGTCACCACTCGGCCCGTCAGCGGATTCCCGGTCCCGTCCCTCGGTGTTGCCGCGATCGAGAGGGTCTGCCCCGTCACCAGGGAGCCTGTTGTCGGCGTGACCGTGACCGCTGCCACGGGAACGACGACCGCAGTCACGCTCAGCGCCACCGATTGCGCCGTGCTGCCGGAGGTGGCCGTGATGTTGGCGACGCCTGGGGCGACACCGGTAATGCTTCCCGCGGCGGAAATCGTGGCGACAGCGGCGTTGGATGTCGCAAAGATGATCGAGACGCCAGGAAGTGTGTTGCCGGAACCATCCTTCGCCACCGCCGTGGCCACCGCCGACTGGCCCTCGACGATCGTCGGCGGAGTGATCGTGAGCGTGATCGAACTGACGGCTTGCGTGACGGTGATGGCAACGCTCGAGAACTGGCCCTCCGACGACGCCGTGATCGCCGCAGCGCCAACACCGACCGCGGTGATGACACCGGCCTGCGTCACGGTGGCAACGGCGGCGTTGGATGTGACCCACGCAATCGGACGGCCGGCGAGCGCAGCACCGTTCGCGTCACGGGCCACGGCGGTCCCAACCTGCACATCCCCGACTCGCATCGCCCCATTGCCGAGGGAGAGCGAAATCGTCGCCACGGGCACCTGAGTCACCGTCACAACGGCCGTCCCGGATTGTCCTTCGGACGTCGCAGTGATTGTGGCCGATCCCGGACTGACCGCGGCGACGATCCCCGACCCGTCGACCGTCGCGACGCCGGCATTCGTGGTCGACCAGGTCGTCACGCGGCCGCTTAACGTCGCGCCTTGCGCGCTGCGCAGCGTTGCGACGGCCTGTGTGGATTGTCCCGGCGTCAATGCACTTGAATTGAGTACGACCGCGACGGTCGCGACCGGGGGCGGCGTGACGGTGATCGCAGCACTCGCTGTCTTCCCCTCGCTCGACGCGGTCACGGTGGCCGTGCCAGCCGCCACACCGGTCACGACTCCCGCGGTCGTCACGGTGACGATCGCGGGCTGCAGCGATGCCCACGTGATCGTCCGGCCAGTTAGACTCGTGCCCTGCGCGTCCCTGGCGATCGCGGTCAGTGTGACGGTGCCGCCGAGGGCGATGCTGCTGCTCGCCGGCTGGATTTCGAGCGTGTTGATTGGCGCGACGGTGACCGTGACGGTCGCTGTCCCGTTCGTTCCCCCGGCCGTTGCCGTGATCGTTGCCGTTCCCGCGCTCAGCCCGGTGACCAGCCCCGTCGTGCTCACCGTCGCCACGGCACCGGCACTCGACGCCCAGGTGGCGACAGGAACGGGAGTGCAGTTCGATGAGCTCACCGATGCATTGACCTGCACGGTGGCCCCGGTCACTATCGAGGGAGCGTTCGGTGAAACAGCGACCGCGGTCACTTTGCACTCCGCCTTGGTCGACTTGGGCTCGCAGGCAATCGTGAAGACAAGTCCACCGAGGGCGGCGCCAGCCAGGGTGAAGCGCCGCAGGCCTCGGGCGAGCGGAGTCCGCAGATGGCTTTGGGGAGATACGCGTCCATCGCGCTGTTCGGACATCTTCGTTGCTCCGTGAGAGGGGCGGTCGTGCGGGAGGGGACTACGTGTTGCGGCCCTCCGGGGAGGAGGGGCACACGACGCGGGAGCCAGCCCCGTGTGTGGCGGGCCATCTATTCGACGGTTGCGAATGGGCAGGAGAGCGCGAGCGCTCCATGTCCTTGCGCCTGCGTCCCGCGGGACGCACGAGGAGCAGGTCGGGACGCTCGCGCAGCGGCGTGCCTCGCGACCGACCGCCTCGCAGGACTACCTTGGGGAGGCATGCAGCCCGTCACCCGAAGGCTTCTCTGGCTCGCGCTCAGCGCGGCGACGCTCGGCGTGGCGACGCTCACGCGAAACGCCAGCGCGCAGGTCAGCGGCTATCGGGTTGAGTCGTTCACGATTCATGACGGCCTGCCGAGCCAGGCGATCACGGACGTCACCGAGACCTCGGACGGCTATCTATGGATTGCCGCGGGCGGAATCCTCGCTCGGTTCGACGGGTACCTGTTCCGTGCCTATACACAGGCCAACACGCCGTCGCTCGTTCGGCGGGTCCATCACCTGCACGCGGGCATCGGTGACACCCTCTGGATTCTCGATGAGGGGAATGCCGTCTTCGCGCATGCGGGCGGCACGGTGGTTCCGATCCTGCCGCCCTCCGACTTCGACCTCGATGGGTTGATCCAGGATGGCGATGGGACGTTGTACGGCCTGGGGTCGGGCTCGGTGTGGCGACTGCATCGTGGCGGGGGCACGCATTCGGAGGTGCTGCCGCGCATTTCACTGGGGGTCACTCGCATTCGCAGTGGCCGGAACGGCAGCGGCCGCGCCTGGATCGTCGACTCCAATGCGGTCCTCAGGGAACTCGGCGCCAACGCTCGCCGATCGCGTCGTACCCTCTTTCCAGCGGCAGTCGCCACCTCCCGGTCCACCGGAGAGCTCTACACGTTAAGTGCGCGCGGCGGACTGCGGGATGTGGTCCGGGCCACCGGTGACGTCGTGACGAGCTTCGCCGAAGCCGGCACCTACTTCCCGGCGATCCTTGATCGCGACGGGAGACTGTGGGTCGTTTCCGCCGCGACCTACGATGTATTCGAACGCGGGCGAACCGAACCGGTGGCGCGCATCCCGTCGCCCGAACCCGGAGCCGCGGGCATGCTCTTCGAGGGCGAGTCGGGCTGTGTGTGGGTGACGGAGACCGTCCTAATGAAAGCCTGCCGGGTTCCGTTCAGCACCATTCCGCTGAGCATCACCCCGCGCCAGTTCATCACGCGCGGGCCCGACGGTGCGGGCATGACCTGGGATGCCGACAGTCAGGTCGTTGCGCTCACGGCCACTGGGGACACCAGGCGCCTCGCCCGCGTGCGACAAGGCATGAGCGTCGCGCGCGCACATGTCGACGTCAGGAACACCATCTGGTGGTCGATCAGCAGCGCGATGCCTGACGACACCGGACTGCGGCTCCTGCCGCGCGCGGGGGCGTATGCGTTTGCCGAGGACCGGCGGAGTGGTGGTTCGTTGTGGTACGCCACCGCGCACCAGGTCCTGTATCGGGTCACGATCCCGACGTCGGGTCGCAGCGAGGTGCTCGACTCTGTCGTCGCCCACGGCGTGGTGACGGCCATGACCGTGAGCAGCGATGGAACGCTCTGGGCCACCCTCAAGCGACCGGACCTCCGATCGGAGGTGCTGCGCGTCGCCGACGGCCAGCCGACCACGTTGTCCAGCGGCGAAGGGTTCCCCACTGCGGCGCTGCGAGCGATCAAGGCCGACGACGACGGCACTGTCTGGTTAGGCACGTACGGCGGCGGGCTGCTGCGTTACCGCGATGGACGCTTCGGCACGGTCACGGAGGAGCAGGGACTGGGGGAGAATGTGGTGACGAGCCTCCTCGAGGACGACGCTGGCAACCTCTGGATGGGGGGCAACCGGAGCGTGCACCGAGTCGCGAAGCGCGACGTGCATGCCGTTCTCGACGGCGCCGCCGCGCGCGTTCGTGGCGTCGTGTATGGCCGCGCCGACGGGCTCCTCTCGCCCGAGACGACCGGCTACCCGGGATTCCGGGATGACTCCGGCCGGTTCTGGTTTCCCACCATTACCGGCGCCGCGGTCGTCGATCCCGCACTCGCGCTCTCGCTCGATTCCGCCCCACCGCGCGTCCACATTCTGGCGCTTCAGACGGCGCGCGATACCGTCGAGGGCGGGAAGCTCGGCACGGCACGTCTCACCCGCGGCAATCGCCGCCTGACGATCGCTTACACCGGGATTGCGATGCGCAACAGCCCGGCCGTGCAGTATGAGTATCGCATCGACGGCGTCGACACCGACTGGATTTCCGCCGGAACAGCGCGCACCGCGATCTACAACAACGTCAATCCGGGGACGCACACCTTTCGGGTGCGTGCCATCAACGGCGGCGGAGTCTCCAGCGTGGCCGACGCGACGTTGACCTTCACGGTTCCGCACCTGTTCTACGAGACACCAGTGTTCCTTGCGGTGCTCCTGCTGTCAGCCGCGTCCCTTGCCTGGGCCGGCGTCAACTACCGGGAGCGACGGGCCCGTCGGCGCGTCGCGTGGCTGGAACAGGCGGTGGACGAACGTACGGCGACCCTCGCGACGGCGCTCAGCACCGTCGCGGCACAAGCCGATCAGCTGCGGACGCTCGACGAGGCGAAGTCGCGATTCTTCGCCAACGTGAGCCATGAGTTCCGCACTCCGCTCTCCCTCATCATCGGACCCGTCGACGACCTGCGCGAAGGACGGTCCGGTGAACTCAGCCCGATCGTACGTCGGCGTCTGGAGGGGGTGCAGAGCAATGCCAATCGTCTGCTGCAGCTCGTCGAGCAGATCCTCGACGTGGCGCGCCTCGAGTCGGGGACGCTGCACCTGAGCGCCGAGGTCCGCGACCTCCTGCCGCTTCTGCGACGCATGGCTGATTCATTTTCCTCGCTCGCCGAGCGACGGGGGATCCGATTCCGGTTGTCATGCCCGGTGGGCGGCCTGCGGGTGCGTTACGACCCCGACCAGATGGAGAAGGTGGTCAGCAACCTGGTGGGAAACGCGCTCAAGTTCACGCCGGGTGGAGGTGAGGTGGAGCTGAGGGCGACGGCGGAGCCCGACGGCGACGGCGGGGGACTCGCCGTGATCGAGGTCCAGGACACCGGGCCCGGAATCGCTGCGGAGTTTCACGCTCGCGTCTTCGAGCGCTTCTTCCAGGTCGACGATTCGTCGCGACGAGCACACGAGGGAACCGGCATCGGGCTCGCGCTGGTGCGCGAGCTGGTCGAACTCCACGGTGGTACCGTGACGCTCCGCAGCGCACTCGGCGAGGGGAGCACGTTCACTCTGCGCCTTCCGCTCGCGACCGGCACCGGCGCCGTCTCGGCCGAGCATCTCGCCCATGCTCCTGACCACGGGCGTGTCGAGCAGCGCGCGTCCGCGATACCTGCACCGGCACGGTTGTCCGCCGCGCCAGACGCGACGACGGTGCTGGTGATCGAGGACAACGCCGAACTGCTGGAGTTCCTGCGCGATCACTTGGCCGAGCGCTATCGGGTGCTGGTCGCCGAGAACGGCCTGCGGGGGCTGGAGATGGCGCGGGCGCACGTGCCCGACCTCATCGTCAGCGACGTGATGATGCCGGGCATGGACGGGCAGGCCCTGTGCGAGGCGGTGAAGCACGACGCGGAGATCGACTTCATCCCGGTCATCCTCCTGACGGCCAAGGCGTCGCGTGATTCGCGCCTCGCGGGCCTCGCGGGAGGAGCGGATGACTACCTGACCAAGCCGGTCGATCTCCCCGAGCTGCTGATTCGCGCCGACAACCTGATTGCGTCGCGCCGGCGAGTCCGGGAGCGTTGGCATGCCGCCGATCGACAGCTCCCGTCGATCAACGTTCCGGTGAAGGCGCCGCCGCGCGACGCGTCGGCGCGTGCGTTGCTGGAAAAGCTGAGCCGCGTGCTCGCGGACCATCTGGCCGACGAGGAGTTCACGGTCGAGGCGATGGCGGCCGCAATGGGGATGGGGCGCAGCACGATGTACCGCCGCCTCGAGCCATGGCTCGGCATGTCACCCATGGACGCGCTGTGGGAGTATCGTCTCGCGCAGGCGGCGCAGTGGCTCGCCGAAACGGCGATCACGGTGAGCGAAGTGGCGTACGGCGTCGGGTTCAAGAGCGTCCCGCACTTCTGTGGAAAGTTCCGAGAGCGCTACGGTGAGACGCCATCGGGGTATCGTCGTGTGCGGCGGGTCGCTGCCGCGACGTGAGCGGGTGTGGGAGCTCCTTCGCGCCGCGGAGCGCGAGCTGGCCGCCGGGGGCCAGGGGCATCACAAGGGACTGCGCACGCGGAGACTTCCGCGGACCTTGGAGGGGCGATGGAAGCGACCGGTGAACCGCTCGCCACACACCTCCCGCCGCGGCCATCACCTGCCACGTCTCGCCCAGCCGATCACGCCCCGGCAGGCACCCGCGCCCCGCCCCCCCTACCGAGCCGGCACCGGAAACACCGTCTTCCCCCCCACCACCGTGCGCACCACCCGCGCCTCGCGGATCGTCTCCGGCGCAATGCGCGTGAGGTCCCGATCGATCAACACGAAGTCAGCGAGCTTGCCCGCCTGAAGGATCCCGACCTCGCCCTCGGCAAAGCCGGCGTAGGCGCTCCCCGAGGTGTACGCACGCAACGCCTCCTCCACGGTGATCTTCTGCTCCGGCACCCAGCCGTCGGGCCGCTGATCGTCCAGCGTGCGACGCGTCACCGCGGCATAGATCCCCTCGAGCGGGGTGGGCGGCGCCACGAACCAGTCCGACCCGAAGGCGAGCGGCGCCTTCGCATCCAGGAACGAGCGGAATGCGTACGTCCCCTTGGCGCGCTCGGCCCCAATCACGCGGTCGGCCCACCGGCCATCATCGATGGCGTGGTACGGCTGCATGGACGCGATGACGCCCAGCTGGCCGAAGCGCGCGAAGTCTTCCGGCGACACGTGCTGCGCGTGCTCCACGCGGAAGCGGCGGTCGCGCGGTCCGTTCTCCTGTGCCACCCGGTCGAAGAGGTCGAGCACGGTGGCATTGGCGAGATCGCCAATGGCGTGCACGAACACATGGAGTCCTGCCTTGTCCGCGCCGCT
>Ga0138256_10005787_pt1 | contig 13082 bp, 14 predicted proteins | sample KNB2016incub_MG_FD_105486 | JGI IMG/M metagenome (GOLD analysis project Ga0138256, IMG submission 105486) | Active sludge microbial communities from wastewater in Klosterneuburg, Austria - KNB2014incub_MG | ecosystem: Engineered > WWTP > Activated sludge > Unclassified | place: Austria... | reverse complement strand
CGCCGACAGCATGGCGCAGGCTGAGGGTCAGGGTGATGGCGTCGCCCACGGTCAGGTCTTGCGGCTGGATCAGCCAGCGCGGCGCCGCGTCGCCGGCCGGCGGGGGCACGGACTGTGACTGTGCAGGCAGCGACTGCACCGGCGGGGACTGCGCCCCGGCCAGCCGAGCCAGGGGCCACAGCAGGGCCAGGCCAGCCAGGATCAGAGCGACGGCGGCCAGCCGGAGGGCGCGCCGTCCGCTGGTCAACCGCAGGGCCGGCTCGATGGCCGACCGCATCGCCGACCGCGATGCCAAAGGCCTCACCGTCCCCTCCGCAGCCTGAGGGCGCGGCGGTGGAAGAAGGCGGTCAGCGCCGGCGCGTAGTCCTGGTCGGTGCGGGTGGTCAGGCGGTCGATGGCGGCCTCGCGCAGGGCTTGGGTGTCGGCCGCGGCCTGGGCCTCGGCCTGGGCGGCCTGGGCGGTGCGCCATGCGGCGTCGCCGGTGTCCACCAGGCGCCGCTCGCCGCTCTCGGCGTCCTCCAGCCACAAGAGGCCGGAAGGCGGCAACTGCTGGTCCAGCGGGTCGGAGAGCTGCACGGCGATGAGGTCGTGGCGCCGGGTGGCCGCGCGCAGGGCGCGGCTGATGAGGGCCGGCCGGGCCGCCCCCTGGAAGTCGCTGATGAGGAAGACCACCGCGCGCCGATGCAGGAGGTGGCGCAGCGTGTCCAGGGCCAGGGCCAGGTCGGTGCCCTTGCCCGCGGGCCGCAGGGCCAACAGGTCGCGCACGATGCGCAGCACGTGGCGCCGCCCACGGCGCGGGGGGATGATGCATTCGATGCGGTCGCTGAAGGCCAGGAGGCCCACGCGGTCCTGGTTGCTGGTGGCGGCGAAGGCCAGCACGGCGGCCAGCTCGGCGGCCAAGGCCTGCTTGAAGCGACCGCGGCTGCCGAAATCGAGGCTACCGGAGAGGTCTACCAGCAGCATGACGGTGAGCTCCCGCTCTTCGATGAAGCGCTTGACATGCGGCTCGCCGGTGCGGGCGGTGACGTTCCAGTCGATGCTGCGCACCTCGTCGCCGGGCAGGTAGGGCCGCACCTCTTCGAAGGACATGCCCTGGCCCTTGAACACGGCATGGTAGGCGCCGGCGAAGCTCTCGGCCACCAGGTGGCGGGTCTTGATCTCGATGCGCCGCACCTGCCGCAACAGCTCGGCGCTGACCGGGCCCTGAAGCTCTGGGGGCTCCGGCGCCTGCCGGCGCGGCCGGAGGCGGCCGAGGAAGCGGGCGATCATGGGCGGCCGATCATGGCAGAGAGGAGCGGGGATGCGACGAGCATGAATCGGATGCCCGATCCGCGGCGCAGACGAACGGGGCTCACGGCACGTCGACGTGTTCGAGGATACGGGCCACCAGCTGGTCGCTCGTCAGCTCTTCGGCCTCGGCCTCGAAGCTGGGGATGACGCGGTGCCGCAGGATGTCGGGCGCCAGATCCTTCACGTCCTCGGGGGCCACGTAGGCCCGGCCGCTGAGGAAGGCCCGCGCCCGGGCGGACTGCACGAGGTAGATGCCGGCACGGGGCGAGGCCCCGAAGGCGATGAGCGGCGCCAGCTGCGGCAGGCCGTAGTCGGCGGGGCGGCGGGTGGCGGCCACGAGGTCAAGGACGTAGTCCTTCACCTTGTCGTCGACATAGATCTGGCGCACGGATTGCCGCGCCTCCAGGATGGTCTGCGGGCTGACGACGGGGCTGACCACGGGCATCTCGCCGCCGGCGGCCAGGTCGATGATCTGGCGCTCTTCGGGCCGGCTGGGGTAGCCCACGAGCACCTTGAGCATGAAGCGGTCCACCTGGGCCTCGGGCAGGGGGTAGGTGCCCTCCTGCTCGATGGGGTTCTGGGTGGCCAGCACGAGAAAGAGCGGATCAAGCTTGTGGGTGGCATCGCCGATGGTCACCTGCCGCTCCTGCATGGCCTCCAGCAGGGCGCTCTGCACCTTGGCGGGCGCGCGGTTGACCTCGTCGGCCAGCACGATGCTGGCGAAGATGGGGCCCTTGTGCACCCGGAAGTCCATGGCGGCGGGATTGTAGATGAGGGTGCCGACGAGGTCGGCGGGCAGGAGGTCGGGGGTGAACTGGATGCGGCTGAAGGGCGCCTCGATGGCCGCGGCCACGGTCTTGACCAACAAGGTCTTGGCCAGTCCGGGCACGCCCTCCAGCAGGATATGGCCGTCGGCCAGAAGGGCGATGAGCACCCGATCCACCAGATGGTCCTGCCCGATGACGTTGCGGCGGATGGCATCGCGCAGCAGGCCCACGAACTGGCTCTGCTGGCTGACACGGGCGTTCATGGCTTCGAGGGTCGCAAGGTCCATGGTAGGGATCCTAAAGGGTGGCTGGGGGGGTGGCCGGGCCGGCGGCGGCGGGAGCGCGGGCTCCCCCGTGGCGGCTGAACTGAAGCCGGGATTGTACAGCGGGTCGGGGTGCTGGGGTCCCGCGGCGCATGAGGATCCTGTTAGAAGGACCGCCCGCGCCGCAAGGCGGCGGCCATGAACATGACGATGGTCAGGTTCACCAGCAGGGCGGCCAGAACGAGGCCGTTGAAGTGGAAGAGGGTCTCGTACAACTCGAAGGGCAGGTAGATGCCGGCGCCGAGGGCGGCGAACCATTCCGCCCAGCGTCGTTCCCGCCATAGGCCATAGGCCTCGACGAAGCGCACCAGGGCGTAGAGCAGCGCCGCCAGGGCCAGCAGCCACAGGTGGGTGTCGGTGAGCTGGTTGGCGCTGCGCATGAACAGGCGCAGGTAACGCCCGTCGGGATGCAGGTGCCATCGCCCGGCCAGGTCGGCCGCGGCGCGCGGAATGTCGTGGTGGACCATGGAGACGAAGACCAGGGCCAGGGCCACGGCTACGCCGCCCTTGACCACCTCCACCACGGCGACCGAGCGCAGGGCGCCGGTCAGGCGCATGGCAGGACTGCCCGGGCCTGGGTGCAGCGCGGGGCCGGCAGCGGCGGCGCTGGATGGTGCTTGCGGCGGAGGGGCATGGGGGGAGCCTGCTTTGCGTCGGCGGCAGCGATGCCGGGTGATCTGGCAGCGCCAATGTTAGGCCGGGCGCGGACGGGGACCAAGGATGGGCGGGCTGTGGCTGGATCAAGCGGATGTCCGAAACTGCTCCGGTTTCGCTCCGCTGCCGCCGCGGTTCGGGCGCAGGGGGGGCTCGCGCGGGCTTATCCTGGCAGCCTCAAGCGCGGATCGCGCTTCGTTGTGAAAGGAGACAGGGTCATGAAAAAGGTGTGGACGCCAAACGTGCAGGCGGTCGAGGTCAGACAGGTGACGCCTCATCCGCAGAAGGTACAGCCTGAGGTCACCTTGGTCGAGGTGAGCGACGACGGAGACATCCGGCCGCTGGTCGTCAAAGATCCGGTAGGCGTCTGGTACGAGCTGGTCGGCGAGGGTGTGAAGCGCCAAGGGAAGATGAACCCGAAGAGCCGGGCGCCCGGCAGCTACTTCCACACACCCGTGGCCCTCAAGGGCAACCCAATGCGCATGGTCGTCAAGCTGGTGAACGACCAGGTGAATGTCGCGCCTCTCTTCGATGCCGATGTCGCCGTAGTCTGACCAGACCTGCGGTGCCAAGACCGTTCATTCCCGAAAACCACCATCAGAAACGAGGAAGATCGTGGCTTCAAGCAGCCGCCGCAACAACCCGGCCGATGACAACGCTCCCCGCCGTTCGGTCATCGTGACCTTCAAGGCCAAGGACAAGCGGGCCGATACGAGCACCGACAAGCTGGAGATCCTGACGCAGGCCATCTCCTCCCCGATGCAGTTCCTCGACGCGGCCGACATGATCGCCACGGCCGGCGTGGAGGGCTTGCAGCGGGTGGCGTCGGCGGTCGGTGAGCCCGAGGAGATCGGCTTCGATGTGAACCTCTACGAGGCGCCCATCGTCAGCCTCTCCCTGACCGAGGACGAGATCAAGTCCCTCAAGAGCAACCCGAACATCGCCGCCGTGGAAGACGACGGCCTCTGCTATGCCCTGCCGGCTCAGGCCTTGGTGTTCGAGGATCAGCCCAGTGTGATGGCTGAGACGGTCCCCGGCGGCGTGAGCCAGATCAAGGCTCCGGCGGCTTGGGGATCCTCGCGGGGAAAGGGTATTCGGGTCGCTGTGCTGGACACGGGCATCGACTGGACGCATCCGGACCTGGCCGCCAACGTCAAGGGAGCGGTGAGCTTCGTGCCGGGCGAGACGGCCATGGACGGCAACGGACACGGGACGCATTGCGCCGGGACCATCGGCGCGGCCATCAACGGCTTCGGCGTGGTCGGCGTGGCCCCGGAGGCGTCGCTCTATGCCGTGAAGGTGCTTCCGAACGCGGGCTCCGGCAATTGGAGCTACCTCATCGCCGGCCTGGCCTGGTGCGTGAAGAACAAGATCCGCATCGCCAGCATGAGTCTGGGCGGTTCGGGAGCGCCGGATGCACTCAAGTTGATGTGCGAGGTCGCATTCAATGCCGGTGTCCTGCTGGTCGCCGCGGCCGGTAACAGCGGCGCGAATGGAGGTGCCGTCGGGTTCCCCGGCAAGTACAAGAAGGTGATTGCCGTGTCGTCCATCGATAGCGCCAATCAGCTGTCGGCAAGTAGCTCCTTCGGCCCGGAGGTCGAGCTCTGTGCCCGTGGGGTCAATGTCCTGTCGACCATCCCAGGGGGTGGCTATGGCACGATGTCCGGCACCAGCATGGCCTGTCCGCATGTCGCCGGCGCGGCGGCCGTGGCCTGGGGGGCGCATCGCTTCGCCACCAACAGCCAGATCTGGAACCTGCTGGCGCAGACCGCGGACAACCTGGGCGTTCCGGGTTGGGATCCGAACTTCGGCTATGGGCGGGTGGACGCGGATCAGGCGGCTGGTGCCTTGGTACCGGCGCCGACCGCGCCGATGAAGCCGTAATCCTTGCCACCGCACCGCGCCCGTGAGGTCGCGCGGTGTCTGGCGGTCGTCGGGCGGCCCGGATGCATCGCATCCGGGCCGCCCTGCTTGTTGTGCACCGCTGCTGCATGCGGCCCGACCCTGGTCGGCGGTGGCCCGGTCAGCGGTCTCTGATCCGCCGCGGGTGCCCTTGCTCGGGACTGCCCGGTCAGTTCAGGGCAACCATCTCACCGTCGAGCTCGATGCGCCGCACCTGTGGCAGTCGCGCCAGCGCCAGGGCGACGCTCGGTGTCGCGGTGCCGCTGACGGCCAGGACCGGGTCGAGGTACAAAGCGATGTGGAAGCCGCGCCGGGTCAAGGCCCCGCTGGCGTCCATGGTTCGCAGGGTGACGATGAAGCCCAGGCGGATGTCAGGGGCGGCGGCGGCCGCGCGCTTCAAGTGCGCGCGCAACGGCGGATCGATCTTGAACGCCATGTCGTGTCCTCGCTTCCATTGCTCACTTCGCCAGCATGCGGTACACCAGCTCCCACAGCAGCCGTGGACATGCATGCGTTGACTGCCGGATGTCGTCCCACACACGGCGGGGGCGCCGGCGAACCGGGATGGCTACAAGGTAGCACGCGAGAGCGGTCGCTGCGCCGAGAACCGGAGGAGTTTCGGGGTTTGGACGGCGGCGCGGCGCGACTGCCGGACCTTGGGCAGCCATCCACGATGCTTGCGTAGCGAGAAGGCCTTGGTCGCAATCGCCCCCGTGGCGCGGCGAGCGGCATAATCACAGCCTGACCGCTCGTCCCGCAGCCCCAAGGAGATCGAAAAGACCATGACTGGCACCGACATGATCCTGATCAAGGAAGCGGAGGAACAGATCGCCGCCATCCTGCGCAAGCTGGAGGAGGAGACCAACTCCGTGATCCTGGACATCCAGTTGGAAGAGCAGAAGACGCAGTCCTTGTCCGAATCCCACCCTTCCTTTGTGGCGACGATCAAGCTGGTCCTGCGCTCGCCCGTCCAGCGCTGGCGGGAGTAGCGCGCCATGGCGTAGGGCGTGACGTGGGGACTCTCGTGTCGCGACGTCATGTCGAGCGGTGCGCTGCGACGCGGTCGACTGCTGCGGCGGCCGGCAAATACCGCCCGCCAGACCCGCCCCTGCGAGTCGCGATACGATCGCCCGGCCTTCCTCCCCTGTGTCCGGCCGCGTTGCCGCTATACTGAAGCGCATGGGATTTCAGCAGCGACCGCCGCGACGACCGCCCACCTGCCCTTGGTGCGGGGCGGAGATGGTGCCCTCCGAGGATGGCCGGGCCGGTCGCCTCTGCTGCCCGAATGGCGAGCCGGTGGAGCATCGGATCAGCGGCGGACGCTGGTATTTCAACGGCCGCCAGAATGGCCTCGATGAGCCTTTTCCTCCAGCTCCTGAGCCGGCCCCTGAACCGGCGCCGGATCTGCCCGGAGCCGGTGCTGGCGGCGGCGATGATCCACTGAACGATGCCCTGCGGATCGTGAGAGATGCCTGGAAAGATGCGGAGACCGGGGGCTAGCGATTGCGCCCTTCAGGGATCGGCGATCCCTGACCGGCCGTCGCGCCTGGGTTCTTATGCGCCGATATCGCGATGATCAAGTCCTCGGCAAGCCCCTGATCGATCCCCTTGCTTAGGATATCCTCGTAGAAGGTCAGTCCGGTCGCCGCTTCCATCGGGAATCGACGCCGGCGGTTGCAGGCGTCAGGCGGCGATACCGGTGAGGGGCAACGCGGAACGGACACCAGTGGCCTCATTGACCACCACCAGCTCAGAACTGTTCGGCTGGGATAGCTGCGCGTTGGCATTCAGGAGCTCGATGCCATACACAGTGCCGTCGGGGGCCATGTCCACGACGACTTCGTCGCTGATGCGGATCGACTCGACGCCACCGACCGTGTCGGTCCGTAGCCGCAGGTAGGCGATGTTGTAGCGCGGATCGTAGGTGAATTCCATGGTTGGCCTCGCAGAGTCAGTTCTAGAAGAATCGGGCGATGACGGTAATGACGAGCCAACTGTCATCGTCCTCGACGGCATAAGCCTCCACCTGCTTGGTCGCGTACTGTCTTCCGCGCCAGACGTCGTCAAAGGCGAAGTTGCGCCGGAATCCAATGCGCTCGAACTTGGCCTGAAAGCGCTCGCCGTCGGTCACGGTAGCGATCACTTCTGCTTCGACGACGCCGCGTTCGATCAAGCGGCCCGCAGCGTGAGGGTGGAGACGCACCGTCGTGGACATAGGCAACCAGTGTACCAGACGGCTTGAGGCAAGCCAATGAACCGCGAGGGGGGAACGCAGCCATCGCGGGCGCTGCTGCAGGAACCATCGCCGGCCTGTGCGCTAGATCAGCCGGTCAGCATCCGGAACACCGCCTCCCACAGCAGCCCATGGGCGTGGGCGGACTGGCGGACATCGTCCCACACAGCGGGAGCGCCCTTTAGCAGGCTGTCCTGCTGGATGATGCCAGGCCAGTCCAGCTTGAGCGGGTCGGCGCCGGCGATGTCCGCTTTCTTCATCTCCGCGAGGAACAGCTCGGCCACGATGCCGTAGCCGATGGTGCTGGGATGGACGCCGTCAAGGCTCATGAGGCCACCGCCTTGCCGCTGCCCCTGCTCAGCTGTGTCGAGCATGAGCAGGCTGGGGATGGGATTCAGGCGCAGGAGGGGATGGGCCTTGGGGCCGGGATGGCCCTCATAGTACCGGCGCAGCGCCTTGCCGGGATCGTCAGAGAAGTTGTTGCGCCGCACGGCCAGGCGATCCAGGGCGCCGGCGGCGTCCACCACGTGCCAGTTGGCATGCACCGCCACCAATTCGCGGATGCTGCGGTTGAAGGCGTCGATGCGGCTCTCGATCATGATCGCCTGGGCACGGGTGAGGTGCTTGTGCAGCGCGGGCTCGAAGGTGCTTTCGGTGAGGAAGAAGCGGCCGTAGGCGCCGAAGTGCTGGCCGTCGAAGCTGCCCAGGCCGCGCACGACGGGAGGGATGGTGACCTTGGGCACCGTGCCGACGAAGACCTGCGAGCGGGTGCCGACGATGGCGTGTACCTCGGCCACCAATTGCCCGTAATCGCTCTTGAACTGGTTGACGCTCGTGAGGTTCCAGCGCTTGTAGCGGCTGGCGGGGTCGGAGGGCACGATGCTGCTGCTGTCGGCCATGTCCCTCACCTGCAGGTCCAGGACGGTACCTAGGCAGTCGTTGGCTCCCAGCCAGATGATGAGGATCTCCGGCTCACCTTCCGCTTCCACCAGCTGTCGCAGGCGGTCGACCATGGTGGAACGTCGCAGCTCCCGCCGGTTGCCGGGGTTGAGGACCATCTTTCCGGTGCGGTATTGCGACGCGGAGGGACTGCTGAAGGGGTCGTCGGCCCTTCGGCCCTCCTCTTGGGCGATGATGGCGTCGCAGGCCTCGGGGGTCAGGGCGATGGCGTCGTGAACCGTGAAGCCCCAGACAGCCAGGTTGTGGTAGGTCTCGGCTACCGGCTGCGGCCGGTCACCCTCCCCGCGCTCGTAGTATTCCTCGGTCGCGTCGAACTGCTGGGCCAGCCGGAAGGGAAACTGGACCAGCCATTCGAGGGTGGACACGTCCTCGCCGGTGGCGCGCTGCACGAAACGCAGCGCCTCCTCGATGTTGAAGGGGAGGCCGAGCACCTGGGGCCCGTCCGCATCGTCGGGCAGGCGGCCTCGACCGGGGATGATCGGGAAGCGGAAGTCGGTCCCCGGCGTGACCCCCAGTGCCTTGGCGATCATGCAGGGATACGACAGGTCGGTGCGCCAGATGGCGCCGCTCTGGAAGCCCTGGGAGAGGCTGTCACCCAGGACGGCGAGCTTGGGCTTGGGCATGGATCGACCTCCTGTGTTGATGGGGTGTCGCCGAACGCCGCGACGGTACCAAGGGACCACCGGAGCGTCAACGCCGGTGATGGCCGGTACCTGAGTTGACGCCCGGCGGTCCTGAATGAAGACAGCGTAACGGGAAGGCAGTCATGCCGCACGAAGAACCGGAGCAATACCGGTGGCGACCGGTCCGCTCAGGCCCCAAATTCATCCCCACCCGTGACTTTTGCATGGGGCCCGACGACCATGGGGGATGTGGCGGGCCATCGGGCGGCGACGTAACGCGCGCTGAACCATCGCCACGGCGACCACCGCTATTCGTCCGGGACCCTGGAGCCGTGGACACCTTGAAACGCAAGCCGCGAACCCCGATCGGCGAGGACCGTCACCTTGCCTGAGGAAGCTCTCCTTCAGCGTGCCAGGTTGATGGACCCCGAAGCGCTCACCGTGATCCACGATCGGTACTTTGGACCGCTGTATCGCTTTATCAGTTTTCGCGTGGGTGACGCCGACACGACCGAAGATCTTGTCAGTGATGTGTTCACCCGCCTGCTCACCGCCCTGCACCAGGGCAGCGGACCCTCGCAAACCTTGAACGGCTGGTTGTACGGCGTGGCGAGCCATGTGGTCAACGATCACATCCGCCGCCACTATCGGCGCCCCCTGGCGGAACTGGTCGACACCCTTCCCGCCGCAGAGCTGGATCTGGCCGAAGCGATGGATGATCGGATCCATGCCGAGCGCCTCCGATCGGTCATGAACGAACTGACTCCGGAGCAGCAGGAGGTGCTGTCGCTACGATTCGGGTCTGGTCTGCCGATTCGTGAAGTCGCTGAGTCCATGGGCAAAACGGACGGTGCGGTCAAACAATTGCAGGCGCGGGCAGTCGCTCAACTGACCCGCCGCCTCCGCCCCGAGGGGGTAGCGGGATGATGTCCGAAGCCGAGTTCGAGATGCGTGTCATCCACGCATTGGATGCCCTGGAGGCCGGCGTCGCTACCGCCGACATCCTCGCCGACTGCCCGCCGGATGATGCGGCGGCCCTGGCCGACCTGCTGCAGGTGGTCCGGGCGCTGGAGGCCCTGGCCGGCGCTCCGCACAAGGCGGCCGCGCGTCGGTCGCAGCAACGGTTCCTGGCCGCGGCCGTGCAGGCCAAGGCAACCGGCGAAGCGGCGGCGCGAGGGTTCCGCCGGGGCTTGCTGGCGGCTCTGTTGCTGCTTCTGCCCCTCGTCGCCTGCCTGTCGCTGAGCGGCAGGGGGCGCGCGTTGATCGGTCGTGACGCGTCTGATCCCGCGATGGCGCCGGATGCCTGCGGGCCGACACCCGCCCCGAGTCCCGCAGACTCAGGTCGCGCGACCGCGACGACCGGCGCTACGGTTGAGGGCGAGCCCGGCAAGGAGCGCGACGGGACGGCCGACCCGGAAGGCTTGTATCCCCGGCCCCTCTTGCCGCTGACGACGAACCGCTTGACCGCCGGCGGCGAGCACAGGCAGGGTCCGCGCGGCGGCTACCCCGCCCAGACGCCGACAAGCCGCGCCGGACTGTCGGCGACGGTCGCCGCCTGGGGCACCCGCCAGGCGACCGGCGCAGGCACCCCGACGGCTCGCGGCCCCGTTGGACCCAGGGAAGGTCCGAAGGGTCAGGCGACAGCAGGACCCAAGGTCACCGGAACCCGCCGCCCCCAACCGCGACCCACGGTAGGACCGGCCGTCACGGTGTTCGCCACGCCGATTGGCGGGGCGACCCTGCCGCCGGCCACCAGGACCCCGCGGCCGGGAACACCGCCGGCGACGGGCACGCGCGTTGCCAGCGCGACGCCGCGCGGGGCTCTCAGCCCCACGCCGCCGGACGGGCGCAACGCCACGGCGCTCCCGTCGGCTACGCGCCGTCCGGCTCTCACCGCCACGGCCACCGTGGTCAGCGGGGGCGGGGCGCCGCCGGAGGATCCCAGCGCGACGCCGGAAGGCAGCGAGACACCGGAACTCACCGACACGCCTTGCCCATCCGGGACCCCCGAGCCCTCCCGCACGATGGAGCCCACTCGCAGCCCGGAACCCAGCCGCACCCGCGAGCCCAGCCGTACACCGGAGCCCAGCCGCACCCGCGAACCCACCCGCGCCCGTGAGCCCAGTCGCACCCCAGAGCCTTCGCGCACACCGCGCCCCTGAACGGATGCGCCGACCAGGGTCGACAAGCAGCGCTTCTCTCCCCCCCGAGCGACGCTTGCCGGTCCTGGTCGGCGTCGTCCGCCCAGACCCTCCGGCGTGGGCGCGGATGCCTTCCGGCCGACCTCGTCGGCGCCAGGCGAACGAAGCGCAGGGCCGGATCAGCCAGTCTGGCTGACATCCGGCCCTGCGCTTGGCGGACGATAGGCGCAACTGGCGCGGCGGCTGCGATAAGGAGCGCTCTGGCGGAGCCGTCGCCCTCAGGCGTCCCCGCCCGCGGCCACGACGCCGATGGTGTCGCATTGGGCATCGACGACGTCGGGGTAGACCACGTAGCTGTCGGCGAACTCGGTGTCGCCCTTGCGGCCGCCCAGGACGAAGAAGCGGCGGCCGATGGGATCCCAGACGCTGGGTATGCCCTCCCGGCCCGGCAGGAAGTCGAAGTCATCGGGGGCCAGCTGTTCCCAGGAGAGTGGCGCGGTCCCGGCCAAGGTGGACAGATCCGCCTGCCAGACGCCGGCGGAATGGCTGGCGCCGCCGGGGATGTCCTTGCTGGCGCGGCCCATCCAGTAGACGAAGCGCCGGCCGACGGGATCATAGGCGCAGGCGCCGTTGTAGCGCGGCCCGAAGCTGGCCTGGTTGCCGAAGCGATGGGTCAGCTGCTTCCACTCACCGACGGGGGACGCGGCGAAGTCGAGGTACCAGACTTCGCTGAGCATCTCCGGGTCCACCACGCCGGCGTGACGCCCGCCGACGACCAGGATGCCGTCGAGGCCCAGGGACGCGTCGGACACGTAGGCGCCGCAGCTGCCATGCCGCCCGGTGGGCGCCGCGCCCCGCGGGAAGATCTCGTCCACCCGGAACTTGTGGCCGACGCGCCGAGCGGTGTAGACGCTGCTCTGGGTCATGGCCGTGCTGTCGTCGTCGAAGGTGCCCTGCCCGAAGACGACCCGGTCGCGGCGGCTGTCATAGGTGGCGAAGGGCTTGGTGAGCCGACCCTTCTCCGCCGCCAAGGCCCCCACCAGCTCCGTCAGCCCGCCACCGACGACCCAGGCGGGGCCACCGCGCGCCAGGCCGCCGTTCATCTGCAGTTCGACCAGGTCGCCCCCGCCGCTGCTGCCGGCCTTGCTGAACCGGCCGTTGTCGCAGCCGCCTTTGCCCATCACGGACAGCCAGCTGCCGCCGGGCAGCATGACGCCGGCCATGTCCCGGCAGCCGCGGTCGCGTCGCTGCTGGTAGCCGGCGTTGCGGGAGTAGCGCCGCAGCTGCCAGGCGCTGTCGCTCTGGTCCGCTGCCAGGGTGTAGAGCTTGTTGACGGTCTCGGTCAGCGTGTCAAAGCGTCGCATGGCACCGCCGGCGTAGGCCAGCATACGGGTGCTCGGGTCATAGGCGCCGAAGCCGCCATAGACGGCTTGCGGCAGGTCGGGGAGTCGCACGTAGCAGGCGCGAGGGGCCGCGGCGCTGCGCGGACCGGGCTTGCTGTCGAGGGGGGTGATGACGTCGTCCGTTAGGTGGTCGGCCACCTGCTGGTCGATGGGCAGGGCTTCCTGGGCGAGGCCGATCTTCACGCCGCAGACGGCCGCGGCGAGGACCAGGAGGAGGGTGGTCAGGCTACGCATGGCTGGCTTCCTTTGCTGGGTCGGGTGATTGACAGCGCATAGGTCGACGGGATGACGAAGAGGAAACGGGTAGCGTGGAATCTGGTGGACGGTCGCTACCGCTGCCCGCGGCGATGGCGAGGGGAGCGATAGCCGGTTGAGGGAATCGACGGAGGGGTGCTTCGGTCGGCCCGACGCCGCGGAAGCGGGCGCGCGACCGCGCGCTTAACGCCAGAAGCGGGGCGGCCGGGCAGTCGCCCGATCGAACCCCGTCCTGGCCAGGCTCACTCGACTTCGGTTATCGGCCGCCGCGCCGGCCGCCGCGATCGTCGCCGGGCGGATCGTCGGCGCCACCGCCACGGCCGCCGCGGCCACCGCGCCCGCGGTCGTCGCCGGGCGGATCGTCGGCGCCGCCGCGGAAGCCGACGTTGCCGACAACACCGATCCTGCTGGCACCGATCGCGCCAAGCCGGCCGCCGCGCCGGCCGCCGCGATCGTCGCCGGGCGGATCGTCGGCGCCACCGCCACGGCCGCCGCGGCCACCGCGCCCGCGGTCGTCGCCGGGCGGATCGT